>Ga0134124_10000676_pt1 | contig 27172 bp, 33 predicted proteins | sample KB304_FD_96880 | JGI IMG/M metagenome (GOLD analysis project Ga0134124, IMG submission 96880) | Terrestrial soil microbial communities without Nitrogen fertilizer from Kellogg Biological Station, Michigan, USA - KB3-0-4 | ecosystem: Environmental > Terrestrial > Soil > Unclassified ... | reverse complement strand
CGCGCCTCATGGCCGGATGACCTTGCGTTTGCTACTGTGACCGGCATCTGGGCGAGCAGTCTGCCCACAGGCCGGAGGCGTACGTCGCCCCGGCCTTCTTCGTGTCTGGAGGTGAGCCGTGGCGCTCGCCACCCTGACCGTCGAGATCGTCCACCGCATCGACCCGGACGACCGCGACCTCATCGCCCGCCTTGTCCACAAGGCCGTACGGGCCGAACTCGCACCGATCAAGGAGCTACTCATGAGCAACCAGGACGACGTACTCGCGCAGCTGGCCGAGGTCAAGGCGCTCGCGGCCGAGACCCAGAAGGACGTCCTGCGGGTCATTGCGAAGCTCGAGGACGCGGCTGGCGCCGGCGACCTGAGCGCGGTCACCGCCTCGATCGGCGAACTCAAGGACATCGTGCAGGGCACCGACGACGCGGCCGAGACCGCCGACCCCGAGGTCGTCGAGCCGCCGGCCGAGGACACCCCGACCGCCTGACCCTCACCACCGCACGGCCCACCGACCTACTCAACCCCCTGAGACGGCCGGTGGGCCGTTTCGTGTCCCCGGAAGGCATCCACCATGGCCAAAGCTGGCTACTCGCTCCAGACAGGTGCCGCCGTGGCGCTGAGCTCCGGTACGGCGAAGACGATCCTGTGCGTGATCTGCCCGGCGCAGTTCGGCATCGACCTGCGCGCCATCGACTTCGGCTTCGACGCGTCCGCGGCGGCCACGGGCATCCTGGTCGAGTTGTGCACCTCGACCCTGGCGACCAACTCGACCCCCGGCACCAACAACACCACCGGCACGGTCAACCAGGTCTACGGCCGGTCCATCACGGCCGGGTTCACCGGGTTCTACGCCTCCACCTCCGAGCCGACGGTGCTCACCCCGATCGACAGCTTCACCGTCGCGGTCAACGGCACGGTCGTGCGGCCCTGGAACTTCGGTGAGGGCTACGACACCGCCATATCCAGCGGGCTCGCCATCCGGTGCACGTCACAGTCATCGGTGAACGTGCGCGCCTCGATGATCTTCGAGCGCTGCTGATGAGCATCGGCTACCCGTTCACGAAGGCCGACCTCGACAATCGCATGGGCGGCATGGTGGTGAACCTGCGCGACGCCTTCAACGCGATCGCTCTGTTCAAGACCTCGCTGCTCGACGACGCGACCATGCTGCCGGACTCGGTGCTGACCGGGCTCGGCTACACCGGCAACACCTCGAGCGGTGAGATCCAGCAGATCCGCAACTCGTTCACGTCGCTGTCGCTGCTGAACACCGTGTCCCGTGGCGGCTCTACGGTGCCGTCGCTGGTGAACTTCTGGTTCGACGCCCAACACCTGGCCAACGCCAACTTCCATTAACCCTGGGGGCTGAGCCGTGGCTCTGGCGATTGATGCGTCGAGCCCGGCCGCCACCACCGTCTCGGGTGTCTCCACCACCCCGATCTCTACGGCCAGCTTCAACCCGCCGGCCGGGTCCTACCTGGTCGTCGCGTTCTCCGCCAACACGGCATCCGGGGTGACGCCGGGCACGCCGACGATCACGGACAACCTCGGCACGCCACTGACGTACAACCTCCGTCAGTGGAAGACCCGAGCAACCGCACCGACGGCCAACGGCCAGGTCGCCATCTGGACCGCGCCCGTGGTCTCGGGCGGCGCGATGATCGTGTCGGTCACCACCGGCACCGCATCGGGCAACCAGCAGACCGCGTTGAAGGTCTGGGTCGTCACCGGCCAGGACAGCGTCACGCCGGTCGGGACCAACGGCAAGAACGCATCCACGTCGGCGTCGTCGATCAGCCAGTCCTACACCGGTGCCGGCACGGGTGGCTGGGGCTTCCTGGTCACATGCGACTGGTCGGCGCTGGGCAGCTTTACCGCCGGCACCGGCTGCACGGTCGACGCCACCGGAACTGTTCCCACCACCCAGTTCAGCTACGCGTTCGCACGCCGCACTGTCGCGGACGACACCAACGGTGGCAGCAACTCCCTCAACGTCAACGCCGCCGGCAGTTCCACTGACCTGTCGTGGGCGTGGCTGGAGATGCTGCCGCCGAGCAGCAGCGGCACCGCACCGCAGGCGCAGGTCATCCCGGCGTCAGCGGGGACCACCCGCATCAGCCCGATCGTGGTCGCGCCGACCATCGGACCTCCGCAGGTCATCCGACTGGCGCCGATCACGGCCCTGCAGTTCCCGCGCGTGCTGCCCGCGCCGTTCCCGACCGCGGTCACCCCGCCGCTCCTGCCGGCCTTCGCCGCGCCGATCCTGGTCGTCCGCCAGGCTCAGCCACTCCGGCGGGCAACGGTGACGGTCTCGTCGGCGCAGATCGCGGGCACTCCACCTCTTCCGCTGGCTGTAACGGTCGCGGTGGAGCAGTTCCGCCCGGCCGTTGTCCCGCCGATCGTTCTGACTCCACCGATCCTCGCGCCGCCGGCTCAACCGGCGGCCGTGCTGGTCGCGGCACAGCAGTTCCGGCCGCAATCGGCCCCACCTGTCGTGGTCAACCCGGCCCTGCCCGGCCTGCCGGTACCGTCCGCACCGTTCTGGATCAACCCGAGCCGGTCGCAGCCTCCACTCGCCGCGGTCACCAGCATCACCCCGCCCTCTCTGCCGCAGGCTCCGGCGCCGATCACCGTCGCATCGGCCCGGCCGCAGGCACTCCTCGCCGCGGTCATCACGCTCGTACCGGCAGCACTACCGCAGGCAGCTGCACCAGTCGTGGTGGTGACGTCGACGTGGCGGCCGAGGCAACCGCAGATCTCGCTGTGTCGACCGGCGCTCTCCGCAGCCACGGCAGGGATCCTCTCGGCACCGATCGTGGTCGCGCCGACATTCGCGGTCCGCTCCGCTGTACGGCCGCTGACCCTGGTCGGCGTCACCGCTCCTCCGGGCCCGGACATCGACATCACGGTCGGCCGGCCGCGCACACCATGGACCGCTGAACTCGCGCCCACGTGGACGGCAACTACGGTGCGGTCGCACTGGGATACGGACCTCGAGCAGACCTGGACGGTTGGGGGACTGCAGTGAGCGTGTCCATCTCGGCCCTGTCCACGGAGTACGTCAAGGCCAAGGTCGCGGCGAAGATCTCCGGCGCCTGGGCCGACCTCAGCGGCGACACGGTCGCGGTGGCCTGGGCTCGACCCGGCGATGCACCGACCGGGTTCTCCACAGCCTCATGGGAGACCGACTCCACCACCACGCCGACGACGTACCTGGCTCGACGGCTCGTCACGGCCGGGGATCTGGCCGTGGGTCAGTGGGTGATGTGGGTCAAGGTCGTCCACTCGCCGGAGACCATCGTCGAACCCGCTGGCGTGTTCACGGTCGTCTGATGGCGCTGCCCCGCTGGCATGGGCGCAAGGGTCGACCCTGGCTACGCATGCGGGCGCGGGTACTGCGCGAGAGCAGGGCATGGGGCCTGAACTGCGTGTGGTGTGGCCATGGCGGCTACGACGAGGTCAACCACAACGTCCCTAGGTCCAGGGCTCCCTGGCTGGCCATGGTGAGGTCGAACCTGAGCCCCATCCATGGGTGGCGTGGGTGTCCTACGTGTGGGCGTAAGTGCAACCAGGAGTTGGGTGCACGTCAGATAGGCGTGGATGTGCAGGCACCTATCGCTACTGCATCCCGTGACTGGTAACGCAGAGTGATCAGTGTGAGGTCACGCTAAGTGCGCGCGCTTCGTATCGGGATCATGGGCTCGCTCGACCGTGAATCATGAGGCGATGTGCAAGCCTCTGACCTGCGCATATAGACAGTCACCACCCCCCGGGTCGATGTCCCTCCACAAAACGGACACCGGCTGACCCAGACCCTCTTTCATTTTTTTACGCTGAGTAATCGCCCTAGGCATGATCACTTAGCGTCACGCTGGTAGATCGACGCGCGTGAGTGGGTGCCATGACCAGATCCATCGAAGATGCCGTCCCCGACGGCGACCTCATCGAGTCGATGCGCGCCATCAGGGACCGGCTGGCGGCCGAGACCAGCGACACCTTGTGGAACAAGCACAAAGAGGAATGTCACTGCGTGTGCGGCATGGGCGACGGCCGGATGCTCGTCGCGCTGGTCAAGGAGTTGCGCGTCGTGATGACCGAACTCAACTCGATGGCTCCGGGCAAGGAGGGGTCGACTAGTGACGACCTTGCTGCCCGCCGCCAGGCTCGGCTCGCGCAAGCCGCGGGTTAGTAAGTTCCCGACCACCGCGTCAAGCGCCGGTCAGGATGCCATCGACCTGGCCGCGAGCGCAGGGCTGATCCTCGACCCGTGGCAGCAGGACATCCTCGTGGCGAGCCTGTACGAGCGCCCGGGCGGGAAGTGGGCCTCGTTCGAGGTGGGCCTGATCGTGAGCCGGCAGTCCGGGAAGGGTTCGATCCTTGAGGCCCGCGAGCTGGCCGGGCTGTTCCTGTTCGGCGAGTCCATCCTGCACACGTCGCACGAGTTCAAGACGTCGATGGACCACTACCGGCGCATCGAGCGACTGGTGCGCGGCACGCCGGACCTTCATCGCAAGGTGGCGGCGTATCCGAAGGCGCCCGGCACTGAGGGCATCGTGATGCAGGACGGCCGGGCCTTGCGGTTCATGGCCCGGACGAAGGGCTCCGGTCGCGGTTTCCCGGCCGACGTGGTGATCCTCGATGAGGCGTTCGCGCTGACCGACGAGCAGCTCGAAGCGCTGATGCCGACGATGTCGGCCAGGCCGAACCCGCAGATGTGGTACACCTCCTCGCCGCCGCTGGACGGGGAGATGGCCGCGCCGCTGTTCAACCTGCGCCGGCGCGGTGCTTCACCGCCGGTCGAGGGCGACCCGTTGTGCTGGTTCGAGTGGGGAGCGAAGCCCGGCGCGGACCTGGACGACCGCGACGTGTGGGCTGAGACGAACCCGGCGATGGGGTATCGCATCACCGAGGAGTTCGTGGCGCGCGAACGCGCGGCGATGACGGATGAGGGCTTCGGCCGGGAGCGGCTGGGCATCTGGCCGCTGATGCCCAGCGAGACGTGGGGCGTCATCACCGAGGCCGACTGGCTGGCCGCGCAGGACCCGGACTCGCAGGCGACGACCCCGCTGATTCTGGCGATCGATGTGACCCCGGACCGGTCCCATGCGGCCATCGCGGTGGTCGGGCCGCGCGCGGACGGGGACCTGCACGGCGAGATCATCGACCACCGCGCACATACCGACTGGGTTGTGGCGCGGGTCAAGGCGTTGGTGGCGAAGTGGAAGCCCTTCCGCGTCGTGGTGAACCCGGGCGGCGCCGGCGGTTCGCTCATCCCGGAGCTCGAGTTCGAGTTGGTGCCATCGGTCTACGAGGAACTGACCGAGATGAAGGCCCGCGACCGGGCCCACGCGTACGGCCTGTTCCACCAGCACGTGTCGTCGCAGACCGCCGACGGCGAGACGCCGGCCCGTCGGTTGCATGTCCGCCCGTCGCAGGCGCTGACCCTGGCGGTCGCTGGTTCGGCGACGCGCCGGGTCGAAGAGGGCACCGTGTGGGACCGGCGGGCCGAGTCGGTGGACATCTCACCGCTGGTCGCTCTGACCTACGCCCTGCACGGCTTCGCGGCCCGCCCCGCCCCGGAGGTCATCGTCCCGCCAGCGACGGCCCCGATGGCTCCGTCGCCGCCGTTCTTCCGTGGCACGACCCGTCTGAGACTGGGAGGCTGACATGGCCGGCAAGACCATCTCGATCCGCATCCCGGCCTGGACCACGAACCTCCTCCCGAACGTGCTGGGTCTCCTTGGTCTGACGGCGATCTGCCTGGCGCTGGCGTTCCTGACCGACTGGCGCTGGGGCGTGGGCCTGGGCGGGGTGTTCGCCACGATCCTCGCGGTCGTGATGTCGTTCCCCGCCGAGGCGAAGCCGGCCGCCGTGACGCCGCTCAAGAAGGCGCCCTAGGTCGGTGCGGTACGGCTGGCTGCCTCCCGATGAGTCGGACTGGCGCGGCCTACTCGCGGCCCTCAGCCCGGACGTGGATTGGCTCAACCAACAGTGGGCGCTCGCCGACGGGCCGCCCCCTCGGCCGCCGGTCTCGGTGCTCACCTCGGCCTATGTGTCGATCGACATCCCGTGGGTCACAACGGAACTGGTGAGGGGGTAGCGTGCGCGCCCTCTTCGCCCCTCGCCGAGTCGTCGAGGCCACCCCGCAGCAGGTGGTCGCATCCGGCGGCGGCATCGGCCTGTACGGGGTCGACCCGATCGACGGCGACACCGGCTACCGCCGTGCGGGTGGGAACTTCCGCCGCGAGGTGCCGCCGTGGACCCGGGAGAAGGCCCGCGACTACGCAGTGACGTCGTACCGGATGAACCCGATGTGCACCGCGGTCCTCGATACGTTCACGTCGTTTTGCGTCGGTGACTCCGGGGTATCTCCTACGGTTACGGACAAGAAGGTCCGCGAGGTCGTCGACGAGTTCTGGAACGACCCGAAGAACAGGCTCGGCGCCATCCAGGACATCCTGCTGCGGTCACAGATGCTCCTCGGCGAGACCGTCCTGGAGTTGATGCAGGGCGAGTCCTCGGGTGTGGTGCGGTTCTGCCCGATCGAGCCGGCGGCGATCATCTCGGTGCAGACCGACCGCGGGAACCCGCTGTGGTTGAAGTCGATCACGTTGCCGCCGTCGCGCACCAGCGAGGGCGAGAACGAGGTCCTGGCGCTGATGCAGGTCAACGACGAGACCGGTCTACGCGAGGGCCAGGCGGCGTTCTGGGCGCCCTGGCGGGCGGTCGTGACCGATATCCGCGGGGTGCCGTTCATCAACTCGATCCTGGACTGGCTGGACAACTACGACGTCGTCCTGTCCAACCTGATCGACCGCACCGAGCTCGCCCGCTACGCCGCCTACGACGTGACCGTGCAGGACGACGGCTCCGGTTCGGCGGTGGCCGCGTACATCGCGGGCCGCGGCGGCCGGACCCTGCCGCCGTCCGGGTCGATCGAGGTGCACAACCAGTCGGTGGAGTGGAAGCCACTGCAGGTGACCTCGGGCGCCGAGGAGGACGCGAAGACCGCCTCCACCGTCCTCACGTCGGTGGCCGGCGGGTCGGGTCTTGCTAAGACGTGGCTGGCCGACCCGGAGGACGCGAACCGCGCCACCAGCCAGACCATGGCCGAGCCGGTTCGCCGTCGGGTGGGCGCGGTGCAGCGGGTGTGGCTGGAGCAGATGACGGAGCTGTGCCGCTTCGCCGTCGACCGCGCCGTCGCGGCGAAGCGCCTACCGGACACCGTGACGGTGAAGGACCCGAAGACCGGCGAAGAGTCCGAGATGCCGGCCGCGATGACCGTCACCGTCACCGGCCCGGAGGTGGCCGCGGCGGACGCGCAGTTCACCGCGCAGGTGCTGCTCAACCTGTCCACCGGCCTGGAGAAGCTCCGCCAGATCGGCGCCCTGTCCGATGACGCGGTCGCGGTGGCGGCCGAGAAGGCGTGGGAGGGCTTCATGGGCGTGCCGTGGAAGGCCGAGTTGGGCAAGGGCACGGCGCAGGTCGACGACATCGCCACCCACGTTGAGGACTCCGCGAAGACCCGGCTGAAGGTGGCGAAGTAGGGCGTGCGCGCCGTCGACCTGATGCGCCTGGCTGAGGCGTTCGACCGCGAGCAGCTCCACCACTACTGGACCCGCTCGCCCGAGGGCTTGGCGAAGTGGGTCAAGTCCGACCACCCGTGGACGACGCTCTACCACCACCTCCTGAAGCACATGGACGAGGAGCGCGCCAAGCTCGCCGCCTCCGCGTGGTTCGAGGACGTCTTCCACTTCACCGCTGGCAGCGATCTGAATCGGGTCACGCACGGCAAACCTCCCCGCGGCCACGTCGTGGGCCCGGGCTGATGTAGGGGAGCTGACGTGTCGCGTGCCGCCGAGATGTTCCGGATCGCCGAGAGGTTCGACCCGTCCCAGCCCCGCGACGACCACGGCCGTTGGACGCTGCTGGGCGCAGTGATCTCTTCGCTGCGGAGCGCCGGTCACGAGGACGCGGCCCGTCACCTGGAAGACGGCCGGACCGCATCCGACATCCGCCGCTCCATGGGCCGTTCGGTGACTGCTGGTGGCTCGGTGGCCTCGTTGCACCTGCCCTCCCGCAGGCCGCGCCCGGATGACCGGGTCGTCGACACCCGCGACGAGCGCCGCCTCGGCACCGTCGCCACGGTGGACCACGCCGCCGGAACGATGCGCGTCCACTGGGACGACGGCACGCATGAGGTCCGCCCGCAGCAGTCGGTGACGGACCCGATCCACGACCCGGCACGGTCGTTCGACGCGCACCCGCTGGCCACTTCCCCGGCCGCGCGGAAGATGGCCGCCGCTCGTGCCGCGACACCCCAGGACCAGTTCCGCCAGCACCTCGCCGACGAGGTTGCGGCCGGCCGGGTCGACTCCCGCACTGCAGCGGATGCGATGCGCGCGGCCCAGGGTGACCACATCGCCGCCGCCCAGTCCCACGTGGATGCCCTACAGGCATCGGACTGGTCGATGACCCCGGCGGACTTCAACGATGTGGAGAAGCTCACCCGCGCGCAGACCGACCGGTACTCGTTCGGCCGTGACTCGGGCCTGAGCCACGAACAAGCGTTCCGTGCTGCCGGTGGCGACGAGGCGATTCGCGGTTCGCAGGTTGGCGCCCCCAAGCCACTGCAAGCCACCAAGTCTGCACCGAAGACGGCGCCTGCGATCCCTCGATCCGAACGGACCGACAACGAACGGTTCGGCGGCGTCGGCAAGAAGGCACTTCCTCCATCGAAGTCAGCGTCTCCGAGAGCTGAGGCTATAGCGACCGACCCTGCCCTGACCGACGCGGAGAAGCGGTCCCGACTCAAGGCCATGGGCATGACCCCCGAACAGGTCGACTCGCTCGTACCCACGGGAGCGAAGAAGGCCGGCAGCGGCAAGGTCTCCGCCAAGCAGCAGGCCGAACTCGCGTTCTTGGACGACGCCCTGAAGCGTGGCGAGTCGGTGCCCGGCTTCGACGAGCGCGCCCTTGGCCGAGGCTCTCCACGCGAGATGCTCGCTGGGATCCGGGAGCGGATCGCGTCTGGGCAACTGACCGATGCTCAGGCTGTTGATGGGGTCCAGCAGGTGATGGCCTCCTTCGCCATCCAGGACATGGCGTCATCGATGGGCCGGTCAGCCGGTGGCCGTGGTCGCGGTGCCTCTCCGGCCATCGAGTTCACCCGGCAACTCAACGCCGAGCGGACCGCTGCCCGTGACGCGAAGAAGGCCGCCAAGGCTTCCCCCGCAGCAGCGAAGATGGCGCGAGGGAAAGCAGCGGCAGCGCCGTTCGACGTCGCTGACGTCCACTCCCGGCTCGCGTCGGCGCAGTCCCGCGAAGAGGGTCGGGCAGCACTGGAGGGCTTGTCGGTCGACCAACTCAAGACCGCCGCGAAGGGACTCTCCGTCAGCACAACCCGGCTGAACAAGACGGAGTTGCGCGACGCGCTCGTCGAGGCCACGGTCGGGACGCGGGTGGATCACACCAGCATCTTGAGTGGCCGGTGGAACGCCGACCGACCGTTCCGGCCCGGCGCCCCGGCTGCTGACCATGCCGAGGGTCACGCGGCCACACCCGGCCACTCCCCGTCCGCGCCCCACGCTGACGGCCTCGACGACATGCAGTCACACTCCCTGAAGTCCCTCGGCGAGGAGTACCTCGGCCCGGAGGCCCGGACGATGTCCGCCTCCGAGGTCAAGGCCGCACTCCGGGCGCAGGGTGTGGAGTCACCGGCGATCAGGCAGGCGAAGGCGGCGAGCGCACCGAAGGCACCACCGGCCGGGACGCACTCCGAGGCCCAGATTGTCGAACGGGTGCACGCGGCGACACGGAAGCTGGAGCGCCGGCCGGGCTCCATGGTCAGCCTCGCTGACCTTCGCGCCGAGATGCCTGATGTCAGCCGCGAGCAACTCGATCGGACTCTCATCCGGATGACGGCCGGTCGGCACGGCGTTCAGATCGTTCCCGAGTCCAACCAGAAGACGCTAAGGCCGGTCGACCGCGATGCGGCGCTGAGCATCGGCAACCAGGACCGTCACCTCATCATGATCGAGCCCCACGTCACGCCTCAGGACACCGTGGGCCACATGGAGTCGCATTTCGGCTCGTCCTCCCCGTCCGCGCCCTCCTCATCTCCTGCTGTAGCGAAGATGACCAGGGCCAAGGCGGCACCGAAGGCGGCACCGAGGTCGCTGTCGGACGTGGCGTCGTTGGTCCGCCACATGTCGAGCGAGCGGGCCATCCTGGAGGAGTTGGCGAGCGTGAAAGCCTCCGACCTCCCGGCGCTCGCACGGAACGAGCTCAACGTCCAACTGCCGCCCACCGCTCGCACGGCGGCTGCTCGTCGACTGCACATCGCACAGACGCTGCTCGCCGACTCCCGTCGGCGTACCGGCGGCCTCTGACTCATCCCCGTTCCAACCGTCCTCACCGGACGGTCCGTCACCATGCCCGGAGGTAGACCGTGTCCACAGCCACGGACGAAGACACCGACCTCGCGGTCGCATGGGCGGCCGCCGTCCGTGAGGCCCTGGAGGAATCCGCCGACCGTCACGGCGCTGACGTCGAGGCGCTGATCGACCAGACCACCGCCGAGGGGTTCGCCTTCCTCGGCATGCTGGACCCGCTGGTCGATGCCGACCCGGACGACCCGGCGTTCGCCATGGCCGTCCAGCAGGCCGCCGAGGCGTACGTTGCGGCCAACCCGGGGATGCGGGTCACCGAGTCCGTCGAGACCGTCGAAGGGCGGGTGCTGGAGGCGAAGGGCGTCGACAGCAACGGCGGCCGAGTCTTCCGGGTGCAGATCCTCAAGTACGGCACTAGCCGCAACGGCAACCACTACACCGAAGCCGTCATGCGCGCCGCGGCGCCGCTCTACGACGGGGCGAAGGCGTACGACCACCACCGGTCCGCGGCCGAGCTCCAGTCGTCCACCCTGACCGGACTGGTCGGGTCGTATCGCAACGTCGAAGCCACCGCCGACGGCCTGTACGGCGATCTGCACCTGCTGCCCTCGGCCCGGCACACCGCCGAGGCGCTGGACGCCACCATCGTCAACCAGGCCGCCGGACTGCCGTCGCTAGTCGGGATCTCCCACGACGTGATGGCGAACTTCAAGCCCGGCCGGCCCGAGGGCGGGCGCCGCACCCGCGAAGCCGTGGCGATCACCGCCGTCCAGTCCGCCGATGTTGTGGCCGACCCGTCCGCCGGCGGCCAGGCCGTCCGCGTGGTCCAGGGCGGCATCGAGACAACCCCCACGGGGGCCGTACACACCCAGGAGAGCGAAGTGCAGGCTACTGAACTGCTCGCCGCGCTGCAGAACCTCACGCCCGCGCAGCTCGCGGCGGCTGGTCTGAGCCGGAGCACCGAGTCCACCATCCCGTCCGAGCGGGTCGTCGAGGGTCGCGTCACCGAGGGAGGTCTGCTGAAGACCTCGTTCCTCGGCCGCATGATGATCCAGACCAAGGCCGAGGACGCCGGTCTGAACAAGCGCCTCCTGGAGGCCGCGCTGCCGGACCGGTTCACCGAGGCCGACATCGACGTGTGGGTGGCGACCTACAAGGACGGCCTGGCCGCCGAGGAGCGGGCCGGCCTCGCGCCCCGCTTCGGCGAGGGCGTCACCCGTGAGTCGCGGGACAAGAAGCTCGAGGGCCTCGACAAGTTCTTCGCCGGCGACTTCAACAACGGCTACCGGTCCTTCCGGTCGGCGTGGATGGACATCACCGGGTACCGGGGCAACGCGCTCGGCACCGAGGACGTGAACCGCCAGATCCTGCGGGAGTCGATCGGCACCCGCGCCTACGACTCGGGCGAGCGGACCACGGAGTCCGCGACGACCTCGACGTGGGCCGAACTGCTCGGCGACTCGGTCACTCGGCGGGTCGTGGCCGAGTACGGGCTGCCCAACCTGCAGACGTGGCGGCAGATCGTCTCCGACATCCAGCCCGTCGAGGACTTCCGCACCCAGCGGGTCGGCCGCATCGGCGGTTACGGCACGCTCCCCGCGGTGACGCAGGGCTCGCCGTACCAGCCGCTGACGACCCCGCCGGACGAGGAAGCCACCTACGCGATCACGAAGCGGGGCGGCACCGAGGACCTCACGATGGAGACCATCGCCAACGACGACCGTCGGGTCATCTCGAAGATCCCCGTGCGGCTGGGCCGCACCGCCGCGCAGACCCTGTACCGGTTCGTGTGGGACATGCTCACCTCGACCGGCGTGACCTGCACTTACGACTCGACGGTGCTGTTCCACACCAACCACAACAACTACGACGCGTCCGGTGCGACCCTGACCCAGACCACGCTGGGCGTGGGCCGGCGCAAGATGCGCGACCAGGCCGCCTACGGTGACACCTCCGAGATCCTCGGCCTGCAGCCGCGCTACCTGGTGGTGCCGAACGAACTCGAGGAATTGGCCTGGCAGCTGTGCACCTCCGCCGTGGCGATCCCGTCGACTCCGGCGTCGGCTTCGGACAGCCCGAACATCAACTCGGCGCAGGGCCTCACGCCCATCCTGGTGCCGTACTACACCGCGGCCACCGAGTGGGTGCTGGTCGCCGACCCGAACATGACCCCGACCATCGAGATCGGCTTCTACCAGGGTCGCCAGGAGCCGGAGATCTTCACCCAGTCCGACCAGTCGGTCGGCTCGATGTGGAACGCGGATGTTCTGAGTTTCAAGATCCGCCACATCTACAGCGGCACCGCCCTGGACCACCGCGGCTTCTACAAGGGCCTCACCTGATCGATCCCCTGACGGCCCGCCCCCATCCCGGGGGTGGGCCGCGGACCCATCAACCACTGACCACTCCGCAAGGGAGATAGATCGTGCAGCTCAAGGAGATGGGCGGCGTCATCACCGTCGCCTGCTACGTGCCCTCTCAGGCCACCCTCGGCACCGACGACAACTGGCCGCTGTGGCAGGCCCCGAACAAGGTGCAGATCACGGCCGTCAGCTTCGTGCCGTCGGCCGCGATCACCGCGAACGCCACCCACTACTCCATTTACACCCTGACCCGGTACACCGCGGGTGCGACCGGCACCACGGTGGCGACCCGCTCGTGGGCGGCGACCGACTCGGTGAACGAGACGCCAGAGGCGATGACCCTCTCGGCCACCGCCGCCAACCTGCTGCTGGCGACTGCGGACACGTTGTCGATGGTGAAGACCCATGCCGGCAACGGCCTGGTCATCCCGGACGGCGCGCTGATCATCAGCTACAAGAACTACGGCGTCTGAGTCATGTCGGCCGCCGCCGCGAAGAACGTCACGGCGACCGGAACGGTGTTCACGGGCAACGCCCTCTACCGGGGCTTCTCGATCGGCTCGACCGCTGGCGCTGACGTCGTCCTCTACGACGGCGTCAGCGCGGCCGGCACGATCCTGGCCCAGTTCACCCTGGCCGCCAAGGGGTTCCTGCACGTCGACATCCCCGGCGGTGTCGTCGTGACAACCGGAATCCACCTCACCTCCACGGCCGCCATTCAGGGCCACGTCCGGTTCTAGGAAGGGGAGGGCGTGACCACGACCAGAGTTCAGCGCTCGGCCGCGGCCACGCTCTCTCACACCTGGTTCGTCGACGAGACGCCGACGGACCCAACGGGCACCCCGACGTATGCGATCACCGACGCCAACGGTGACGCGGTCGCGTCGGGCAACGCCACGATCGTCGCCGGTCAGGGCAGGACCACCCTGGCACTCGCCGGCCAGCCCGACGTGGCCTGGTACACGGTGGCCTGGTCGGCAACGGTCGGCGGGTTCGCCATCGTCGAGTACGACCAGGTCGAGATCGTCGGTGGGTTCCTGTTCACCCTCGCCGACGCTCGCGCCTCGGACGCCACCCTCGCCGACACCAGCAAGTATCCGACCGCAGATCTCAAGGCCAAGCGCCAGGAGACCGAGGTTGAGTGCGAGCAGATCTGCGACCAAGCCTGGACCGTCCGGTACCGCCGGCTCGTCCTCGACGGGACCGGCTTCACCGACCTGCCCGTCCCCGACGGCGGCGACGTACATCGCGGCGGCATCCTTCTCCGCGGCGTTCGCACCATCCGCCGCGCGTCGATCGCGCCGACGCTGGCCGGCACGTTCGTCGACCTGACCACCCCCCAACTCGCCGCCGTCGCGGTGACGGCCGACGGGAAGCTCCGTCGCACCGACGGCAACGTCTGGACCGAAGGCATCCAGAACGTCATCGTCGAGTACGAGTACGGCAACGACGCCCCGCCCGAGGACCTGCAGTGGGCGGCCAAGCAGCGCCTGCTGCAGCGGTTGAACCTGAACAAGTCCGGGGTGCCGGACCGGGCCGCGTCGTACACAGTAGACGGCGGCGGGACGTACCGCATCGCCATGCCCGGCCCGTACGAGACCGGCTCGCCGGAGGTCGATGCGGCCTACGCCCGGTACTCGCGCCGGACCACGAGCGGGGCTGACGGCATGCCGGCGCCCACCGGCGTCACGGTGACCTACGAAGGGCAGCGGAACTCGCTGTTCCACCGCCGATGACCGGCATCAACGTCGTCGCCGGCAAGCTCGCCCTCGTCGCCGCTCTGACAGACGAGTTGCCCGACTGCACGGTCGGGTACTCCTACGTCGGCAAGGTCCACGCGGGCGCCCGCGACTACGTCTACCTGGGCACCTCCACGGAGGCTGAAGTCGCCCTGGCCGCGTTCCGCAACGACAGCGGCCGGTACCGGCGGCAAGAGGAAGCGCCCGTCGAGGTGTGCATCAACATCACCCGCAAGGGCGAGTCGACGGTCGAGGCCAGTGAGGTCCGCGCGACGGAGGTCGGCGCGCTGATCGAGGACTACCTCGCCTCCAACCCGACTCTCGGCGTGCCCGGGCTGCTGATAGCGAAGATCTTCGGCTTCAAGCTCAACAGCACCGCCGACGACGACGGCACCTACACGAACCTCGACTACTCGGTCCTCTTCCAGTCCGACCTCACCTAGGAGACGACCGTGACCGCAACACCGTTCGTGCTGACCAACGTTCGGCTGTTCGCCGGCGGCGCGGACCTGACCTCACGCTCGAACAAGGTCGAGATCACCGCCGAAGTCGAGGACAAGGACACCACCAACTACGCCTCCGCCGGCTGGAAGGAACGCCTCGGCGGGCTCGGCGACTGTGCTCTTGTCGGCGAGGGCCAGTGGGAGGCCACCGACCTCAGCAAGGTTGACGACCAGGCGTGGGCGGCGATGGGCACAGTGGCCGGCTACACGGTCGGGAACAACGCCACCGCTGGGGCCACCATGGCCGCCGGGGACCTGGTGTGGCTCATCAAAGCCATGCAGGCGTCGTACAAGCTCGGCAGCACGGTGGGCGATGTGGCGCCCTGGATCACCACGGCCGGCGGCTCCTGGCCGGTGTCGCGCGGGGTGGTGCTGAACCCGCCGGGGACGGCGCGGACCGCCACCGGCTCCGGCACCGCGGTGCAACTCGCGGCAGTGTCGGCCACGCAGTACCTGTACGCCACGTTGCACGTCCTGTCCGTTGCCGGCACGAGCAGCCCGACGATCACGGTCAAGGTGCAGTCCAGCGTGGACAACACCTTCGGCTCGCCCACGGACATTCTGACCTTCACCGCGGCCACGGCCATCGGAGGTCAGATGACCCGCGCCGCGGGGCCGATCACGGACACGTGGTTCCGGGTCGCCTACACGATCACCGGGACCGGGCCGAGCTTCCTCTTCGTCGCAGGCATCGGCATCAAGTAACCGCTCCACTTCCCGGCCCCGCAGGCGCCCGGGCTTTTCCACCATGCCCTGAGGAGGGTCACCCGTAATGGCGATCATGGTATTGACGGCGGCCTACTGCTCCCTGGGTGGGTCGATCAGCACCATCCACGACCACGCTCCGAAGATCGAGCTGACCGTCCAGGTGGAGGACAAGGAGGTCACCACCTACGCGTCGCTCGGCTGGAAGGAGCGCCTCGGTGGCCTGAAGGAAGGCACGCTGGCGATCTCGTTCTTCAACGACATCGCGTCGGGCAACCTCGACGGCCTGTTCTGGGCGCAACTCGGCAACGTGGTGACCTTCGAGGTGCGACTGACCCAGTCCGCGGTCGGCGTCTCGAACCCGAAGTACACCGGCTCGGTCCTGATCAAGGAACTGAAGCCGATCGCCGGCTCCGTGGGCGACGTGGCCACGCAGGACGTGTCGTTCCCGACCTCCGGCGTCGTGACGCGGGCGACCTCCTAGTCGATGGCCGGCACCAACCGGTGGGAGGTCGAGGTCGACGCGCAGACCCTCAAGCGCGTCGTGACCGCCCTCCGGAAGGAGTCCGACGGCAAGGAGTTGGCCCGCGACCTTCGCCGCAACCTGCGGGTGGTGGTCCAGCCCGCACTGGAGGCGGCCCGGGCGGCGATCCTGACGATGCCGTCCCAGTCTGTCCGGCAGCCGAGCCTGCGGGCCTCGGTGGCGAAGCAGACGAAGATCGTCGTCCGCACCACCGGCAGGCACCCCGGGATTTCGATCGTCTCCAGCAAGAAGGGCATGCCGCGCGGGTTCCGTAACGCCGCGCGCCACCTGAACGCAAAGGGCGGCTGGCGGCACCCCGTGTACCAGCGGATCTCACCCGCAGGCAAGGAAATCAACGTCTGGGTGCGCCAGATCGGCAAGCCGGGCTGGTTCGACGGCACGATCCGCCCGTTCAAGCAGCCCGCCAAGGAAGCCGCCGCCGCCGCCCTGCGTGAGGCCGCGCGGCGCATCGAGGAGAGGTCCAAGATCTAGTGCTCATCACCTACTCGCCCGAGGGCGCACCGCCGGAGATGTTCGACTGCGACTTCCGCAAGATCTCGCTGTCTCGGGCCACCATGCTGGAGAGCCGGTACCAGAAGCTGACCGGCAACACGACGGCCACCCTGGAGGAATTGCGCATGAGCGCTATCCAGGGCGGCTCGGCCGCCACGCGGGTAGCGCTGTGGCACGTGCTGGACCTCCAGCACATGGGCAAGGTCCGCATCGAGGATGTCGACCCGCTCGTCGGTGAGGTCGAGGTCAAGGCGTCCAAGGCGGAGATCGACCAGCTGCGTGACGCGATTGCGAAGAACACCGGGCTGTCGGACTCGCAGCGGGAGATGATCCTCGCCGGCCTGGATGCGATGAGCGCCCCGGAGGACACCTCGGGAAAAGCCGCCTCGACGACCTCCGAGGCCGTTACTGGCTAGCCATCGCCGAGATGCTCCACATCGGCCCCCGCGCTCTGGATGACCTGACCGTCGAGGAGTTCTACCAGGCGGTCGCCTACATCGACCGGGCGAACGAAGAGGCCAAGAAGCGGGGGTGAGACTCCCGTGTCCGACGTGAGCTTGCTCTTCAACTTCCTCAAGGGGCGCGACACCGCCACCCCGGCCATGGCGAAGGCCGGCGACGACGCCCTGAAGATGGCGGCGAAGACGAAGCTCGCCGGCGGGCTGATGACCAACAGCATGTTCCTGATCGGGACCGCTGTTGTCACCGCCGGCTCCGAGGTCGTTGCGTTCACCGACGCGGTCGCACCGATGACCGGACTTCTTGCTGCCGTGCCGGCCGTGGCGTTCGCCGCCGGCGCGTCGATCGTCGCGCTGGCCGTGGGCTTTCATGGGCTCGGCGCCGCGCTGAAGTCGACCGCCAGCGGCGCCGGACCGTCTGCGGACGCCATCGCCAATGCGGAGTATCGCGTCGCCCAGGCTCAGCGCAACGCACGGGCCGCCCAATTGGCGGTGAACGACGCCCGCGAGGAGGCCGCTGACGGCCTGCGGGATCTGTCCCTGGCACTGGCTCGGGCCGGGCTCGACGAGCGCGCCGCGGTGCTGGCGGTCAGCGACGCCCAGAAGGCTCTACGGACCGCCCGGGGCAGCGGTGACCGGTCCGCGGTCCAGCACGCCCAGCTGAGCCTGGACGAGGCCAAGCAGTCGCTGGCGGAGATCCAGGCCCGCACCACTGATCTCCGCGAAGAGGATGCCAAGCGCACCGCGCAGGGCGTCGAGGGTTCCGACGCGGTCCAGCAGGCCCTTCAGCGCCAGGCCGACACCGCCCACGAGTTGGTGATGGCCCAGCAGGCGCTCGCCAAGGCGCAGGCCGGGTCGGGTGGGTCCAACGCGGCCGCGGAGGCGTACGCGAAGCTCGCGCCGTCGGCGAGGTCCGTGGTGGACGCGCTCAAGTCCCTCGCCCCGGCGTGGCGCGAGGTGCAACAGGCCACACAACAGGCCACCTTCGTCGGCGTCGGTGCCGATATCCGGGCGCTGGGCGGGACCTACCTGCCGATCCTGAAGGTCCAGCTGGCCGCGATCGCGTCCGGCTGGAACCTGGCGTTCCGGCAGACCGGGGCACTGCTGCAGACCCCGGCAGCCGTTCGGGACGTCAACTTCATGCTGTCCAAGACGGCGGAGTACGCGCATGAGGCGGGCCAGTCCATGGCCCCGCTGGTGCATGGGCTGCTCCAGTTCGGTGCGGCTGGCGCCAACTTCCTGCCCCGCATGGGTATGTGGCTCCGCGACATCGCCCAGGGCTTCGACCGGTGGGCCACGAAGTCCAGGGAGACCGGGAAGATCAACGCCTGGATCGAGAACGGTGTCACGGTAGCGAAGGAGTTCGGATCGGTCCTGCGCAGTTGGACCGGCGCGGTGGCGAACATCTTCAAGGCCGGTAACGGCGGACCGCAGTTCCTGTCGACGTTGGTGCAGAGCGCGGCGGTGTTCCGAGACTGGACCGCGTCGATGCAGGGTCAGTCCCAGCTGCACGAGTTCTTCACGTCCCTACGCGAAGCGGCGTCAGGGCTGTGGACGATCCTCAAGGGGCTACTCGACGCCTTCACCCAGGCCGGCCCGGGCATCTCCGCCTTCGCCGGCTATCTCACGGTGGCGGGCGCCGTGGTGACCGTGCTGGCAAACAACATGGACACCATCCGCCCCCTCCTGCCGGTCCTGATCGCAGGCTTTGTGGCCTGGAACGTGGCCATGGCCGCACACAAGGCAATCCTGCTCGCGGTGGGCGGCGCGTACAAGATCGCGGTCGCGTGGCAGGTCCTGTTCGGCACCGCCCAGAAGATCGGCCTCATCCAGACAGTGGCCATCAACGCCGCAATCGGGCTGTGGATCGCCAAGCAGTGGGCCCTGGCCGCCGCACAGAAGGCCGCGACCATCGGGCAGTGGCTGCTGAACATCGCCATGGACGCCAATCCGGTCGGGCTGATCATCTTGGCGATCGTGGCCCTGGTCGCGGTGTTCGTTCTACTGTGGACCCACTCGGAAGGGTTCAGGAACTTCTTCATCGGCATGTGGGACCACATCTGGTCGTTCCTGAAGATGATCGGCGCGTGGTTCGCCGGCCCGTTCGTCGACTTCTTCGTCGGCGCATGGAACTGGATCATGAACTCGGCGGCCAAGGCAACGCTGTGGGTCCACGACAAACTGTGGTCCATTGTGGACTTCGTGATGTCCCTACCGGGCAAGATCGCCGTCGCGGCCCGGGGCATGTGGGACGGCATCGTCACGTCCTTCAAGGGCGCCATCAACTGGCTGATCAGCCTGTGGAACCGGATCGACTTCGGGATCAACATCAAGGTCCCCGACTGGGTCCCCGGGATCGGCGGCAAGGGCTTCACCATCCCGGACATCCTGCCCGACATGCCATACCTCGACGTCGGCGGCAAGATCCTCGAAACCGGCGTGGCCGTCGTCCACAAGGGAGAGACCGTCGTCCCGAAAGGCCAGGCAATGGCCACCGCGGCGCCAGACATCCACCTGCACGTCTACGGCGACCTCAAGGGCGCCATCCGGAAGATCACCCGCTCCGACGGCGGCGGCAACGTCCAGGTCGCGTTCGGCAACTAGGGGGAGTGATCCGTGGGCGCGGTCTCCGCTGAAGCGAAAGCTAGGGCCCGTGAGGCGAACCGGGTCCGTATGGCCGCGATCCGCGCCGCCGACCCGGAGGCCGCACGAGCCAAGTGGCGCGAGCACTATGCCCGGAACCCTGAGAAGCACAAGGCGAAGGTCCAGGCATGGCGGGCGGCGCTAGACCCGGACGTGGCCAGAGAGCGGGCCCGCCGCATTCGCCTTCGCCGGTACTACGGCATGGAGTTGGAGGACTTCGACGCCCTCCGCGCGGCGCAGGACTACTGCTGCGCAATCTGCCGGACGCATGAGGACGATCTGCCACGGATGCGGCCGGGCGACTACTCCAACCTCTATGTCGATCACGCGCATGAGACCGGAAGTGTGCGCGGCCTGCTCTGTCAGTCCTGCAACCTCCTAGTCGGGCACGCGCGGGAAGACGAGCGGGTTCTGTCCGCAGCCATTCAGTACCTCGCAATTCACCGCGAGCAACCGACCAGCTAGGGAGTTTCCGTGGGCGTCCATCGCTACCGGGTGTGGAATGGTCCCGCCCCAACAACGGCCGCTCTGGCGTCCGTCAGCACGGGCACGACCGTGAAGACGATGGTCCAGTTGGCCGCACCGGCGACCCGCCAGCTCGTCGTCGTCGGCTGGGGCTTCGAGTTCGATGACCCGCCCGGCGCGGACGCCGTGGTCGAGTTGCTCGTTACGGACGTCGCGGCCACGGTGACCGCGCACGTCGCGTCCGGACTGGTGAAGCTGCTCCCAGGCATCCCCGCCTCGTTGATGACGTTGGGCACCTCGGCCACCGGCTACACCGCCTCGGCGGAAGGCACGATCACGGCCACCCGGGTCTTCGACGTAAAGCGGCTGTCATCAACCTCAGCCGAGGCCGCTCCGACCATGCAGTACGACCGGAACTTCGAACTCAACGGCATCCCGCCCGTGGTGAACGTCAGCGAGTTCCTTCGCGTGCGCGTGACAACCCCAACGACCGCCGCGGACATGAGCTGCTACGTCGACGTCGAGGAGTAGCCCGCGATGAGGTTGGCCGCACGCCTCCGCCCGGCCGCGCCAAGCCGACCGACACGCCTACGGTTCGCCAGGGCGACGCCGGCGGTCGTCCCACCGATCACTTTCCCGACCACGCCGCTGAAGGTGAAGCTCGAGGTCGCCCAGGGCGCCGACCTCACCGCGTCCCCAGCGACGTGGGTATGGGCCGATGCCACCGCGATCACCTACACCCGCGACCCGATCACCATCAACCGCGGCCGGCCGGACGAGTCGGCCACCGCGGACTCGTGCCAACTCGACATGACCGGCGACAACCGCGGCGGGCACTGGTCGACGCGGAACCCGAACAGTCCGTGGTACGGCCTGGTGCGCAAGGGCACCCCCATCCGGGTGGCGGCCGAGGGCTACCCGCGGTTCTCCGGCTTCCTCTCCGAACTGCCGCCACGGTGGGACTTGTCGGGCAACGACCGGTACGCGCCCGTGGTCGCGCGCGGGCTGCTCTACCGGCTCATGCAGGGTGCTTCGCCGGAGCGCTCCGCGCTGGCCCGAACCATCCTCGCCTCAAATCCCGTGGCCTACTGGCCCCTGGAGGACGCGGCGGGCGCCACGCAAGGGGCCTCAGCCATCGGTGGCGCAGCCATGGCCGTGATCGGCGGCGAGGTGGATTTCGGCGTCTTCACTGATCTGCCGGGCGGATCGGTCGCGCCGGACATGACTGCTGGCTACCTCCAGGGAACCGTGACCGGGGCGTCGTCCACGTCGTGGCATACGGAGTTCGCGGTCAGCGGGTTTTCCACCAGCCTGGCCGTGATCGCACGCATCTACACATCCGGCGCCCTGACGAACGTGTGGCGCTTCGCCATGCCGACAACGGCCGGCGATCCCGTACAGGTATTCATCGACGACTTCGCCGGAGCCGGCCCCGTCATTACACTGCTCGGCCCGACGGCCACAGCCGACTGGGATCTGGAATGGCACCACATTGCGGTGACTGCCGAGCAGGTCGCCTCCAGCATGGTCTCCAAGCTCTACGTCGACGGCGTTCTGTACGCGACCGATACGACCGCCGGCACGCTCGGCGCCCCCACGGCCGTCCTGCTGAACCACAACTACACCTTCGCGACCATGGAGTCCTTCGCGCATGTGGCGGTAGGTAACGGAACCACGCCCGTTGGCGCTCCCGCAATGTCCGCGTACTCCGGCGAGCAGGCGCACACCAGATTCCTCCGCTTGTGTGCGGAGGAAGGCATTGCCGCCTCCACGGGCGTCACTGAGTCGCAGGCGATGGGACCGCAGGGCGTCCACAACGCCGTCGACCTGTTCCGCGAATGTGAAGCCACCGACTCGGCGTACCTGTACGAGGGCGTCAACTTCGACCTGATCTTCCAGGGCCACAACGAGCGCCAGAACATGCCGGTGTCGTTGGCCCTCAACTACGCCGCGTCCGGGCACATCGCGCCGCCGCTGGAGCCGACGGACGACGACCAGCAGGCCCACAACGACGTCGAGGTCAAGCGCGACGGCGGCTCGAGTTACCGCGCGACCGAGACCGACGCGGCGGTGGAGAACTCCATCCCGAACATCGGCCGCCGGGACACGTCGGTGACCCTGTCGCTGTACGACGACTCCCAACCGCAGCAGGCGGCCGGCTGGCGGCTCCGACAGGGCACCTGGCCGGGCTACCGGTTCCCGACCGTCTCGCTGAACCTGGCCGCCGCACCGAGTCTGATCCCGACGGTGTGCGCGGCCGGCCTCGCCTACCGGGCGACCATCGCCAATCCGCCCAGCGACATCGGCCCCGACGCACCGGACCTCATCGTCGAAGGTTCCGTCGAGACCCTGGACCAATACGACTGGGACATCGCCGCCAACTGCTCCCCGTACGGGCCGTGGCGGGTCCTGACCCTCGCGCTGGATGGAACCGACCCGAACCCGCTCATCGGCCGCGACGACTGGGACTCCTGCCTCGTGGCCGTTGACTCGGGCGCCACCGTCACGGTCAACGTGTCGCCGCTGATCACCACCGACCCGACCGAGTTCCCGTTCAACGTGCGCTGTCTCGGCGAGTTGGCCACGGTCACGAACTGCTCCGGCAGCAGCAGCCCGCAGACCCTCACCCTCACCCGGGCGGTGAACGGCATCTCGAAGACGTGGACCGCCGGTGCCGTCGTGGAGCTCGTCGACGCCCTCGTCCTAACCCTGTGAGGAGCCAACGTGGGTGACTGGAGTGGTACCGTTCCGAGCCACACCGCGGGCGCCACGTCGAGGGCGTCGAAGCTCCAGACCCTCGACGACATCGAGACGGCGCTCACCGGTGCGTGGACGGCGTGGACCCCGACCCTGACCAACCTGACCTTGGGTACCGGGACGGTCGTGGCCCGGTACCGGCGGCTCGGGAAGACGCTCGACTACAAGTTCATCTTCACCTACGGCGCGGGGTCCGCGGTGGGTACGTCACCGACCTTCTCGCTGCCCTACACGATGTACTCCGGCTATTCGATGGCCGACCCGCTGGGCGATGTCATCCTCCTGGACTCGGGCACCGCCACCCGTCGCGGCTCCACGCGTTGGGCGTCGTCCACCACGCTGGAGATCCTGTCCTACAGCACCACCGGGATCCTCACGACCGTCACTGCCACGGTTCCTCAGACGTGGGCCGCCGGGGACACGATGTCGTGCGCCGGCACGCTGGAGTTGGCCTGATGGCCGCCGCCATGCTCCGCGTCTGGGAGTCCCAGGGCCGCCCGTGGCGCCTCGCTACGCCGCTGCTGGACATGGTGGCCAAGCTGAAGGCCGCGTATCCGCAGCTGGTCTACGGAACCCTCGGTGATGACGCCCACCTGAACGCCGTCCCGCCCGAGGACCACACGCCGTTCTCCGCCACCGGCTACCCGAACACCAGCCCATACCCGGTGGTGCACGCCCTGGACGTGATGCACCACCCGGAGTCCGGAGTGGACGCCGGGAAGCTGTTCGCGTACTGGCTGGCGGAGGCGAAGGCCGGGCGGATGCCGTGGCTGAAGTACCTGATCTGGCAGGCCCGGATCTACGACGTGCGGAACGGGTGGCGGGCGCAGGCCAGCAGCGGCCACTTCGACCACGTCCACCTCTCCGCCCGCACGGACGCGGAGAACACCCACCTGGGCGACTGGTCGCCCGTACCTCCGATGGAAGGGGGCCACGACGTGCCTGTGTTCGTGTCCTGTCAGGAGAACGGCGGCCAGTACATGTACGGCTGCGGCCAGCCGAAGTGGTTCCTGTCCATCCCGGCCCGCGACAACGCCATGTTCGCGTTCGGCGTGCCGGCGGGGAAGGTGACGGTGGTGGACACGTTGGACCACGTCCGGGACTCGTTCGGACCGATCCCCGGCGTCGACCTGCCGGCCGACGCCCACGGCAACGTGCTGGCCCCGCCCGCCGGCGGCGGCTCCGGCCCGACGGCGCCGGAGATCGCCACCGCCGTGGTCGACGAGATGCACAACCGCCTCGCGGACTGATCGGTGTTGCCCGACCTGGCCGGATGGATCCCACAGACCGGCGCCACTGGCGTCCTGCTCGCCGCTGTGTGGGCCGTCCTCAGTGGCCGGATCGTCCCCCGTGCCACCCATGAGGAAGTCCGCCGCGACCGGGACGCCTACCGGGTCGCAGCCGACACCGCGCTCGCCGCGACCCGGGAGATGGCAGCGAACGTCGCCCGACTCACCGCGGCCGTGGAGCAACTCGCAGCATCGCAGCGCGAGACACTGTCGCTCGTGCACCAGCTTGTTTCGGGCAGCAGTGGGCCATGAGGTGGCCGTGGAGCACCGCCGGCGACAACGGAGACGCCCGGGCTGCACAAGCTGAGGCCACCGCCGCACTGGCGCAGGCCCGGTCGCAGGGCACCCGCGTGACCGAGGTGTTGCGGGTGGCGCGGATGCTGCGCGGCCAGGTCGACGCGATCGCCTACGACGTCGAGCAGACCTTGCGCCACTCCTGATCCAAGTCCTGGCCCCAGAACTTGGACCCGGCACGCCCGAATCCAAGTCAGCGCGGGTCCCGTGGGCCCGTGCAGTTCGGCGGCACCGCCCGGGGCGCCCGGCAGCCCAGCACCGCGCAGGACGCGCGGAAGTGGCCTCGCCCGTCGGTCTGGGCTGGGCAGTCCCGGCACGCCATGAACGACAGCCGCCCGTGCTCGCCGCGCATCGGGTGCCCGTTGGCGCAGGTCTCCGGCACCCACGGATACAGCTCCTCGAACCAGCCCATCGCCCGAACCTACGACAGGGGGCCTCATGCAGCCCACCCCGACCCAGACCCTGCACCCCTGGCGCGCCACCCTGCGCACCGCCACGGCAGCGCTGGTGGCCCTGCTCTCGCTGCTGCCGGTCATCGCGGCGGTCGGACACCTGGACGCCGTGCCGCTGGTCGCGCAGATCCTGACCGTGTCCGCCGCCGTGACCCGCGTGCTGGCGATCCCCGGCGTGGACGGCTGGCTGCGGCAGTACGTGCCGTGGCTGGCCGCGCAACCGAAGGAGCAACCTGATGAGTAAACGCCCGGCCATCATCGCCGCCCTCGTAGCCCTGGTCGTCATGGCCGGGGCTGCTTTCGCGTTCAGCCCAGCGAACGCCGCATCGGGTCTCGACCCGATCGCCGTGGCGCAGGCCAACCTCGCCAACTGCCAGTTGCTGGCCGCGAAGCCAGCGTCCTCGGCGCAGCGGACCCGCGCCCAGCAGTGTGTCACCGATCAGCAGCGGATCCTCGTCCTGCTGCAACCCCAAGTGACACCAACTACGACGCCGCCGGCCGCGACAACGCCACCAGTGACGCCGAGTCCCACCGTGGTGCCGACCACTCCGCCGCCCACCACGGTCCCGCCGACGACCGTCCCGCCCACCACGCCGCCGGCGCAGACCACCAACTGCCTGCCCAAGCCGTCCGCGTGCGGGTTCCCGGACGCCACCAACACCGGCGTGCCCTCGAACTGGGTGCCGATCCGGACGCAGTCCGGCGACCTCAGCATCACGACGGCCGGGGCCACCCTGGACGGTTGGGACATCCACGGCTGCCTCACGGTCACCGCGGCCAACGTGACCATCCGGAACTCCCGGGTGACCTGCACGTCGGGCGGCTGGGCGGTGAACGCGCGCGGGGCTGGCCTGCTGCTCGACCACATCACAGTGTCCTGTGGCGGAACCCACGGTGACGGCATCGTGGGGGTCACCTTCACGGCCGTCGCAGTCGACGTGTCCGGGTGCGAGGACGGCATCTACATGGACAACTCCAGCCCCTGCCCCGTCGTGCGCGACTCGTACGTCCACGACCCGTTCCACGCCACCGGCGCCCACACGGACGTCCTCCAGCTGGCTGGCAATGCGTGCGGGACGTTCACCCACAACACCCTCACCAACAACGACCCGCAGGGTTCCAGCGTCATCTCCGCCGACACGACGGACGTCCACGACGTCATTGTCACCGGGAACCTCATGGCCGGCGGCGGGTACTCGATGCGCTGCCCCGACCCGGGCCACGGCACCAACGTGCAGGTGCTCAACAACCGGTTCAACTCGACGTGGGTGCAGTACGCCGTGTGGAACGGCTGCGACGACGAGGCCAAGGTGTCGGGCAACGTCCGCGACGAGACGGGAGCAGGGATCTGATGGGCGAGGGCTGAGGTAGTCTGCGGAGGCGGGGGCTGGCGTAGCGGTAGCGCGGCAGGACATCGTCCACACGGGCCGGTTCGACTCCGGCGTCCCCACAACGCAAGAAGCCCCCGGCCATCATGGCCGGGGGCTTCTTTGTCATGTCCGGCCACGGCCGGTGAGGTCATGATCGAACCGGCCATCCGACGTGCGGATGTCCGCTGGATCGGCTATCACCGCGAGTAGTGGCCGGTCCAATGAGGACAGTCCAATGTGGACATACGAAGGGCAAAGAAAAAGCGGCCATGCCTGCTAGACATGGCCGCCTCATTTCACCAGCCTAGCGGCTAGCAGGAACGCTAGGCCGCTAACGTCACCTGCCCCGGCGAAGCCGACGCTCGTGACGCTCCGAGTACCCAACGGCTGGTGACTTGGGTGCCTCGGGCAGGTCCGGGCTCGCCGCCTCATCTGCGGTTACTGCCGGTGTGGCCGCCTGCTCGGCCGCCTTCTTCTCCTCCATGACCCGTCGCACGCGGCCGACGACCAACTCGGCCAGAACGTACGCCAGAACCATCGACGCATGCACCGTCTTACTCCCAACGCTGACTCCGGCGATCCAGTTGGCCGCCATAGAGCCAAACCCAGCAACGACCAGGACGAACCCAGCCGACGCCTTGCCACGGATCACCCATCGGTCATGCAGGATCTCCGCGCACGTGATCGCCAGAAGGTCGATCACGGCAGGG
>Ga0134124_10000675_pt1 | contig 27173 bp, 12 predicted proteins | sample KB304_FD_96880 | JGI IMG/M metagenome (GOLD analysis project Ga0134124, IMG submission 96880) | Terrestrial soil microbial communities without Nitrogen fertilizer from Kellogg Biological Station, Michigan, USA - KB3-0-4 | ecosystem: Environmental > Terrestrial > Soil > Unclassified ... | reverse complement strand
GACGGCTCCCTCTCCTCCACGAAGGCGGCATAGCAGGTGAACAGCTCGCCGAGGAGCAGGCCCTGCGTCCAGCCGTCGCTCAGGATGTGGTGCTGGCTCCAGACCAGATGCCAGGCCTCCGCTCCCGGCGCTCCTCCCAGATCGAAGAGCCCCACCCGCATCAACGGTGCCGCGCCGAGATCGAACCCGCGCTCCCGGTCGGCCCGCAGGGTGTCGGCGAGGCGGTCCTGCTGGCCGGCAATGTCCAGATGGGCCAGATGGGCCAGATCGGCCAGATCGGCCCACGATTCGCGCCGCACCTCCAACTCGGCGTGCCGCCAGACCACCTGGAGCGGCTTCTCCAACCCTTCCCAGGCGAAACCGGTGCGCAGCACGGCGTGGCGCTCGACGACGCGCTGCCAGGCGCGCAGGAAGGCCGCGGTGTCGAGCCGGCCGGACAGCCGCAGGCTGATCTGCACCACGTAGACGCCCGAGCCCGGGGCGTACAGGCTGTGGAACAGCATCGCCTGCTGCATCGGCGACAGCTCGTAGACGGTCTCGATGTCTCGGATGTCTCGGACATCTCGGACATCGCCGATCCCGGCGAGGAGACGGTCCAGCTCCCGCCGGCTCACCCGCGCCTCCGGGACGTCCGAGGGGGTGAGACCCGGCTCGGCCGTGCGGCAATGCTCGATCAGGGCGCGGAGGGCGCCGAGGAAACGGTCGATCAGCGCCTGGACGGTGCGCTCGTCGTGCCGCTGCTCGCTGTAGGTCCAGGTCAGCCGCAGGCAGCCGCCGGTGATCCCGCCGTTGACCTCCAGCAGCCAGGGACGCGCCTGGCGCGGGCTCTGCGACGTGCCGGCCGATTCGGCCGCGGGCACGAACAGAGACGACTCCGGAAGGCCGCGGTCGAGCTGTCCCAGGTAGTTGAAGACCACCTGCGCCGCCGGCCGGCGCCCCCGCGGCGCGGCGCGGATCTGTTCCTTGACCGACTTGAGGCGCTCGCCCGGATCGCTCTCCCGCCGATCGAGCTCCAGCGGATCGATCTCCAAAAGTACAGGCGAGATCTCGGTCAGCCAGCCCACGGTGCGCGACAGATCGATCTCCCCGGAGAGCTCGTCGCGGCCGTGTCCTTCGAGGTCGACCCACAGGCCCGGCTCGCCGGTCCAGGCCGCGAAGGCTTCGAGCAGCGCGGTCAGCAGGGCGTCGTTGATCCGCGTGCGGTAGACCCCCGGCACGTCCTGCAGCAGGGCCCGCGTCTCCTCCGCGCCGAGATCCGCCACCAGGTGCCGCGCGGAGGCGATGGTGTCGGCTCCCTCGTGCCGGTCGACCGGCAGTGGGCGGGCCGGCTCATCGATCTCACCATGGGCCGGCTCCGCGGCGGGCGGCGTCCGCTGTCCCAACGAGCGCAGGGAGGTGACGACCGGTGGCAGCTCGCCGCCGTGATAGGCGGTCCCCAGGTCGTCGAGCAGGATGCGCCAGGAGACGCCGTCCACGATCAGGTGGTGGGCGATCAGCGCCAGCCTCTGCCCGGCCTCGCCCCCCGCTCCAAAATCGAACAGGGCGGCGCGCAGGAGCGGCCCGCGCTCGATGTCCAGGCTCGCCTGGAGGTGCGCAGCCACGGATTCGAGCGCCGCCGCGCGTCGCTCCGCCGGCAGCGCCGACAGATCCACCGCCGCGACCGGTATGGTGGTCGCTGCGGACAGAGTCTGGCGCCAGGCGCTGTCCTCCCCGTTCTCCCGGACATAGCGGAAGCGCAACGCCGCATGGTGAGCCACCACGGCGGCCAACGCCCGCTCCAGCCTCTCCGGATCGACTCGTTCGCGCAGACCGAGCACCAGGGCCTGGTTGTAGTGGTGGAGGTTCTCCAGGCCGAGAGCGAAGAACCAGCGCTGGACCGGGGTCAGGGGGACGTCGCCGTCTTCCTGTTCGGCCTGTCCGGCCGCCGGTGCCGCGGCGGCGCGGGCCACCGCCGCCAGCTCGGCCACGGTCTGGTTCTGGAACAGGTCGCGGGGGGAGAGCCAGAGGCCCGCCTGGCGGGCGCGCGAAACGACCTGGATCGACAGGATGGAGTCGCCGCCCAGCTCGAAGAAGTTGTCGTGAACGCCCACCCGCTCGCGCCCCAGCACCTCGGCCCAGACGCCCGCCAGGATCTGTTCGATCGGGGTCTGCGGCGCCAGGGAGATCTCCCCGGTGCCCTGCCGCTCCGGAGCCGGCAGCGCCTTCTTGTCCACCTTGCCGTTCGGTGTGAGGGGAAGCGCCGCCAGCGTCACGAAGGCGGCGGGCACCATGTAGTCCGGCAGGCGCTCGCCGAGGAGCCGGCGCAGCTCCGCGTCGGCTTGGGGGTCGCCCACCAGATAGGCCACCAGCCTCAGGTTGCCGTCCGATCGCGCCACCACGACCGCCTCGCGGACTCCGGGGAGCGCCAGCAGCGCGGCCTCGATCTCTCCCGGCTCGATGCGGAAGCCGCGGATCTTGACCTGATGGTCGATCCTCCCCAGGTACTCCAGATCGCCGTCCGGCAGATAGCGCGCCAGGTCGCCGGAGCGGTAGATCCGCGCGCCCGGCCGGCTGCTCAGCGGATCCGGGACGAAGCGCTCGGCGGTCAGCTCCGGGCGGTTCAGATAGCCGCGCGCCAGACCGGCCCCGGCGACCACCAGCTCGCCCGGCACGCCGATCGGCGCCGGCCGCAGCCACGGATCGAGGACCGCGACCGCAAGGTCCGGAATCGGCACGCCGATGGCGCTCCGGCGCCCCGTCACGTCGTGCCGCGAGAGCGGGCGCCAGGTGACGTGGACCGTCGTCTCGGTGATGCCGTACATGTTGACCAGGCGCGGCGTCTCGTCGCCGTAGCGGTCGAGCCACGGCGCCAGGCCCTGCGGGTCGAGCGCTTCGCCGCCGAAGATCACCCACCGCAGGCCGCCCAGGGCTCCAGCCCTCCCGGGCTCCTCCTTGGCCCGCTGCAACTGGGCGAAGGCGGAAGGCGTCTGGTTGAGCACCGTCACCCGCTCGCGCTCCAGCAGGTCGTGGAAGTCCTCCGGCGAGCGGCTGACCAGATACGGGACGACCACCAGCCGGCCGCCGTAGAGCAGGGCGCCCCAGATCTCCCACACCGAAAAGTCGAAGGCGTGGGAGTGGAAGAGCGTCCACACGTCGGCGGCGCCGAAACCGAACCAAGGGTGGGTGGCGTCGAACAGCCGCACCGCGTGGCCATGGGTCAGCATCGCCCCCTTGGGACGGCCGGTGGAGCCGGAGGTGTAGATGACGTACGCGAGGCTCGCGCCATCGCTTCGATCATCCCAATCATCGAGATCCTCCGCCGGCAGCGCGGCGAGGAGAATCGCGTCGCGGTCGAGCAGGATCGGCGTGGCGCCGGCGGGCAGCTCGGTCATCGCGCTCTCGGTGCCGGCCAGCAGGCGGACGCCGGCATCCTCGAGGGTGTAGGCCAGGCGGTCCGCGGGGTAGCGTGGATCGAGCGGCACGTAGGCGGCGCCGGCCTTGAGGATGCCCAGCAGGCCGATCAGCATTTCCAGCGAACGGTCGGCGCAAAGACCGATCCGCTCATCCGTGCCGGCTCCGAGGGCGCGCAGGTGCCGGGCGAGCTGGTTGGCCCGGCGGTTCAATTCGCCGTAGGTCAGGCTCTCGCCGGCGCAGACGACGGCCACGGCGTCCGGACGTTCCCGGGCCTGCTCCGCGAAGCGCCCGTGCAGGGTTTCGGCCGCGGGCTCGCCGGCGGTGCCGCCCCATTCCAGGAGCTGCTGCCGCTCCGCGGGCAGGAGCAGCGGCAGGCCGGCGGCCGGCTGTCGCGGGTCGGCGGTCGCCGCGGCGAGCAGGACCGCGAAACGGGACAGCAGGCGCTCCGCCGTGGCGCCGTCGAACAGATCGGTGTTGAATTCGAGCGAGCCGGTAATCTCCGCCGGCCCCGCCGGCCCCGCCGGGCCCTCTGCCAGATGGAGCGACAGCTCGACACGCGAGCTGCGCAGGTCCAGCTCCACCGGCCGGAAGGTCAGCCCAGGAATCTCCAGCTTCTCCATCCCCCCCATCGGCGCGCTCTGCCAGTCGAACAGGGCCTGGACCAGCGGCGGGCGGGAGCCGTCCCGCCCGGTGACGACCGCGTCGACGAGCCGCTCGAACGGCAGGTCCTGATGACTGAAGGCTCCCAGCGCCTCTTCCCGCACCCTCTCCAGCACGGTGCTGAACGAAGGCGAGCCCGAGAAATCGGCCCGCAGCACCAGGGTGTTGACGAAGAAGCCGATCAGCCCTTCGATCTCCTGCCGGTTGCGCCCGGCCACCGGCGCGCCCATCAGGACGTCGTCCTGACCGGCATGGCGCCCGAGCAGCAGCGCCCAGGCGGACAGCAGTGCCATGAACGGGGTCACCCTCTCCTCTGCGCAGAGAGCGCCGACTGCCGCCGACAGCGCAAGCGGCAGGGCCACCGGACGCACCGCGCCGCGGAAGGTCTGCACCGCGGGCCGCGGCCGGTCGGTGGGCAGGTCCAGGACCTGCGGCGCTCCGGCGAGCCGGCCGGTCCAATAGGCGGTCTGCGCCTCCAGCTCCCCACCCTGCAACCAGCCGCGTTGCCAGACCGCGAAATCGGCGTACTGCACGGGCAGCTCAGGTAAGGGAGAGGGCTGGCCTTGCGCGAACGCCTGGTGGAGCGCCGCGATCTCCCGCACCAGCACGCCCATCGACCAGCCGTCGGAGATGACGTGGTGCATGCTCACCAGCAGCAGGTGATCGGTCTCCGCCAGCCGCAGCAGGAGCAGGCGCAGCAGAGGCCCGCGTTGCAGATCGAAGGGGAGGCGGGCCTCTCCCAGGGCGAGGGTCTGCGCAAGCTCCTCGCGTCCGGTCAGTTGCGGATGCGACAGATCGACGAGCGGCAGCCAGGGCCGCGCGGCGGCGCCGGGTGGAGCGATGACCTGGAACGGCCCGTGCTCGCCGGTGGCAAAGGTGGTGCGCAGCACCTCGTGGCGCCGGACCACCTCGGCGAAGATCCGCGCCAGGAGGCCGGGCTCGACCTCGCCGCTCAGCCGCACGGCGAAGGGGATGTTGTACACCGGGCTGCCCGGATCGAGCTGATCCAGGAACCAGAGGCGCTGCTGCGCGAAGGAGAGGGGAGGATCGCCTTCTCGCGGTATTTGAACGATGGGAACGATGGGCGGCGCCGGAGACGCCGCCTCGCCGTCCCGGATCGCGCGCACCACCCGCGCCAGCTCCGCCACCGTCGGCGCCTCGAACAGGCTGCGCAACGAGATCTCGACCTCGAACGTGGAGCGCAGCCGCGAGACGACCCGCGTGGCCAGCAGCGAATGCCCGCCCAGGGTGAAGAAGTTGTCGTGGGCGCCCACCCGCTCGACGCCCAGGAGCTCGGCCCAGAGGGCCGCCAGCATCTCCTCTTCCGCGCCCGAGGGGGCTGCGTATTCGACCGCCTGCACCAGCTCCGGCGCCGGCAGGGCCGCGCGGTCGAGCTTGCCGTTCGGCGTCACCGGGAGGGATGCAAGAACCACGAAGGCGGCCGGCAGCATGTAGGACGGCAGCGATTCGGCGAGCCAGGCCCGCAGGACCTGCGCCTCCGGCGTGATCCCATCCTTGCCCTCCGGCACCACCCAGGCGACCAGCCGGCCGTCCAGCACCTGCACCACGGCCTCCCGCACCTGGCGGTGGCGCAGCAGTGCGACCTCGATCTCTCCCAGCTCGATGCGGTAGCCGTGGATCTTCACCTGCTGGTCGACCCGGCCCAGGAACTCCAGATTGCCGTCCGGGAAATACCGCACCCGGTCTCCCGTGCGATACAGCCGCGCACCCGGCTCCCCGGAATGACCGGAGAAGGGATCGGGAAGGTACGACGTCGCGGTCAGCTCCGGCTGGCCGGTATAGCCCACGGAGAGGCAGTCGCCACCGATGAAAAGATCGCCCGGAACGCCGATCGGGCAGGGCCGCAGGCTCGCGTCGAGAGCGTGGTAGCGCGCGTTGCCGATCGGGCGGCCGTAGGGGATGCTCGGCCAGCTCGGATCGACGGCTGTGGCCCCGTCGATCGGATACCAGTTGGACCACACCGTGGCCTCGGTGGCGCCGCCCAGACTGATGACCCGGGCGTTCGGAAAAGCGGTGCGCACCTGGTCCGGCAGGGTCACCGGAATCCAGTCGCCCGACAGCATCACCAGGCACAGCGGGCTCGGCGTTCCCGGGCTGTCCGGAAACAGCGGCGCGAGCTGTTGCAGGGCCGCGGGTGCCGAGTCCCAGACGGTGACCGGCTCCGTGGTCAGGAGGCGAACCAGCTCGGCGGGCTCGCGCAGCGCCGCCTCCGAGGCCACATGCACCGTGCCGCCGGCCGCGAGCATCCCGAAGATGTCCCACACCGACAGATCGAAAGCGAGAGAGGTGATGAAGAGGAGCCGGTCTGCCGGTCCCACGCCGAACGTCCGGTTGATCCAATGAATCAGGCTCACCGCGGGCGCATGCTGCACCGCGATCCCCTTCGGAAGACCGGTCGAGCCCGAGGTGTGAATGATGTAGGCCAGGTCCTCGGGAGAGGTCATGGCCGCCGCCTGCGTCGCCGGAGACCGTTCGACGTGCCAGCCGGTCCAGGTCCGTTTTCGCCGTTCGACCTCTCCGGGTTGCAGCAGGACGTCGTAGCGCTCGCCCAGCTCGTTGGCGAACCCCTCGGTGCGGCGGTGGATCTCCGCCCGGCCCAGGTCGTGGAACAGCTCTTCGTCGAGCGCCAGGGTCTCGGCCTGTACCGTAGATGGGGCCTCCCTCCGTGCGTCGATGACGTCGGCGAGAAGGAGAGCGCCGCCCGGTGCGAGGAGCGACATGGACTCCGCCACCACCTTTTCCAGGTAGCGCGGCCCTGGAAAGAACTGCACCGTGCTGGCGAACAGGACGAGATCGAACGAGCCGGGCGCGAATCGTTCACCGATTTCGTGAGCGAAGCCGGTGGGCAGCTCGACGTTCTCGACGTTGGTGATCCCGGCCGCACGGGCGTGCTCGCGGTTGCGCTCCTGCGTGTGCTCCGACGGATCGAGGCCCACGATGCGCCCACTGCTCCCCACCCGCCGTGCCATCTCCCAGAGGATCAGGCCCGAGCCGGAGCCGACCTCCAGCACGCGGGCACCGGGGCGCAGCCAGGGTGCCGCCAGCGTCAGCACCCGGTCGCGGTACTCGTCCACCTCGGCCTCGGCGAACGGCAGACCGGTGCGGCGGCTGACGAAGCCGCCGGCGGTCACGCGGTCCGTCGCCCGGTCGGCCACGAAATCGAAGAGGGAACGGATGGACGCCGCATCGAGCGCTTCCGGCTCGGGCTCCTGGGTCTCGACGTCCAGGCAGACCACGTCGTCGAGGCGCGGCAGCCGCCAGCGGAGCCTTTCCGTCGCCGGCAACGTCGCCCGGCTGGTGAGAATCACCGGCGCTCCCGTTCCGGTGAGGATCGTCTCCACCCGGTCCGCCGGCCAGGCGGCGTCCAGAGGAACGTAGGTCCCACCGGCCTCGAGAATGCCGATCACCGCGGCGAGCATGTCCAGCGAGCGCTCCATCCATACGCCCACCGTCGTTCCCCGCTCCACCCCGAGACGGCCGAGCAGCGTAGCGAGCCGGTGCGCGCGTTCCGCCAGCTCGCGATAGGTCCAGGTGCGCCCCTCCCAGACCGCCGCCGGGGCGTCCGGCTGCGCTTCCACCTGCGCCGCGAAAAGCTGGTGCAGAAGGAGGTCCGACCGCCGCGGGCCCGCAGTGTCGTTCCACTCTCGGAGGAGCTGTTGCCGCTCTCCCGCCAGGAGGAGCGGCAGCTCGTCGAGCCGTGGATCCATCTTCTTCGAATCGCCCTCCGAACCGCCCTCCGAATCGCCTTCCGAGAAGACGGTCAACAGGCGCGCCAGGCGCTCCAGCAGGCGGACCGTCTCCGGCCCGCTGCACCGCGCCCCGTCCCAGCGCAGCGAGAGCAGCAACTCGTCGCCAGGGACGACGACGACGTTGAGCGGATAGTTGGTCAGCGAGCTGCCCGCCCCTTCCTCGATCTTCAGCCCGGCGACCGGGTGCGCCGCCTCCTCCGGCAGCAGCAGGTTCTCGAAGACCAGGATGTGATCGAACAGCGCCACTCCCGCCGGCAGCCCGCTCCACCGCTGCACGTCGACGAGCGGCGCATGCTCGTGGCGGCGCGCTTCGACCTGCTGCTCCTGGAGCGCGGCGAGCCAGCCGTGCAGCCGGTGCTCCGGCGCGAGCCGCACCCGCAACGGCAGCGTGTTGAGGAACGGTCCGACGATCGACTCGGCGCCGGGAAGGTCCGCCGGCCGGCCCGCCGCCGTGACGCCGAAGGCCACGTCCTCGCGGCTGGTCTCCTGGGCCAGGAGGAGCGCCCAGGCGCCCTGCGCCAAAGTATTCAGGGTCAGCCGGCGCCGCCGCGCCACCCCGCGCAGCGCAGCGCTCACCGCCGCGGGCAGCGCGAGATCCCGCCGCCGCGCATCCGTCCCGTCCGGTTCCGCGATCCGCTCGCTGCGGTCCGTTCGCGCCGCCAGGAAGGTCGGCGTGGAAAACCCCTCCAGGCTCCGGCGCCAGAACGCCTCGTCCGCCCCGGGATCCTGCCGCTGCAACCAGGCCAGATATTCATGGAAACCCGGCACCGGCGGAAGGACCGGTTCGCGTCCGGCGGTGAGGGCGCCGTAGGTGCGCAGCAGCTCGTGCAGCACGAGCCCTTGCGACCAGCCGTCGGTGATCAGGTGGTGTTGGGTCCAGACGAGCTGGTGCACGTCCTCCGCGAGCTCGAAGAGCGCCAGGCGCAGCAACGGCGCCTCGGCGAGATCGAACCCGCGCGCGCGATCCGCCGCGAGAAAGGCCGCCAGCCGCTCCTCCTGCTCCACCGCGCCCATGCCGCCAACATCGCCGATGCCGACGACATCGCCAACATCGCGCCAGGACGTACGCGTGATCTCCAGCGAGACCTCGCGGAAGGTCACCTGCCGCGGCGTTTCCATGTCCTCCCAGAAGAACGCCGTGCGCAGAATCGGGTGGCGCGCGACGAGCGACCGCCAAGCCTGTTCGAACGCAGGAAGATCGAGGCCACCGGTGATCCGCAGGCTCATCTGGATCACGTACACACCCGAGCCCGGGGCCATCAAGCTGTGAAAGAGCATCGCCTGCTGCATCGGCGAAAGCTCGTCGAGCATTTCAACGTGGTTAGGATTCATCGGCGGCGATTCTATAGTGATTCAGCGAAGCACGCCGCAGCCGCCGATGCCTGGCAAGGGGATTCGGCGGCAAATCAAAACGCCTCTCGGAGAACCTCTCCCTTGGTCTCTCGCATGTCCGTGAGAAACTCCTGATGGAGACGGTCGAGTGTCATCGAGCGCCCTCGGCTCTGGGCGGGTAAAAGTCCGGCTCCGTCCTGGAGCTGATCTCACACCTTTTTTCGGGCAGCGGTCGAGCAGAGGCGTAGAATCGAACGGGCTTCAGTCCCCGCAGTCAAGAAAGAACAGGAGATTCACTCATGATTCGAAGCAACCACAGGCCCTTCCGGGCCGGTGCCGTCCTGGCTCTGCTTCTCGCCCTCGCGCTGGGCGGAGCCGGCTCGGCCGCGGCCCAGACACCTCTCGGCGCCATCCTGGTCACCGGCGGTGTGCAGTTCGCGGTCTTCTCCGCCAACGCCACCCGCATCGAGGTCTGGACCTTCGCCACCGCGACCGCCTCGACGCCGCTCAACCGCTACACCATGACCCAGACCGACACGACGAACCACATCTGGACGGTGACCGTCTCCGGCCTCGGCGCCGGCACTCTCTACGGCCTGCGCGCCTGGGGTCCGAACTGGCCCTACAACGCGAGCTGGACGGCGGGGAGCAGCCTCGGCTTCGTTTCGCACGTCGACACCAACGGCAACCGCTTCAATCCCAACAAGCTGCTCACCGACCCCTACGCCAAGGCGGTCACCGGTGAGCCGCAGCGGGTCGCCGACGGCAGCGGCAACTATCACTACTCCACCGCCATCCTCGGCGGCACCAGCACCTACGCCAACGTCGACAGCGCGGGCGCCATGCCGAAGTCGATCGTCATCGACGACAGCAGCTTCAGTTGGACCGGCGACGTGCGGCCGGGGACGGCGATGAAGGACACGGTCGTCGACGAGGTCCATCTGCGCGGCTTCACCAAGGCGGACTCCTCGGTCACCACGGCGCAGCAGGGAACCTACGACGGCTTCGCCACCAAGGCCTCCTACTTCAAGAACCTGGGCGTCACCGCGGCCGAGCTGCTGCCCATCCACGAATATCCGCAGTACGACGACCCGGTGGGCGGCGCAACCGTCGACCGCGTCAACTACTGGGGTTACATGACGACGCAGTTCTTCGCCCCCAACCGCGAGTACGCCTGCACCGACATGACGAGTTGCTCCTACGTCGCCGGCGAGCAGGTCAACAAGTTCAAGGCCATGGTGAAAGCCTTCCACACCCAGGGGGTCGAGGTCTGGCTCGACGTGGTCTTCAACCACACCTGGGAAGGCGGCGCCTGCTCGGGCAACCCGGTGCGCTACATCAACCTGCGCGGCCTCGACAACGCCAGCTACTACACCCTGGCCGACGACAAGACCTGCTACTGGGATTCGACCGGCACCGGCAACAACCTGAACGCCAGCCGCGCCGCGGTGCGCAACCTGATCCTCGACAGCCTGACCTACTGGCACGACAAGATGGGCGTCGACGGCTTCCGCTTCGACCTCGCCTACGAGCTGGGGCGCGAGGGGAGCGACGGCCGCGTCTTCAACCCGAGCGCCACGACGCTGGTGCAGATGGCGCAGCTCGCCCAGACCAAGGCGTTCAAGGTCGTCGCCGAGCCGTGGGACACCTCGGGCTACGGCGTCGGCTCCTTCCCGGCCGGCTGGTCGGAGTGGAACGGCAACTGGCGCGACAACATCCGCCAGCTCGTCAAGGGGGACAACAGCCAGGTGGGCAGCCTCGGCGCCTCCATCACCGCCTCCTGGAGCGGCTTCGGCACGCCGGAGGAGAGCGTCAACTTCGTCACCGCCCACGACGGCTTCACCCTCAACGACCTGACCTCCTACAACACCAAGGTCAACGGCACCGGACCCTGCAACCCGACCGGCGCCGACGCCAGCAGCGGCAGCGACACCAACTACAGTTGGGACAGCGGTGGCGACGACGTGCTGCGGCGGCGGCAGATCCGCAACTTCGCCACCCACCTGCTGGTCCACAACGGCGTGCCCATGCTCATGGAGGGTGACGAATTCCGCCGCACCCAGAGCGGCAACAACAACGGCTACATGGCGGACAACGCCTGCGGCTGGATCGACTGGACGAAGAAGACCGCCAACCCGGGGACCTACAACTTCTTCAGCAAGCTCGCCGCCTTCCGCAAGGCCCACCCCGGCCTGCGTCGCAGCGTGCTGGTGGCCGGCGTCGATCACGACGGCGACGGCTACAAGGACCTCGCCTGGCACGGCACCACGCCGGACACGCCGGACTGGAGCTCGACCTCTCACGCCCTCGCCTTCCTGATGGACGGCTCCTCGGCGGAGACCGGCGGCCCGGCCGATGCTCCGGATCTCTATGTGGCCTACAACTCCTACTGGGGGAACCTCACCTTCACGCTGCCCACGGCGCCGAACAGCAAGTGCTGGTGGCTCCTCGCCGACACCGCCGACTGGGCCGAAGGCACGGGCAACATCTACTACGACCCGACGATCAGCGTCTGGGACTCGCAGCCGATGCTGAAGATCGCCGGCACCACCTACGGCGTACAGGCGCGCTCGACCCTGATGCTCCTCGCCCGCTCGTGCAGCGCGACCGCCGTGGTCCGCGTCGACTTCACGGTGAACAACTTCACCACCGCGGTCGGCCAGGACCTCTATGTGGTCGGCAACGTCCCCGAGCTCGGCAACTGGGACACCACGAAGGCGGTGAAGCTCAACTATGTGAGCAGCACACAGTGGAGCGGCCCGGTCTTCTTCTCCACCAGCAAGGGTGCCGCCATCCAGTACAAGTACATCTGGAAGAACGCCACCACGACCACCTACGAAAACGGAGCGAACCGGAGCTACACCGTGCCCACCACCGGCTCGGGCACGCGCAACGACAACTGGCAGTTCTGACCGTGCGCTGATGAGTCAACCCGGCGGCTGTGCCTGCCATGACCAGATGACCTGGCCGCCGGGCTTATCCAGCATCACAGTCTCACCGACCTTCTCCGCCGTCACTTCGGCTCCATAGTCGGGCTTGAGCCTCAGACGCACGACCTTGCCCGCGGCATCCCGCTCAAAACGAAGCCGGGCCAGCGAATATTCATAAAAAAGCTCGTCGTGGCCGCGGAGAAAGATCTCCTGCGGACGGCTCTCGCCATACCGGATGAAGAGTTTCCCGCCGTCGAGAGTGATGTTGCGCGTTGCACCACGAGCGCTCTTGTACACACCGGCGTACTGCCGCGCCAGCTCTTCCGGCATCGCGACGGCCACCGGATCGAACGGCTTGCCGATCAGATAGGAAGCGATCCGGGTGGCGAGGAAGTCCGGGTTGGGCTCCCGGTCCATGGAGTTGCTCAGGACGACCACCAGCGCATCCGCGTCAGGCACTCGCAGGATGTGGGCTGCATAGCCGCTGATCCGCCCCCCATGCGCGACGAAAGTGTGTCCTTCATAGTCGTTGACGGCCCAGCCGTAGCCATAGTACGTGGACCGTCCGTCCGCCAGCCGGTAGGGGGTGAACGCCCGCTGCAACAGGTCGCGGCGCACGAGCGCATCACCCTTGAGGGCGGCGCTCCACAGCGCCAGATCGTCGACCGTGGACAGGAGAGCGCCGGCGGCATAGGAGATGTTCGGACTGATCAACGGCGCGCGGACGAAGCCCTGGCCCTGCTTGAGATAGCCCTCGGCGCGCCGGGGGACGATCCTGCCGGGGCGGTCGCAGGATGAATTCTTCATCCCCAGCCGATCGAAAATCTGCTCCTGGATCACCTCCGCATAGCTCTTCCCGTGCATCTTTTCGAGAATCGCGCCGAGCAGGTAGAAGCCGGAGTCCGTATACGACCAATGCTCTCCGGCAACGAATTCCAGAGGCTCGTCGCGGAGGCGGCGCACAATGCGGTCGCGAGGCAGATCCAGCCCTTTCCAGAGCTTGTAGTCCGGGAACGCCGAATAGCTCTTGATCCCCGACGTATGGGTCATCAGATGCTCGAGAGTGATGGTGCGGAAAGAGTCTGGAAAATCGGGGAAGAACTTGGTGACCGGATCGTCCAGCGAGAGCCGTCCATCCTGCACCAGGCGGAGGATCGCAACCGCGGTCATCTGCTTCGAAATCGAACCGATCGGAAAGACCGTTGCCGGATCGTCCGGCACTCCCCACTCCAGGCTGGCCAGGCCGTAGCCCTTGCGGAGCAGGACCTCGTCTCCCCGTTTGACGAGAACCGAGGCACCCGGTTGATCGGCTGGATAAGCCTCGTTCAGAAAATGATCGATCCTCTCCGCAAGGTTGTCCTGGCCTGACGGCTCCGCGGCTCCGAGGGGGAGCGCGCAGACGGACAGAAATGTGACCAACAGCCAAAGAGTTGCAGTACACCTCATCCGGTCCTCCCTCCGCTTCCTGTCTACGAAACCAGAGAAGAAAAGTTCACAAAACATTCGCCCCTCATTCTCGTAGCTCGCTTCGGACGATGTTCAAAAGGAGACGAATGATGAAAAAGCTCGGTGTCCCTCTCGCGTTGTGCGGCCTCGCGTGCCTGGCCCCCGGTGCCATGGCGGAGAGCGCGGGGGCAGCCCCCACCGCGCCGCTCTGCCGTCTGAGTGACGGCCCCATCGCCAACCAAGAGGCAAAGGCCGGCTATTGGATGATGGTCGACCCCGGAGGTGATGTGATTCGTGATCCGGGACCCGGCAAAGCGGGAAGCTTCTGGGCGCTGGCCGGCAGCGATGACGTGATTCCCGATACCGGCGGCAAGGGCCCGTATTGGGACCTGCTCTCCAGTGACGACGTGCTCCCTGGCGACCCAGGCAAACAGGGAAACTTCTGGGGGCTGCCTGGCAGCGACGACGTGATTCCCGACGGCGGCGGCAAGGGAACGTATTGGGAGCTGCAATCCGCCGACGACCCGCGCTAGCCCGTCTGAGCCCTACCCACCTTCTCCCCGCCCGCCGCTTCCGATACAGTGGCGGGCCACCATGACCACAGACTTCCGCTTCCCCGACAACTTCTTGTGGGGCGCCTCGACCTCGGCTCATCAGATCGAAGGCTCCCCGTTGGCCGATGGCGCAGGCCCCAATATCTGGTACCGCTTCGAACGGACGGCCGGCATGGTCCGCGACGGCGACCGCGGCGACGTGGCCTGCGACCACTACCGGCGGTACGAGGAGGACGTCCGGCTGATGCGGGAGCTCGGCCTCACCTCCTACCGTTTCAGCATCGCGTGGAGCCGGGTGCTGCCGCAGGGCAAGGGAGCGGTCAGCGAGAAGGGGCTCGATTTCTACCGCCGCCTCGTCGACTGCCTGCTGGCGAACGGCATCAAGCCGATGGTCACCCTGTTCCACTGGGACCTGCCGGCGGCGCTCGACGACCTCGGCGGCTGGCTCAACCGGGACATCGCCGGCTGGTTCGCCGACTATGGAGAGACCGTCTTCCGCGCCCTCGACGACCGGGTGGAGCTGTGGGCGACGCTCAACGAGCCCTGGGTGGTCACCGACGGCGGCTACCTGCACGGCGCCCTCGCCCCCGGCCACCGCAATCTCTTCGAGGCGCCGATCGCCTCGCACAACCTGATGCGCGCCCACGCCTCGGCCGTGAAGGCCTACCGCGCCCTGGGCAAGCACCAGATCGGCCTGGTGGTGAACATCGAGCCGAAGGACCCGGCGTCGGACAGCCCGGAAGATCTCGCCGCTACCGTGCGCGCCGATGCCTACATGAACCGGCAGTACCTGGAGCCGGTCTTCCTCGGCCGCTATCCGGAGGAGATGCGCGAGGTGTTCGGCGAAGCCTGGCCGGACTTCTCCGCCGCCGACCTGGAGCACATCCGGCAACCGATCGACTTCGTGGGCGTCAACTACTACACGCGGAAGGTGACGTATGACGATCCGACCGCCTTGCCAGTGCGGGCGAACGGGGTCTGGCAGCGGCACCACACCTACACGGAGACCGGCTGGGAGGTCTATCCGCAAGGGCTCGCCGACGCGCTCCTCGGCATCCAGAAGCGCTATGGGAACATTCCGTTCTACGTCACCGAGAACGGCGCCGCCTTCTACGATCCGCCGGCCGCCGGACCCGACGGCGTCCAGGACCCGTTGCGCGTCGACTACCTGCGCGACCACCTGCGCGTCGTCCATCGACTGATCGCCGACGGTCTCGATCTGCGCGGCTACTATGCCTGGTCGCTGCTCGACAATTTCGAGTGGAGCCTCGGATATTCGAAGCGCTTCGGGATCGTGCATGTCGACTACGCAACGCAAAAGCGGACGCCCAAGGCGAGCGCCCGCTTCTACTCCGACGTGATCCGCACCAACGGCGCGGCCCTGGCTCCCTAATCCCTACTTCACCACCAAACTGTGGCCGTCCAGGTTGGTGGTCGGCTTGACTCCGTAGAGGTCGAGGATGGTGGGCATCACGTCGCCCATGTAGGCGCCCTGCGGCGCGTTCATCTTGAAGTTGCCGAACAGGATGCCCTGCACGATCGGCGGATAGACCGAGCAGTGGTCGCCGCTCCAGATCTCGGTGTTGGGCTCGACGATCGCCTTGCCGACGCCGCCCAGGGCGTCCTGCCAGCCGACGCGGTAGCCCTCGTTGTTCGACGGGATGAGGTCGGGGATCAGCACCGGATCGTAGACCCCGTTGTACGCCTCGTCGCGGGTGAAGACGTGGGCCACCGGGTGCTCGCCGGTCTTGGTGTCGACGAACGCTTCGAGACCCGCCTTGATCTGCGCCGTCACCGCCTTGTACTCGTCGCCCGGCTGTACGATCCCCTTCGCTTCCCGGCCGGCCTGGTTGATGTAGATCTGGCCGAGGCCCAGCGCGTAGGCCTTGGTCTTCGACCAGTCGACGTTGACGAAGAAGTCGCCCTGGTCGAACAGGTCCTCCAGGTTCATCCGCTTGGCGTCCTGGCCGGTCAGGGTCATGAAGCCGTTCTTCACCAGCCAGGTGTTGTAGTTCATGCCGCGGCGGAAGGAGGCGAAGCCGTGGTCGGAGACGACCATCAGGGTGGCTTCCGGCCGCTTCTGCATCACCTCGCCGACGATGCGGTCCATCTCCTGGTAGGCCGCCAGGATGGACCCGCCCCACTTGGCCGCGCCGTCGGCGGTGTAGAGCGGATGCTTGGGATCGAAGTGCCGGAACATCATGTGCTGCACGCGGTCGGTGAACTCGAAGTAGTGGACGAGGACGTCCCAGTCGCCGTCCTGGACGGCGGTGCCGAGGATCTCCTTCTCCTTGTCCACCGTCATCTTCACGTCGTCGAGGAAGGTCTGCTCGTCGATCGTGCCGCCCTGCATCGACCAGGTGTCGATCATCCAGCCGCGGGTCTTGAACAGGCCGTGCCGGCCGGTCAGCTTGCTGACGAAGTCCGCCGGCGTGGTGACGTCAAAGCCCGGCGGCAGGTTCTCGGGATCGAAGTCGATCGGCGACAGGTAGAGCCGCACCTCGGGATCGAGCGACAGGAGCTTGAAGCGGCCGATGCCCTTCACCTTGATCACCGAGTTGAACGGGAAGGTGAAACGCACCCAGTTGCTCCACTCGCCCGGCTTCATCGTCAGCTCGTTGCCGGAGACCTTGATCTTCAGGCTCTTGCGGTCCGGGGCGACGGTGAGGTTCATCGGGATCTTGACGTAGTCGAGCCCCTCTTTTTTCGGGAAGAGCTCGTTCTGCGGTCCCTTGATCTCGGTGTCGATGCTCCCCTTGTTGTCGACCAGGTCGGTCACCTCGACCGAGAAGTCGCCGCCGCCCTTGGGGGTGAAGAACAGCTCGGACGTGAAGTAGAACGGCTTGCCGATGCGCTTCGAGAGGTCGGGCACGCCGAGTCCGGAGAGCAGCTCGCCGTGCTCGAACGCCTTGGGCGGGAAGGTGACCGGAATGCGCATCACCCGCACCTTCTTGCCGGCCTGGCCGAGCAGCTTCCAGAAGGTGTCGCCGTGCTGGTTGCTGATCGCGATCGGGCGCTCCAGCGGCAGGAGGCGGGTCGCCGCCATGCCGGTGCCGATTCCGGCGGCTATCCCCAGCACCACGGCCACGACACCGGCGAGGACGGTGCGCAACCGGAAGAGCTTCAGGAGCAGCAGCACCAGGAGCGCCAGCACCGCGCCGGCGATCAGGCCGAGGAACAGGCCGTTGTTCTTGCCGAACAGGAACGGCACCTTGCCTTCTTCCGCCGCCGCGAACGCCGGGTGATAGGTCTTGGGGTCGCGCTTCAGGAAGTCGAACACACCGTGCCGTCCCGGGTTGAGACCGGTCGAGAAGGTCGACCAGGAGACCGGAGTCTGCGACGGGATGGTCGGCCGCAGCGGCGAGAACGTCCCCTGGGTCCGCAGCTTCGCCAGATTCGGCAGCTTCCCCTCGTCCATCCACTTCTCGGTCAGCTTGGCGTCGGCGCCGTCGAAGCCGAGGATGATCAGCTTCTTGGGCGGCTCGGCCGCCAGCGGTCCGGCGGCGAGTGCCAGGAGAGTCGCGGCGAACAGGGTCTTACGGAGCGTCGAGGCGAAATCTGTCATGTCGTGGAGCCTTCCTGGTCGTGGGGCGGATCGACTGAGCGGTGCATTCTAGCAAACCGGGGGAGCCGGACCAGACTGCGGTCAGCCGACCGGGCCCGCGATCTTCTGGACAAGCGCTTCGAGCTCTGTCCTAAACTTGGCGACCGTCTGCAGTTGGCCGCTGCCAATACCGTCCGCTCGCTTCAAATCGAACATCGGCTTTCTGGCGATTTGGGCAAGCGGCACCAGGCTGGCGTAGTGCCGAAGCTGCGCCAGGCACCGCAAGTCCTCGTCGATACCTCGGGAGAAGCTCTCTTCGAGGACATATTCATGAAAGACGGATGGAATCTGCTCCACCCAGCTCTCGGAGCCCACCGCAGGACGGTTGCCGCGCGCCAGATCCTGTTGGACAACATAACCGAGCGGCGAGAACAGATGGCCAGGGAGGTTCTTCGGGGCTCGTCCTCCCGCGTGGCGCTCCCGCACGGCACGCCAGTCGCGGCGCCATTCCTGGAGTGCCGGACCGATGTCCTTCAGGCTCTGCAGACTGAAAAAGTCGGGTGCCAAGGGAATGATCACGTCGTCGCACGCCAGGAGCGCAGCCCGGCTCAGAGCCCCCAAACCAGGGCCCACGTCGATCATCACCCAGTCCGCTTCAACCGCCGCAGCCGCCTTGTTGGCAAGGAGGTCGAGAGAAGCAGTTACGTCCAGGGCCCTCTCCTTGGACGACGAGCCGGGCCACTCCTCCGCCAGGGTCTGCTCGAATCGAGAGAGACTCAAGTGACCCGGGAGGAGCCACAGATCGTCTGCAACCTGGATGAGGCTTGGATCGAGGACATCCCCTGTCCCCCTCCGGACAGGGTCGACACAGCCGGCCACTGTACCCCCGGGGACTCTCTCTTCCTGCTCCCAGATCCCGGCGAGCTTCTCCTCGCCCAGGAAGATTGAAGAAATGTCGCTCTGCGGATCGACGTCGAGCACCACGGTCTGCAGCCCCGACCGAGCAGCCATGTGTGCGATGTTGAAGGTCAGGGTGGTCTTCCCCACGCCACTCCTGTTGTTGAAGAGCACTAGGGATCTCACGGTCCTCGCCTCACCGTCACCCGAGTGAATCCGTCGGTCTCGACCTCGAGCGGCGGATTGCCGTTCTGTGCCAACGCGCGCTGGACCAGACGGATTCCACGGCCGAGTTGCTCCACATATCCAAGCTCGACGAGCCAGCGGGTGATGGTGGGGTTCCTGTAGTCGGCGTGAGAGCCGAACTCCCCCTCACTCGCCTGACCGAAAGGGCCGCCCGGATTCGAAAAGACCACCCGGTCATCGAACCACTCGACCCTCCCGGGTGCATTGGTCCCCTCGTACAGGCGGTGCTGCACGAGGTTGCGAGCCAGCTCTCGCAGGGCTTCCAGCGGATATTCAGGCCGGTAGGAGGTCCTGATCCCGGCATCCGTCGCCGGGATGTTGACCACGTGCGCGCTGAGTTGGAGCCACAGGGCCTCCAACTGGTCGCCGAGCGATCCGGTGATCGTCTTTCGCAGCACGACCTGGGCATCGAAATCGTCGCCGCCATAGCGGACCAGCTCGATGGTGGCTCCCGGCAGAAAGGACTGAGGGCTCGCCCCGAAGAGCAGAATGGCGGCGGCATTCGGAACCCAACGGCCCTGGACATTCCGGCCGAGGTCCCGGCGCGTCAGCCATGCGGTCAGCTCCGGAAAGCTCTCGGGGTCGTGATCGCCGCCGCGAACCACCCTGTGCATCTCCCGAAGGTCGGTCAACCGCAGGTCGTCCAGGTTGGCCCCGGCGAGCGGCCGGTAGTCGAATGGCTGCCGATTCTCGGGCCGCCTCTCCCGCAAACGGAGGAGGTCCGCCTCCTTGGCAGCCGCAGTGACGGTCCCTTTGCGGACATAGCAGATGCCATCCAGCGTCACGACCGGGGGGACGGGATAGGGGTCGAGGACCACCACCAGGAGCGGCGTACCATTCTCCTCGACGAGCTCGACGTGGAAGGATGGGGTCGGAAAGAGCTTCGGTGAAGTCAGCCGGTTGACCAGCTTTTGCTGCTCCTGGTCGCTTTCTCTCGGATCCCGGGCGACTCCGATCGCCGTGCCGTCGTCCGCTTTGCCAATCACCAGAAAGGCAGGCTCCCGGCTGTCACCAAGGTCGTTCGCCAAGGCGCAAGCCGCGCGCAGAATCGGGTCTGCGTTCTGCGCCGACTGCTTCCATTCGACGCGGTCACTCTCCGCAGCGAGAGCTTTGCGCAACTGGTCAGGTGTCATCTCGGCGCGGTCCTGGTCATGGGAAGACAGAAGATTTCAGTCGGCGAAATTGGGTGCGGCCCGTAGCCGGAATCGTTGTACCACAGGACCCGAGTTGGAGAAAGGAGCGGGCCGGGATGGATCTTCGCTCCAGACAGCCTGCAACACAGCGAATTGGATTACCGTATTCGGAGTGCCTGCGTGCTCGCCATGAGACCCCAAACCGCCAGATCCCGCCCACTGGTCAACCTCGGCCTGGGAGCCGCCCTGTTCGCGGCGGCCCTGGTGATGGCGCATCTGTGGCTGCCGGAGTGGCGGTTGCAGCGCCTGCCGCCGCAGGCGGTCTTCGTGGCCCGGTACCGGGCGGTCGCCGACCGGCTGGGAGTCCACCTCGCTCCCGGTGAGCCCCAGACAGCTCTCTCCACGGTGAGACAGCTCGATCAGACGATCTGCCCCGGCGTGAACCGGACGCTCAGCGGCATCTGCTCCGAGGCACGGGTGACCGTGAAACACCTGGGCTCGACGAAGGCCGAGCCGCCGGCAGGAGAGCTCGAGCTCGGGTGGACGCCCTCCGGCGAAGAGCGGTCAGTGATCTGGGCGGCTACCTCGGTGATCTCCTCCAGGGCTCCGATCGCGCGTCCGCCGGTGGAGCTGTTCGCCTCGTCTCTTCTGCGCCCCGGAGAGGCTCTGAGCCTGCCGCATCCGCTTCTCGTCAGTGGGATCAATGTGACGGTCTATCCGCTCACCGGACCGCCACCGCCGCATCATTTGATCTCCATGGACCTCCAGCAGCAGAAGGGCTTCCTGATCGGGCGCGTCCCGGGATCGGCCGCAGAAACCGTCTCGCTGATCGACGATCAAACCATCTGGTTGGCCCTGCCGCGCCTCGTCTCCGGTGTTGGCAGCGTCCTCGGCGCCCTCGCCACAGGGGTTCTCTTCCTCGTCCTCTGGTCGCGCCGGCGCATCGATTTCGTCAACGGCGCCATCCTCGGCCTGGTGGTCCTCGTCGTCACGGCTCCGGTAGTCGTCTCCGGGGCCGTCTCCTGGGGAGATGCGGCCGCCTCCGGTGTGGGCGCGGTCTTGCGCGCCCTCGGCGTGTTCATCCTCTGGTCGGTCGGGGAGTCTCTCTTGCGCACCGCCGACTCCACTTTCACGACCAGTCTCGACGCACTCCGGGCCGGACGCCTGGGTCCTCGCGGCGGGCAGTCGCTGCTCAACGGGCTGGCCGTTGGAGCGGGTCTCGCGGGGCTGACCCTGGCGATCTACAGCGCGTCCGCCTCACTGCCAGGTCTCTGGCCCGGACGGGCGAGCTTGCGGCTCCCCGTGTTCACCGGTTCCCACGATCCGATCGGGGACGGCATCATCCTGGCAGCCGGGATCGTGCTGCTCCTCGCCGCGGCCCGCCGGATCGCTCCAGCCCGCTGGGCGCCGCCCATCGCCGTGCTCGCCGGCGCCTTCTTCTTCGGTCCCGTGCAGATCCACCCCTACCCCCTCGAGCTCGCGGCGAACGTCGTCCTCATCTCCCTGCTCGTGCTGCTCGCCCACCGCGGCGGCCTCACCGCTGTCCTCACCGCGGCGGTCTCCTCCCTCCTCCTGCCGGCCGCCGCGTTCTCGGGGCAGCATCTGGAATGGCTGTCCGGTGCCTTCACCGCCACGGCGTCGCTTCTCGCCGGCCTTTTGATCGTCGGGTTGATCGGTCTCTCCCGGCCGGCCCAGCGGGAGGAGGAACGCCTGCGCGCTCCGGCATTCATGCGGCGGATCGAAGAGGAGCGGCGGATCAAGTACGAGATGAGTCTCCTGACCCGGATGCAGGAAGGGCTCCTGCCGGGGCATCCCCCCGATCTTCCGGGATGGGATCTCGCGGCGCGCTCGATCCTCGCGACCGAAGCGGGAGGCGACCTCTATGACTTCCTGGTCGACGACGACGGCAAGCTGTGGGTCGCCGCCGGTGACGTCGCCGGGCACGGCTACTCCTGCGCCATCGTGCAGGCAATGACCACCGCCGCTCTCACCAGCCTGATCTCTCCGGAGAAGACACCGGCCGAGGTGCTGCGGCGGGTGGACCGGGTGATCCGCCGCGGCGCCTCCAGCAAGACGTCCCGCAACTTCACCACCCTCGCCCTCCTGCGCCTCGATCCGGAAACCGGCGAGGTCCTGCTGAGCAATGCCGGTCATCCCTCCCCCTTCCTTCTCCTCCCGGGAGAAAGCGGCGAAGTGACGGAGATCGAGCTGCCCGGACTCCCTCTCGGCCAGGGTCCGGCGAGAATCTACCGCGATCATGGCTTTCAGCTTCCGCCGGGCAGCGCTCTGGTCTTCTGCTCGGATGGTCTCTTCGAGGGCCGCAACGCGCGGGAGGAGCAGTACGGGTACGATCGTCCCGTCGAAGTGCTACGCGGTGCCGCCGATCCATCCGCAGGCGGCATTCTGGAAACCCTGCTCGCCGACTGGCGGCGTCACCTGGGAGGGGAAGAGTTGCCGGACGATACGACCGTTGTGGTCATCAAGCGGATGGGAGGTCCACGATGACCGTGGACGCTCGCACCCCCGCCGGACATCTCCGCCGCCTGCTCGGTCTCGGCTTCGGGCTCGCGGTCATCATCGGCAGCACGATCGGCGTGGGCATCCTGCGCACGCCGGGGCTCGTCGCGGGCCATCTGCACAGCTCGTCCGTCATCCTGGTTCTCTGGCTGGCCGGCGGCCTTTACACCCTGCTCGGGGCGGTGTGCCTGGCCGAGCTGGGCACGATGGTGCCGCAGGCGGGCGGGTACTACGTCTACGCCCGCCGCGGATTCGGCGACTGGATCGGCTTCGGGGTCGGCTGGACGGACTGGCTCACCTACTGCACGGTGCTCGACTACGTCTCGATCGGCCTGGCCGAGTTCAGCGCCGTTCTCCTGCCGGAGATCACCGGCTGGGTCCGCCCGATCGCGGTGGTGACGCTCCTCGCGATGGTCGCTCTCCAGTGGGTGGGCCTCAAGGTGAGCGCGCGGTTCCAGGAGTGGACGACAGCGCTGAAATTCCTGGCGTTTCTCGCCCTCGTGGTGGCAGCGTTCACGTACAGGCACGAGCCGACCCGGAGCCTGCCGGCCGCGGCGGACACGCACGGTCTCACGTTCACCGGCGTCATCCTCGCGCTGCAGGCCATCGTGATCGCCTACGGCGGCTGGCAGAGCGCGCTCTACTTCACCGAAGAAGACCGCGACCCCGCTCGCCACCTCCCGCGCGCGATGATCGGCGGCGTCCTCTCGATCATCGCCGTGTACCTGCTGGTCAACCTCGCGCTCCTGAACGTCCTGCCGATTCCGGAGCTCGCGAAGTCGACGCTGCCGGGCGCGGATGCGGCGGCGGTCGTCGCCGGCGAGCGCGGATGGCAGATCATCACGGTGCTCTCGGTGCTCTCGCTCCTGCCGCTGCTCAACGCCATCCTGATGATCGGCACGCGCATCCTGTTCGCGATGGGGCGCGACCGGCTCGTCTCGGCGCGCACGGCGTCGGTCAACCCGGGCGGCACGCCCGATGTCGCGACCCTCGTCACGACCGGGGTGGCAGTCCTCCTGATCGCCTCCGGAACGTTCCAGAAGCTCATCGCTCTGGCCGCGGTCTTCCTGGCCGTGAACTACTGCGTCTGCTGCCTCGCGCTGGTGGTCTTGCGGCGGCGGGAGCCCAGCCTCGCCCGGCCATTCCGCGCCTGGGGCTATCCCTGGTCGGCCGTGGTCGTCGTCGTAGGCTCGATCGTATTTCTTGCCGGTATGCTGGTGAACGACACGGCGAGCGCGGTGAAGGCGATGGGCTTGCTGGCCCTGGGGCTGGCCGGCCGGGCGGTGGCTGTCTACGCCAGCCGCAATTCCCGCTTGATCTCCTGAATCCGTGCCTGGATGTCGCCGCGGTCGATGGTGCGGAAACGCTCGGGAAGGAGCTCGCGGCTGGTGGATTCGAGGACGGAGACAAGGACTTGCATCTCGCGCTCGCGGCTGTTGGCGGGTGGGATGAAGTCTCCCAGGGCCTTCTTGAGATGCTCCGGCGCCACTTCCGCGGAGTCGGCGGCCTCGGCTTCCAGGGTGGCCCGCACGAGCACCGCTTCCAGGTCCGATCCCGAGAGGCCGAGGAACTGGTCCTCGGTCGCCACCTCGGAGAGCTTGGCGACCGTCGTCTTGATTCCCAATTTCTTGAGCATCACGGCGTAGATCTCGTCGTACTCCCCCACCGTCTCCGGGTAGAAGAGCGGGATGTGCTCCTCGGCGCGGCCTTGGCGCTTCAGGTCGATTGGCAGCAGGTCCGGCCGGGCGGTGATCAGGAACCAGAGGATGCGGCCGCGGTACTGGGTGTCGCCCATGAACGAGGCGATCTGCGCGAAGACGCGGTTCTGGGTACCCGAGTCTCCCTGCTGGTCGCGATTGCCGAGAGCGGCGTCGGCCTCGTCGATGACCACGCCCACCGGGGTCAGCGAGGCGAGGATCTTGAGGATGCGCTCCAGGTTGGACTCGGTGGAGCCGACCCACATGGAGCGGAAGTTCTTGAGCTTGACGCACGGGAAGCCGATCTCGTGCGCGAAGCATTCGACGAGGAACGTCTTGGCGCTCCCCACCGGACCGCAGACGAGATAGCCCATCGGTACCGCCGCCGGATTGCCACGGGCGATCGCGCGCGCGGCGCGGCGGAGGCGGTCCTTGACGGCCGGCATCCCCGCGACCATGGAAAGGTCGAAGCGCGGCTCGACGTACTCCAAAAGACCGAGCCCTTCGCTCTCGATGACCTCTTTCTTCGCCTGGCGCACCCGGTCGCGCGTGAGCACCTCGCCGTCCGCGTCGGCGCCGTCGAGGAGCTGGCCCACCTGCACCCGGGTCATGCCGGCGGTCAGCTCGGCGAGGCGCTCGGGCGTCAGCTCGGAAAGTTTTTCGTACCAACTCGGCCCGCGCACCGCCTGGAGATAGGTCAGCCGCTCGGCGCCGTCTGGACGGACGATCTCGATCTCCTGTGTGGCGTGCGAGCGCACCAGCTTCGGATCCAACTCGGTGAGACTCTCGGTGATCAGCACGATGACGACGTTCTTCGCCAGCAGCACCGGGTCCTGCGACCACTTGCGCAGGTAGACGAGGACGGCGCGGTCCTCCGGGCTGCGGAAGCCGGCGTCGCCCGCCGGCACCAGGGTCTCGGCGAACGGCAGGAGGAGCGCCACCGGCCGCGCCGGCGACAGGCATGCGCAGTGGCGGAAGTAGGAGTCGAGCAGGGCGAAGGAGTTCGCCGCGTCGCGTGGCAGGCCGTCGGACCAGTTGGTGCCATGCACCGAGTCGTAACTGCGCAGCCGTTCCTGGAAATGGGCACGCGCCTGCGGCGTGGTGAAGCCCAGGCCCTCGGCACGGTTGTAGGTGACGACGGACGGCCAGCCGCAGAGCAGCTCCTGCGAGAGAAAATCGTCCAGCGAGAGGAAGCGCAAACCCGCCGAGCCGCGCACCGGCACCAGATCGGCTGGCACGCCGTGCAGCACGAACGTGCACGCCCGCTTGGCGCGCACGGCACGCACCAGGCCGCGCGCCCAGGCGGGCAGCGATTCCAGGAACACGGCGGGAGCGTCCGGAGGCGTCACCGCGTTGATCTCAATGCCCTTCCGGCAGCTTCTGCGGCGCCGCCGCGGCGCTGTCGGTGGGGAACGGCGCCGCCTCGCGCACCGCGTCCGGCTTCTTGAGGCCCATCTCCACCTCGAACTCGGAGAGGATGCCCTGCGCCTGGAGCTGGCGGGCCTTGCGCTCGTTCTTGATGCGGTCCACGTCGAGACCGCCGGTGGCCACCTCCACCGCAGCCTTGGCCTCGGCGGAGCGCTGCTTGATCTGATCCAGATACTTCTCGTTGGTGGCCGCGGTGCCGTACTGATCCAGCTCGGTCAGCGCGCTCGCCGCGCTCTTGAGGACGGCGGCCTTGCGCGACTCCTGAATCGCCTTCTGGCTCTGCTGCATCTTCAGCCGCAGCTTCTGCTTGATGTCCTCCACCGTGAGCTGGGCGTTCTCGAACGCATGGGTTGCCGCGGTGAGCTGATCCGTCGTGGCCGCCAGCTCCTGGCGCACCTGCTGCAACGTCGAGGCGTCGTCCTCGGCGATGCGGCGCGACTCCGGGCTCCCCTCGGAGAGGGCGGCGCGGATGGAGGCGGTGAGCTGCTTCTCCTTACGCTCCAGCTCTTCCTTCTCCTGTTCCAGGCGGATGGCCGTGGCACGGGTGGTGATGAGGATCTGGTTTAGCTTGGGCAGCGTATTCCGCATCTCCTCGACGGACTCCTGGAGCATGACCTCCGGGTCCTCGGCAAAGGAGATGAAGTAACCGAGCCAGGACTTGAACACGCGCGCGATGCGATCGAACATGGCTTTCTCCTCCCTCTCGCGGAGGGGTCAGGCCGGGCTCTCTTTGTCTGGAGCGGCTGGCACGGACGGAGCGGCGGAAGCGGGCTTGGACTCGGTTCCAGATCCGCCCGATCCAGTAGTAATCGGGTTGGTTTCAACAAACGGCGCCACGGCATCGAACAGCTTGCGCTCCTCGATCCGCTTGATGACCTGCCAGCGCGCGAAGCGACCCTCCTCCTCGGCGAGCGCCTTGCGGTTGGCGTCCATCTTCTCGCGGTTGCGCAACGCCAGGGCGTCGATCTCCGCCTGCAGATCGCGGTTCTCTTTCTCGATCCGCTCGGTGCGCGCCTTCATCTTGGTGCGCAGGAAGTCCTCGAACTTGTCGAGTGCCTGGTCGCGGCGCACCGCGTCCTGCACGACGTCGGTGATCGGCACCGGGCCGCTGGGGTTCATCTTGAGGAAGCCGGAGAGCGCACCGGCCTTGGCCTTGGAGTCCAGATTGGCGAACTCCGGCGACGACAGGATCTCCAGCACCTTGTAGGCGCTGTACCCATGTGGCGGATCGGTGATCCCCGCGGACTTGAAGATCGCCGCGAAGTCCGGAATCCCGCCCCCACCCTCAGCCGGCTCGGCGGGCAGCGACTTCACGTCGATCTCCTTCGCCGGCGGCATGGAGCTGAGGAGGTCGCGGATGTCATTCGGCGGCCCGGAGGCAGCCGCCAGCGGCGATCTCGGAGATGCCGGAGACCCCGGAGATGTTGGAGACGTGGGAGCGTCAAAGCTGAAACGCGGCGCGGGGCCTCCGGCCTTCTCAGGCACCGGGTCGGCCACGGTGACATCGGGCTCGATCTCGACGATCTTCATCCTGCTCAGGACTTCTTTGAGGCCCATGGCTCGCTCTTCAACCTCCGTGGAGAGGGGACGACGGAAAGTGCAACCGACAGCCTATGGCCCGTGCCG
>Ga0134124_10000674_pt1 | contig 27182 bp, 23 predicted proteins | sample KB304_FD_96880 | JGI IMG/M metagenome (GOLD analysis project Ga0134124, IMG submission 96880) | Terrestrial soil microbial communities without Nitrogen fertilizer from Kellogg Biological Station, Michigan, USA - KB3-0-4 | ecosystem: Environmental > Terrestrial > Soil > Unclassified ... | reverse complement strand
CCCGGCCGAGTACACGGCCGCCGAGTTAGCGGGGCACGCGGTCACCGCTCGGATCCGCCGCGAACTCGGCGGCCGTGTACTCGGCCGGGGCAGGAGTGGGGCGATCGCTCTCCTGGATCGGGTCCGCGAGCTTTGCGCCGCTCGGCCAGCGACCGAACAGCTTTGCTCCGAGCTGAGCGTGGTTCTTGAGCCCCGCGCTCTGGGCCAGGGCTCCGAGAGCCCGGTGAAACCCGGCCACGTCCTGGTGGAGCCGCCGGAAGACGAGGTAGCTGCCATCACGGGTCCAGGCCGGACCGGAGCGGGATTCCTGTCCGGCGGTGTCGGGATACCCGAGCACGAAGTCTCCCGTGCCGGGCAAGCCGTCCAAGCGGGGCTCGCTGATCCCGTCCCGATAGCCAAAATGCTCGTGCCCGCGGAGCTCGCCTGGAAGCTTCGCCCCACGGCAGTCCCCGCCGAGGATCTCGAGAAAGAGGTCGCGGGCGCCATGACGCGCCAGCCGCTTACGGTGGACGTCGAGTGCCCGCGAGAGGTCCGCCTCGGTATCGGCCCCGATAGTGACGAGGGCGTGAGCCTCGGTGTCCGCAGTGCCGCCGAAGCGCCAGGTGGCCGGCGTATCGCCGAGCACGCCCGCTCGCGCCGCCATCCCCTGCTCGAAAGGCTCCGGGAAGGTGCCCGGCGGAGTCGGAGCGAGGAGTTCGAGCCCCGCCCTGGAGAAGGCGACGTTCACCCACGTCGATCGAAGATCGGCGAGATCGGGTCGCATCTCACGCTGCGCGCGGAGCGCGCGGAAGGCGACCACGGCCTCGGCACTGGTGAGCTCCGAGACGGTCTCCCCGAGCCAGGCCCGAGCCGAGTCAGCCGCCGGGAACCTGAGCCAGAGGAAGGCCTGCTCGTCCTTGTTGAAGCCCGGGTAGACGCTGCCCTGGATCCGATCGGTTCGCAGCCCGCTCATGTCCTCTCACCCTCCAGCCTTCCGCGCTTGGCCTTGCCCGCCGTCGTGCTTCGTGCGGGGAATAGAGCAAAGAGTACGCCTCGGCAAAAGCCCGCAAAGTCGAGAGCTTGCAGCTCCCCGCCCGGCGGTGTCACTGCTCAATGCCCAGTGCGTTGCGCACCACGGTGCGCAGCAAGGGGGTTCGTCCGGACGCGTCGCCGGCTTGGCGCGCCTCAGCGGCAACTTGAGCGTGTGACCGCGGTCGGCCAGCGCGGAGCACCTTAGCGCGTGTACTCCGGTCCGACGCGCAGGATGTACGCGTCGCTCTCGACCTCGTCTGCGGGCGTCGTGCGGAGGTCGCGAGCTTCGCCGAGGCTCGTTTCGATGCTCGCCGGGACAGGGGGCATCGCGACGAACCTCGTCAGCACCAGGACGAGCAGACCGGCCATCACGAGGAAGCCAAGGGGGATGAGCGCGAGCAACCACGGTACCGGCTCATCCCGAGCGGCGTCGATCGCGGTTCGCTCGATCGCTGGGCCGCGAGGCCGCGCCAGATCGCTGAGAGGGGCCGACCCGGTCAGTGCTCCGACTCGCTTCATTGGTTACCACCCTTCGTTCTCTCTGAGCAGGAGTCTCCGAGCGGCGCGCTCGCCGGGCCGACTCGATGGTCGTCGAGCCCGCCCGGCCATGCGTACGCTCGCGGTAGCTGCGCTGCCTCACGCCTGCCGATCGTGGCCGCGGGGCCACTCGCCCTCCTCACCGCGGGGCCGCTGCACGTCCTCACCCCGCGGACGCTCGATGTCCTGGCCACGGGGCCGCTGTGCGTCCTCACTCCGCGGGCGCGCCGTGTCCTGACGGCGGGCGGCCTGAACGCTCTCCTCGGCGACCGCAGAACGCAGACCGCCGGTCGGCATCAGCGTGAGCACAAGCCCCGCGAGCCCCACGACCATCACCTCGCGATACGAACCGTTCCGCCTTTTCATCGTTCAATCTCCTGACCTTGGTTGAAGTGAGCTGCACTCGGGCTTCGCCGTTCTCCTTCCCCTGTTGCGGCGGGGAACGTCCCGATTCGACCTACCCGCCTCCATGCTCGAGGTCGTCGACACCAAGGGGTGGCAAGGGCCGTGCCGTGGCCGTCAACGCCAAAATGCGAGGAAATCGACGATTCGGGGCTGGTCAGTGACCTGCTCAACGCCTGGTCCGAACCATCATCGGATCAGCTCGCGCGGGATCGCTTGGCGCCGGACTTGCCTGGATTTCGCCGTGGGGATCGAGCGCCTCCATGACTTCTCGTCAGCTCGTGGAGGCGAACACCTTCGGTGGGAGCCTGGGCACGGGGTCGACGGTCTCTGGCACACCATCGAGGAGACGCTGCAGACGTCAGGACGTGCCGGGGAACATCAGGTCAAGGACGTCAACGTCTCGTTCGTCTCGGCGCGCCCGGAATGCGGCATCACGCCTTGTGTCCCCACACAGTGCGCAGCGGCTCTCGATCTGAATGTATTGCTGGTCCGCCACGACCGCCCGCGTGAGAATCGTGCGATACCGCTGGCCGGCACGAGCGAGAAACCCCTGCCCCAGAGAGCGCACAGGGGCGAGCCCAGATCAACCTTCCCCGGAATCTTGGGGCCGCCCGGGGCGCACCGCCCGCTGCGGCGGCGAGGGCAGCGACGTCGGCGATCGTGACCTTTCTGTCCGCCTACGTGGCCCGCGCCGGCCACACCGGCTCGTGGTAGCCGAGGGGCACCGAGGGCCGGGCCCAGCGGGGTGGCGTCTCCGAGAGGCGCAGCACCGGCGCGAGATGGTGCAGCCGACCGCCCGGCGTCTCGCTCGTCGTCGACCAGCGGTCCAGCTCTGCTGACGCGAACTCCTTCGGCACGTCCTTCAGCTCGGCCTCCGGCACCTGCCCGCGATCGACGAGCCAGCGCCCGGTCTGCGCCAGCGAGATGCGCACGAGCCAGCTGCCGCCCTCGCGCGCGCGGCGGGCGAGGGCCACCAGCGCACCGAACGCCATGAGATAGCCGGTCAGATAGTCGATCGCCGACACCGGATAGAACTGCGGGCCCGGCGCCGCGCCGGGGAACAGCTCACCTTGTCGAGCGGTGATGCCGCTGACCGTCTGCACGACCGTGTCGAAGCCTCGTCGCGAGGCCCACGGTCCGACGTGGCTGAACGCGCACAGCGAGACGAACACGATGCCCGGCCGCAACTGCGCCAGCGCCTCCGGCGAGAACCCACGAGTGCCGAGAGTGCCTGGCCGGTAGCCCTGCGAGAACACGTCGGCCTCGCGCACCAGCCCGCGCAGCGTCTCGACGTCCTTCGGCTCGCGCAGATCGAGATGAGCGGAGAGCTTGCCGTGGCCCGTATCGAACTCCTGGTGGCCGAGATTCGGCAGGTGCGCACCGGTGATCTTCAAGACGTCGGCGCCGTGTTCAGCAAGGCTGCGGGCACAGGTCGGCCCGGCGAGGACCCGCGTCAGGTCGAGCACCCGGATGCCCGACAACGGCCGATCCCCGTCGGGAAGCTTCTCCGGCGGGCTGTCGGCGATCTTGACGATCTCCATCAACGGCAGCGTGGCGATCGCGGCGGCCTGCGGGTGCTGGGCCCACTCGGCCATGGTGCGCACCATGCCGCCGGCGCCCTTCGCGGCGATGATCGCCTCTTCGAGCTCGAGCGCATCCCACTTCGTCACCGCCTGGCGCACGGCCTCGCGATCCTCCGGGACGCCGAGCACACGGAGAGCGGCGGCACGATGGTTCGGGAAATTGCAGTGCAGATAGCTCCAGCGACCGTTCTTGGCTGGATAGACGCCCATCACCGTGTTGCGCTCGGTCGACACCGCCGCGCCGTCTAGCTTCATGTAATGGCCACTGCGCAGCGAAGCGGTCGCCTGGCGGGTATCGACCGCGACGTCTTGGTGACGCCCGGTGCGCAACGCCCACAGGTCGGAGACGGCGAGGCCGACCGCCGCCAGCGTGGCCGCCGCCGTCTCGCCGATGCGGAACGGCGTCGGCAATATCGGATCGGTACCGCCGGTGATCTCGACCGCGCGGGCGCGGTCCTCGCCCCAGCCGGCGATCGGGAGAATTATGCGCAGGGCCTCATTGGTCATGGTCGGAATGGTAGGAGCGATCGCAGGCGGCTTCAAGGGGTCGAGGCGACGACGCTGGGAACCGGAGCTTTCGTCGCCCGCGGATCTCGGTTAGTCTGCACGCCGACGACAACGCACCCCCGGGAGAACACCCATGCGCGTGACCGCTGCCGTGCTCTACGCCGTCAACAAGCCGTACTCGATCGAGACCGTCGACCTGGACGCCCCGCGACGCGGTGAGGTGCTGATCAAGGTCGCCGCCGCCGGCGTGTGCCGCAGCGATCTGCACTTCCAGAAGGGCGAGGCCGCCATCGCCATGCCCGCGGTGTTGGGCCACGAGGGTGCCGGCACGGTGCAGAGCGTGGGCGAGGGCGTGACCATGGTCAAGCCCGGCGACCGGGTCATCCTGAGCTTCGTGCCCAACTGCGGGCACTGCCACTCCTGCGAGAGCGGCCACCCGCACCTGTGCGACGAGCACGCGCGCACCAGCGGGAAGCTCTACGACAACACGTCGCGCCTGCACACGCTGGCCGGGCAGGACTGCACCCACATGGGCAAGGTGGCGTGCTTCGCCGAGTACGCCGTCGTCCCCGAGATGGGCTGCGTCCCGGCGCCGGCCGCGCTGGACTTTCCGCAGCTGGCGCTGATCGGGTGCAGCGTCACCACCGGCGTGGGCGCCGCGGTGTTCAACGCGCGCGTGCAGCCCGGCGATGCGGTGGCGGTGATCGGCTGCGGCGGCGTCGGCCTCAACGTGGTACAGGGCGCGCGGCTGGCCGGCGCCACCACCATCGTGGCGGTGGACGTCAAGGACGCGGCGCTGGCGTTCGCGCGGAAGTTCGGGGCCACCCACGTCGTCAACGCGCGCACCGAGGACGCGGTGGCGCGCGTGCAGGCCCTCACCGGCGGCGGTGCCCGCTTCGCCTTCGAGGCCTACGGCAGCGGCGCCACCACGCGGATGGCCGTCGACATGCTGCGCAAGCGCGGCACGGCGGTCATCGTCGGCATCGCGCCCGTCGGAGACACCGCCGCCATCGAGCCGGCGGTGCTCACGCGCGGCGAGAAGACGATCACGGGCACGTACTACGGCTCGGCGCACCCCCGCCAGGACATGCCGCGCATCGCCGACTGGGTGGAGCGCGGCCGGCTCGACGTCGCCGGCCTCGTCACCCGCCGCTATGCGCTGGCCGACATCAACCGCGCCTACGAGGACATCGACACCGACGCCGTCGGGCGGGGCGTGATCGTCTTTCCCTGAAATCCACTCGAGCCAAGGAGGGCCCGATGCATGCACGCGCGCTCGTCACGGGAATCGTCTTGTCCGCGCTCATGACGGTGGGAGGCGCCGCCCAGGCGGCGACGTTCGTCTACGTCTCGAACGCCGAGGATGGAACCATCGGCATCTACACGCTCGGGGCCGACGGCACGCTGCAGGCCGGACCGCGCGTCGACGCGGGCAAGCCCGTGATGCCGATGAGCGTGAGCCCCGACAAGCACTTTCTGTTCGCCGCGGTCCGCTCCAAACCCTTCACGGTGGTCAGCTACTCCATCGATCGCGGCACCGGCGCGCTGAAGCAGCTCTCCACCGCACCGCTCGCGGAGAGCTTCCCGTACATTCAGGTCGACCGGACCGGCCGTTACCTGCTCGGGGCCTCCTACGGCGCGCATCTCGTGAGCGTCAATGCGATCGGCAAGGACGGCAAGGTGTCCGAGCCGATCCAGGTGATCTCGACCGCCCGGAACGCCCACTCGATCATCACCGACCGGACCAACCGCTACGTCTTCGTGCCCCATCTCGGCACGGACCAGATCTTCCAGTTCCGTTTCGACGCGAAGAAGGGGAAGCTGACGGCGAACACGCCGCCGCTCGTGCAGATGAAGGCGATGACCGGCCCGCGCCACATCGTCATGTCGCCCGACAACAAGTTTGCCTTCCTGCTGAACGAGCTGGTGGCGACGGTCACGACGCTGTCGCTGGACGCGACGACGGGACTCCTGACCGAGGTGAGCTCGGCCTCCGCGCTGCCCAGCGACACCAAGCTGGTGCCGGGCGCGCCGCGCGGCGCGGTCGGCGCCCCGGGCCAGGCGCCTCGCGACACCTCGAACGACATCTGGGCGTCCGATCTGCACGTCACGCCGGACGGCAAGTTCCTGTACGCCGCCGAGCGAACCAGCAGCTCGATCGGCGCCTTCAGCGTCGACGTCGCCACCGGCAAGCTGACCTATCTGTCGAGCGCGCCCACCGAGAAGCAGCCGCGCGGCTTCCGCATCGACCCGAAGGGCCGCTACGTGGTGGTGAGCGGCGAGAAGTCGGACACGATCTCGGTCTACGAGATCGACCGCGCGAACGGGGCGCTCAAGCCGCTGCAGAAGTATCCGACGGGCAAGGGCTCGAACTGGGTCGAGATCGTCGCCTTCGACTAGCCCGGACTATTCATGAACGACATCGCGCGAGCCGTGCGGTTGACGCCGGGGGCGACTCTCGCGCCCGCGGCGCCACCCGCTCGTCGTGCGCGACGTTCATGAATAATCCGGGCTAGTCCGGCCGCGAGCCGAGGGAAAACCTGTGTGATAGGCTGCCCGCAGCGACGACCGGGCGACAGCGTCGACGCGAGAGCGAACTTGCTGATCGTGGGGAGGACGGCACATGAGCACTGACGGTCATCGAGCGCCCGTCCAGATCCGATCGCGGCTCGACCATCCGGTGATCGACGGGGATGGCCACTGGGTCGAGTTCGACCCCGTGTTCGCCGAGCGGATGCGGAAGGTCGGTGGCGACCTCGCGGCGGATGGGTTCCTGGCCGCGCTGAAGACCACCACCGATGCGCTGAGCATGTCGGTCGCCGAGCGGAGACGCCGGCGCATCGCCCAGCCGGCCTTCTGGAGCCGCCAGGCGGAGAACACGCTCGACCGCGCCACCGCGATGATGCCGCGTCTGCTCTACGAGCGCCTGCCGGAGCTCGGCGCCGATTTCTCGGTCATCTACCCCACCGCGGGGTTGCGCCTGCCCCGGATCGGCGACGACGCTACCCGGCGCGCCGTGATTCGCGCCCACAACGTCGTGACCGCGGACGCCTTCCACAGCCTGAGCGATCGGATGACGCCGGCCGCGATCATTCCGATGCACACGCCGGACGAGGCCATCGCCGAGCTCGAGTACGTCACCCGCGAGCTCGGGGCGAAGGTCGGGATGTTCGGCAGTGGCATGTCGCGGCGCCTCTCGGCGCCGGCGCCGTCCGACCCGGATTCGGCGCGGCTCGCCGCCTGGTACGACGTCCTCGCCCTCGACAGCGAGCACGACTACGACCCGGTCTGGGCGAAGTGCCGCGAGCTCGGGATCGCCCCGACCTTCCACAGCTCGGGCAGCAACCAAGGCCTGCGACTGTCACCCTCCAACTTCGTATACAACCACATCGGTCATTTCGCCGCCGCCGGCCACGCGGTCTCCAAGGCCATCTTCCTGGGCGGCGTCACTCGGCGCTTCCCGGAGCTGCGCTTCGCCTTCCTCGAAGGCGGTGTCGGCTGGGCTTGTCAGCTGTTCGGCGATCTCCTGGAGCACTGGGAGCGGCGCAACCGCACGGCGATGGAGCGGATGGACCCGCGGAAGCTCGATCGCGCGCTGCTGATGAACCTGGTCGAGAAGTACGGCGATGCCGATACCGTGGCGGCCCTCCAGGCCCGCGACGGCTGGCCCGACCACGACCCGGGCCTGACGGGCGGGATCGACGACCTCGACGATTTCGCCGCCTGTCGGATCACCCGCAAGCAGGACTGGATCGACCTGTACGTCACACCGTTCTATTTCGGGTGCGAGGCCGACGACCGGACCAATGCCTGGGCCTTCAGCCCCAACAATCCGTTCGGCTCGAAGCTGAACGCGCTCTACAGCTCGGACATCGGCCACTTCGACGTGATCGACATGCGCGACCCGCTGGTCGAGGCCCACGAGCTGGTCGAGGACGGCCTGCTCAGTCCGGACAACTTCCGCGACTTCACCTTTGCCAACGCGGTGCACCTCTGGGGGACGCAGAACCCGCGCTTCTTCGAGGGTACCGCGGTCGCCAGGGCCGCCGCCGAGGAGCTGACTCGCACGCCCGTGCGCCCCGCGCCGGGATAGCTCGCGCTCGAGCACGCAGAGGTCACGTCAGGCGCTCCAAACGAACCCGGAGCGCCTGATCGTCTACATCGTCAGGGCCTTCTCCGTCGGGTGGGCCGGGGCTTCCAGCTCGTAGGTGTTCATGTTGTACGCCAGCACCGCGTAGCAGGCGATCAGGTTCGTCAGCGTCATCGTCCCCCGCTGCCCGAACCGGGCCGTGGCAGCGTCGAACGTCGCCCGGCTGACCTTGCGGTTCTGCAGAAGCTCCCGGGTGAAGTCGACCACGGTCTGCTCCTCGGCAGTGAGGTTGGCCGGCGCGCGCTTCTCGCGAATGCTGTCCACGACGTCGCCGCGGACGCCGATCTGCCGGGCCGCGGCGGCGTGGGCATACCAGATGAAGGCGCAGCCCATCTCGCTGGCAACCGAGATCATGACCAGCTCCTGCAGCTTCTGCGACAGGCTGGCCTCGTCGCGGAGGTAAGTGCGCAGCGCTTCCAGCCGTTGCGCCATCTCAGGCATGTGCATGAGGAGCGAGTACGGACCGACGTTGGGCCGATTCTGCCGGCTCGCCATGAAGGCGTCGTACGCGGGCTTTTCCTTGTCGGCGACCTGATCCCTGGTGGCGAGCGGTATGCGGGGCATGGAGCCTCCTCGAAGTTCACTTACCGGCGCCGGCCGCGGCCTGGCGCATCGTCTTGAGATAAGCCTCGCTGCTCTGCTGGAGCAGTCGGTTCACACCGCTGTGGAAGTACTGCACGCCCAGTCCCAGGAACTTGGGGATGAGGTTGTCGGGACAGCTGCACCCGGCGATGCGCCCGGCGCCGGTGATCGTCTTGACACCGCGCTCCATCACCTGCTGCACCTCGGGATGCGCCTGCTGGCCGGTGTAGCCCATCGACTGCGAGAGGTCCCCGGACCCGATGAAGTACACATCCACCCCCGGCACGGTGACCAGCTCCGGCAAGTTCTCGATGGCCTCCACTTCTTCGAGCATCAGGCACACCAGGGTCTGGCGGTTGGCTTCCCGGGCATAGTCCGCGGTGGAACCCTTGAAGCCGTAGCTGGCCGGCCGGCCGCCGCTGAAGATCCCTCGGTGGCCCTCCGGGCCGTACTTCACCGCGTCGACCGCGGCCCGCGCTTCGTCCGCCGTGTTGACGTGGGGAACCTGCACGCCCCACGCGCCGCGATCCAGGAACGGCGCGATGATCTCGGGCCGGTTGCCGACCGGGCGCACGATGGGCGCCATGCCGGTCAGCTCGGCGGCGGCGATGCACGCCTCGGCGGTGTCGACCGTGATGGAGCCGTGCTCGTTGTCGAGCAGGACCCAGTCGAACCCGAGGTGGCCCAGCATCTCCACCACGGGCGGCGACGGGAAGGTGCACATCACACCGAAGGCGGCCTTGCCGGCGTGGAGCCGTTGCTTGAGCGTGTTCTCGTGCATGCTTGCCCTCTTCGATCAGATGGCCTACCCGCGGATCATACATGTTGGCGGAGATTCGCCGCCGGCGGTCCGAGCGTCGTCCCCACCTCCGCCTTCCGCCGGCGGCGAATCGTCGCCACCGCCGGCGGGGCCAGCGGGCTGGAGGCCGTGCCGGTCCATTCCGGATGACGCTTCACGGGACCGCGGCGGCGGTGAGGCCGGGTATACAGTTCCTGGCATGGCGATACTCATGACCGAGACCGCCGAGACCGTGCTTCCCGACGCCCGGGTCGAGGGCGAGCGGCTCTGGCTGTTCCCCGTCGAGCTCGAGGGCGCCACCGGGTGGTCGTCGAGACCGGAGGGCCTTTGCCGAGGGAGCATCTGCGTGCCCATCCCTCCGGGCCGCGAACGCGAGTTCCTGCGCGGCGACCAGATCGATGCGGCCGCGCTCTGGCGGCACCTGGGCCAGCCCCTCGTCCACAGCGCGGATGGCGGCACCTGGGTGCTCGGGACGGCCGCCGCGGATCGCGGGGCGGCGTGGCACTCGCTGGAGGCTCCGGACTTCTCGCTGCCCGATCGGACCGGGCGCCGGCACTCGCTCTCCGAGCATCGCGGAAAGAAGGTGCTGCTGGTGTCCTGGGCCTCGTGGTGAGGGTGCCGCCGTGACCTGCCCGTGTGGCAGGCGCTCTACGAGGAGCTGAAGGATCACGGCTTCGTCGTGATCGCCGTCGCCCTGGACAGCCGCGAGGGTGATCCGCTCCCGTGGATCGAGGCCGCGGCGCCGACCTACCCTTGCCTGATCGACCGCGACCATCGCCTGGCCGACCTCTATCACATGGTCAACGTGCCGGAGGCGGTGTGGATCGACGAGCGCGGCACGATCGTGCGACCCACGGAGCCGGCCGGCGCCTACGAGGGGTTTCGCCGCATGGACCGCGTGACCCGCGAGATGCCGGCCGACGCCGCCCGGATCACCGCCGAGGCCAAGGCCACCTATCTGGACGCCATCCGCGACTGGGTGCGCCTGGGTGAGACGAGCGACCATGCCCTGGATGCGGAGCGCGCGCGAGCGCGCGCGCCGCAGCCCACCGAGGACGTGGCGCGCGCGCACGTCGCCTTCAGGCTCGGGCAGCACCTGATCCGGCACGGGCAGCCGGAAGAGGGCGACCGCTGGCTCGCCGAGGCGAGTCGCCTGCACCCGGACTCCTGGGCCATCTGGCGTCAGCGCGCCGGAGTGACCGAGCTCGGCCTCGCCGCCCAGCCGGATTTCTGGGCGCGGGTCGACGCGCTCGGAGAGCGGCGGTACTACGCGCCCGTCGACATGAAGGGGATGCCCTAGAGGTTGCCGGCGCGTGGTGGAGCCGAGCCCAAGCCGGTATCACATGGCCGCGTAGCCGCCGTCGACGAACAGGAGCGTGCCCGTCACGTACGACGCGTCGTCGGACGCGAGGAACAGGATGCACGCGGCGACTTCCTCGGGCGTGCCCGGGCGCCTGAGCATGGTGCCCTTGGCGGCGTCCTCACGATACTGCTCGAGGGTCCGCCCCAGCTCGCGGGTGCGGCGCTCGTGAAAGGGCGTGAAGATGGGCCCCGGACACACGGCGTTGACCCGGATCCGGTCGGGCGCGTGATCCGCCGCCATCCCGCGCGTCAAGCCGGCCACCGCGGCTTTGGTGGTGTCGTACTGCGTCGTCTTGCCGACGGACGTCACGGATCGCACTGACGCGACGTTGACGATGCTTCCCCCGCCGCCCTGACGGATGAGCGGGATCGCCGCCTTCGCGCAGAACGCGTACCCCTTGAGGTTCACGCCGAGGATCTCGTCCCAGCTCTCGGAACTGGCCTCGACCACCGTGTGATACAGCCGGACCCCGGCGTTGTTGACGAGGATGTCGAGCCGGCCGAAGCGATCCGCCGCCTGCCGGACGAAGGCCGCGGCCTCGGCCTCGCGCTCCATGTGCGCCTCCACGAAGAGCGCCTGGCCGCCGCTCGCCTCGATCTCCGCCGCGACGCGCTTGCCCCGATCGACGTCGCGGTCGGCAAACGCGACCTTGGCTCCTTCCGCCACGAACCGTCGCACCGTGGCCTCGCCGATGCCGGACGCCCCGCCGGTGACGGCGGCCATTTTCCCGCTCAGTCGTTCCATGCCCACTACCTCCCTCTCCGCGTCGGTCAGATCGCGCTATCCGCAGCGAGCGCCTCGATCACGCACGCTTGCCCTCCGCGAGCTTCGTCAGCGCGTCCTGGATGCGTCGGTCGATCTCGATGCCCTCACGGGTCAGGCGCGCACGCTCGCGATAGGCGCGCTCGCCGGGGATGCGGATCTCGTCCACGCCCGGCTGCCGTGGCGTCGCCTTGATCGCGGCGATCTCCGCGGCCAGCGCGTGCCGGTAGTCGTCCAGCGGGACGAAGAGGTCGGGCCTGAACGCGATGAAGAGGTACCCGCCGCCCTCCCGGTCGGCCATCCCGCCCCCGAGCACGCCGAGCGCGTGCATTGCCAGCGCCAGGACGTAGCCCTTGTGGCCGCCGAACGGCAGGATGGCGCCGCCCCGGGCGGCGCCGGCGTCCGTCGTGGGACGGCCATGCGCGTCGAGTGCCACGCCCTCGGGCAGCGGAATGCCGAGCCGCTGGCGGAACTGGAGCTCCGTGCCCATGAACGCGGAGGTGCCCAGGTCAATCACCAGCGGATCGCCGTCCAGCGGGAAGCCGAAGGCGATCGGGTTGGTGCCGAGGACCGGCCGGGCGCCGCCCGGCGGCGCGACCATGGGCGGCGCCGCGACCGTGTGGATCCCGATCAGGCCGGCCCGCGCCGCCATCTCGACGTAGTAGGCGCTGCGGCCGCTCATCCAGATGTTGCTGACCGCCACGAGCGCCAGGCCGTGCGGCTTGGCCCGCTCGATCACGGCGCGCGTCGCGTGGTACATCCCCAGCATCCCGTTCTGGTTGCCGCCATCGAACAGCACCGACACGCCCGTCTCCCGGACCACGCGCAGCGGGCTCCGCGGCGCCTTGAAGCGCGGGTGCTCGGCGACGTTGAGCAGCTTGGGCAGGCCGGAGTACTCGTAGCCGCACAGGGCCGCGTCGATCACGTGATCCGCCAGGATCCGGGCCTCCTCGGGCTCGTAGCCAATCCCGCGCATGGCCCGCTCGGACAGCGCCCGAGCCTCGGCGACGCTCAGGTGGATGCGCTCGGAGGTATCGGTCGTGGTCACGGTCGGCTATGCTACGTCACGAATCCACGGGGAGGAAGCCATGCCCACCATCGGTACGCCGCGACGCGCGCTCGTCGCCTGGCTCGTGCTGGGCCTGGCACTCGTCGCGCCGCGGACGCCGTGGTCGGACGCGCCGCGTGCTCAGACGCCGCGCGCGGCGATCAACCGGAGCGGCGTGCTCGGCGGCGCCGAGTACCTCATGGCCGTGCCGGAGAACTGGCAAGGCGGCCTCGTCGTGTTCGCGCACGGCATCCAGCGCGGCACGGGGCCGGGCACGGTCACCATGCCCCCGATCGCGAGCCACATCCGTGCTGGAGGTCACGCCTGGATCTCGTCCGGCTACCGCGCGCGCGAGTATCAGCCCCACCTGTTCATCGAGGACCTGGTCGCGCTCCGCGAGCTCTTCCTGAAGGACATCGGCCAGCCGCGCTGGACGATCATCTACGGCCAGTCGATGGGTGGCCACATCGTCGTGGCGTCACTGGAGCTACGGCCGGGTCTCTACCAGGGCGGTCTCGCCGAGTGCGGTCTTGTCGACGGCATCGGCATTGGCGACTACCTCATGGCGTACACGGCGGCGGCCGAGCTGATCGCCGGCGTGCCGTTGCTCGATGCGCCCGACCGGGAGTCCTTCACACGCACCCTCCACGAGCGCGTCGTGCCGGCGCTGGGCATGCCCGGCTCGTATACCGCGCGCGGACGGCAGTTCGACAGCGTCGTGAAGTACCTGATGGGCGGCGATCAGGCCGGGAACGATCTGCCGCTGCGCCTCGAGGGCCTCACGCGGCGCTATCTCATGAACATGATGCACCGCTCCCGCGACCTCGAGAACGAGCCGAACCCCGGCCTGCGCGCCGCGAGTACCGCTCACATCCGGTACCGGATCGATCCCGGCCTCGGTCTCACCGAAGACGAGCTCAACGCCCGCGTCCGGCGGGCGCAGCCGGCGAAGGATGCCCGCTCGCCCAACGCCAACCCCGTGTATGCGGAACGCACCGGCCGGCTCACGGTGCCGCTCCTCACGCTGCACGAGACCGGCGACGCCTGGGTGCCGCTGAGCCTCGAGCAGTCGTACCGGCGCCGCACCATCGCCGCCGGGACGGACAATCTGCTGGTGCAGCGGGTGATACGCGCCCCGAGTCATTGTGGGATCGACGGCAGGACGCGCGAGCAAGCGTTCGACGATCTCGTCGCGTGGATCGAGCGCGGCGTGCGACCGCAAGGGGAGGACGTGCTCGCACCCGATCTGTCACGCATCGGGCTCACGTGGACGCCCATCCTGCACCTGGAGGATCCGCTCGCCGCGCGCCGGTGAGCACTCACCCGCCCGACGTGACGGTTCGATCGACCACGCTCATGCCCTCCAGCGCGAGCCCGTAACCCAGGTCGTCGACCAGCAGCCGCCCCTCGGTATTCCCTGAGTAATTCCTGGGTTCGCCCCAGACTCCGGCCGGCGCCGGGGTGAGTCTGTCTCACATGGCTGGCACAGAACGGCGTTGGCGGACCCGCCTGACCGTTGCCTGGGTCGGGCAGAAAGAGAGAACGATGCGTACAAGTGTGGCGCGTGCGAGCGCAAGGCTGTTCCTGGTCATGCTGGGAGTGATCGCCGGCGTCGGCCAGGCCGCCGGGCAGGTCCCGTCGTTGTCCGACATTCCGGTCCCGCGGCCGCCAAACCTCGGCGAGTTCATCCGCGACGAGGAGGCGGCGAAGGCCCTGGGCAAAGCGTTGTTCTGGGACATGCAAGTGGGCAGCGACGGAGTGCAGGCGTGCGCCACGTGTCACTTCCGCGCCGGCGCCGACCCCCGGAAGAAGAATCAGATCAGCCCGGGATTGCTCCGGGTCGTGTTCCAGCGCGATAGCGCCGGCAACCCGGTCGCGACACTGGACCCCGACCTCGGCTTCGACGGCCTGGGGCCCAACGGCACGCTTCGCGCGTCGGACTTTCCCTTCCGGCGGCTCGCCGACCCCGCGGACCGTGAGTCAGCCATCGTCTCGGACACGAACAACGTGACGTCCTCGCAGGGCGTGCACTTCGCCATCTTCGGGCAAGACGGCCGACCCGCTCCCGACCCAGAGAACTTTCGCGTCGGCTCGGGCCGCGGCGCCGCCAACGTGCGGCGCGTCGAGCCGCGCAACACGCCGACGATGATCAACGCGGTGTTCAACCACCGCAACTTCTGGGATATGCGGGCCCAGGACCTCTTCAACGGCGTGAGCCCGTTCGGCGCCCGCGATTCCAGCGCGTTCCTCTACAGCGCCGAGAACCCGGAGAATCCCCAGAAGGTCCGGGTGCTCATCGAGCAGTCCAGCCTGGCCTCGCAAGCGGTTGGTCCGCCCACCAACCGGTTCGAGATGTCGGCGGACGGGCGCCCCTTCCCCGTGGTGGGCCGGGTGCTCACGCTGGAGCTCGGGCGGCAGCATCGCGCCCTGGCCAGGCGCCTGCGGGCCATGCCGCCTCTCGGCGGGCAACTCGTGCGCCCCGACGACAGCGTGCTCGGTCCGTTCAGCCGGGCGCCGCGACGGGGCCTGAACATCGACTACGAGACCCTGATTCGCCAGGCGTTCCAGCCTCGCTGGTGGTCCTCGCGCAAGTTCATCCGCGTCGCCGAGGACGGAACGACGACGGTCGTGAGCCGACCCGACGGCAACCCGGCCACCGACGAGTTCACGCTCCTCGAGTACAACTTCTCGCTGTTCTTCGGGCTGGCCGTCCAGCTCTACGAGTCGACGCTCGTCGCCGACGACACAGCGTTCGACCGGTTCCTGAAGGATCCGACCCATGCGCCGCTGTCGGCCGAGGCCGAGCGGGGCCGTCAGGTGTTCTTCAACCTGAACGCAGCCCCGGCGCCGCGGGGGGGCTGCCTCTTCTGTCACTCCGGCGCGCTCCTCAGCGAGGCCTCGGCCGATTCGGTGGCGACCCGCGGGATGATCCGCAGCGCAGGGGGCCTGCTGAGCGATACCGGCACGCGCAACATCGGCGTCCGGGAGACCACCGACGACCTCGGCAACGGCGGCCTCGACCCCTTCGGGGCCCCGCTGTCGGTCGCCGTCCGCGATTCGCCGGCGGGGTCGATCCTCGCCGCCGATGGCACGTTCAAGATCCCCGGTCTCCGCAACGTCGAGCTGACCGCGCCGTACTTCCACACCGGCGGGGAGACGACGCTCGCCGACGTGGTCAACTTCTATGCCCGGGGCGGTAACCGGGGTGGACCATCCAACCCGATCCAGACGCGTGACGGCACGGTCATCGGGGGCCTGGCGATCCTCAACTTCAACACGTCGCCCGACAGTGCTGACGCGAAGGCCGACCTCGTCGCGTTCCTCAAGTCGCTCACCGACGAGCGGGTGCGCATCGCGGCGGCGCCGTTCGACCATCCGCAACTCTTCGTCCCGAACGGCCATCCGGGCAACGACCGCTTCGTCATCCAGCGGGACGGACAGGCGATCGACTCGTTCCTCGAGATTCCCGCCACCGGGCGAAACGGCGGCCCGGTGCTTCCCGGCTTCCTCGAGGACTGAACCCCGCGCTCGCCGCCGCGAGCCGGCCGCCTTCAGGTGGCCGCCGGCTCACGGCGGTCCGCAGCGCGCCATGCGCGTGACACGAGCCCAACGAACGGCAACGAACCCCAAAGAAAGAGGGAGAACGACATGGCGGCGACCACTCAGAAGAGCATCCTTTCCGACGCAATGCTCGGGCGCTTTGCGGAACGGGCGCCAGACTACGACCGTGACAACCGGTTCTTCACCGAGGACTTCGCCGAGATGAAACAGGCGGGCTACCTCGCCTGCGCGGTGCCGCGCGAGCTCGGCGGCGGCGGCCTCACCTTCGCCCAGGTGATGCAGGAGCAGCGTCGCCTGGCCTACCACGCGCACGCGACCGCGCTGGGCATCAACATGCACCTCTACTGGACGGGCGTGGCCGCCGATCTCTGGCGAGCGGGCGACAAGTCGCTCGAGTGGCTGCTCGTCGGCGCGGTGAAGGGGGAGGTCTACGCGGCCGGCCACGCGGAGAAGGGCAACGACATCCCGGTGCTCCTGTCGACCACGAAGGCCGAGCGCGTCAACGGCGGCTACCGCTTCACCGGGCACAAGTTCTTCGGCAGCCTCACGCCCGTGTGGAGCTTCCTCGGCCTGCACGGCCTGGACACGAGCGACCTGGCCGCGCCCAAGATCGTCCACGCCTTCATGCCCCGAGCGACCGAAGGCTACAGCATCAAGGACACCTGGGACGTGCTCGGCATGCGCGCCACCGCGAGCCACGACACGATCCTCGAGGGCGCCGTGGTCCCGGACAAGTACATCGCCCGGGTGGTGCCCGCCGGATTCACGGGCGCCGATCTCTTCGTCCTGGCCGTCTTCCAGTGGGCCCTGACCGGCTTCGCCAACATCTACTACGGCCTGGCCCGGCATCTGGTCGATCTGACGCTGGCGAGCGTCAAGAAGAAGACGTCGCTCGCCATCTCGCGCGGGTCGATGATGTATCACCCCGCGATCCAGCAGGGGATCGCCGAGATGGTGATGGAGATCGAGGCGATCGGCCCGTACCTCGATCGGTTGGCCGAGGACTGGACCAACGGTGTTGACCACGGCATGGCCTGGCCGCTCAAGATCGTCGCGGCCAAGCACCGGGCCGTCGAGAGCGCCTGGAAGGTGGCGGACACCGCGCTCGAGCTGGCCGGCGGCTTCGGGATCTTCGCCGCGTCGGGAATAGAGCGCCTGCTCCGCGACGCGCGCCTCGGGCGCATCCACCCCGCCAGCCCGGCGCTCGCCCACGAGATCGTGGGGAAGCTGAGCCTGGGCATCAATCCCGACGAGCAGCCCCGCTGGGGCTAGAGCCAGCGGAGGGGGCCGCCGACGGCCCCCTCCGCTGTTCCCGGGGTCCGGACTCGTGGCGTTGGTCGGCCGGCATTCCGGATCACGTGCCCGGCGTCACGGTTCGATCGACCACGCTCAAGCCCTCCAGCGCGAGGCCGTAGCCCAGGTAGTCGACCAGCTGTCGTTTGAGGGGCTGGGTGAACAGCACTCGTGTGTAGCGGAGGAGGAGCGGGGGTTGCCGCGCGATCTGCTCGGCCAGCGCCCAGGCGCGTGGCAGGAGATCCGGGCGAGGCAGCAGCTCGCTGACCAGGCCCAGCTCCAGCGCCTTCGTCGCATCGAGGGTCTGCCCGGTCAGCAAGAAGTAGCGGCCGCGGTTCCAGCCCAGCAAGAGCGGGTAGACGATGTGCATGCCGTCGCCCGGCACCATCCCGTTCGGGAAGTGGGCCGAATCCTGAAACTGGACGTCATCGGCGGCCAGCACGATGTCGCACAGGAGCGGGATCTCCGAGTGTCTCCAGGCCGGGCCGTTGATCGCGCTGATCATCGGCACCTCGATGTCGAGCAGGCTCATCAGCAGGTGCTTGCCCTCCCAGTAGACGCGGTCCCACTGCGCCGGCGTGCTGCGCATGCCGGTACCCCCGGCCGCGCGAGGGCCGGAATAGGTATCGCCGGTGCCGGTGATGATGACGACCTTGTTCTCGGGATCGCTGCCCACGTCGCGGAAGGCCTGGGGAAACTCGCCGTGCGGCAAGAGACCCCACTGCAGGGGCCCGCCGCTGGTGTGGAACGTCATCTGGAGGATGCCATCGCGTCGTTCCATGCGGACGGTCTGGTACTTCGTGGCGTAGTCGTCAAAGCGCGACATCGGATGCGCTCCTCCTTTCCTCGACCGGGGCCGAGCTCAACCCGCCGACGTTGGCGCGAGCAGCGTGCTCGCAACCTAGCCGCGGCGGCCCCCGTGGTCAAGGCGCTGGGGTGTGCTTCGAGCGTCAACTCAGAGGTATCATCCGGCGAAGGAATGACCATAGCGACGCGACGGGTGATCTTTCTCGACATCGACGGTGTGCTGGCCCCGATCCGCCGATGGGATCGGTACGGGGATCTCGACCCTGCATGCATCCAGGTGTTGAACGGAATCGTGGCGCGCGGCGGAGCTGGGGTGGTCGTCTCGTCCACCTGGCGGTACGGCAAGACCGTCGCCGAGCTGCAGGAGATCCTGGAAGCGGAGGGGTTCACCGGCTGCGTTCTGGACAAGACTCCGACCGGCGCGCCCGGCGCCGACCGGGGAGAGGAGATCGCAGCCTGGCTCGCGGAGCATGCCGTGGACGGCTATGTGATCATCGACGACCACGTCGACATGGGCGAGCTACGCACCCATCTCGTTCAGACCCATCCGGCCCATGGGCTACAACCGGGCGACGCGTCGCGAGCCATCGCGGTGCTGATGCGACCGCTCAATGGAGGACCGCCATGCTGATCGTTGATTCGCAAATCCACCTCTGGCAGAACGGCAAGATGAGCGCGCACCATCGCCAGATCCCGACCTATTCGGCCGACGATGCGCTGGCCGAGATGGCCTCGGCCGGGGTCGATTGCGCGGTGATCCATCCGCCCAGCTCGCTCGGCGAAGCGGTCAACGCGCTGGCGGTCGAGGCGGTGCGCCGGCATCCCGACAAGTTCTGCATCCTTGGACACTTCGATCTGCAGAGCCCGGATCGCGAGCAGATCGTCGCCCGCTGGCGCGAGCGGCCGGGCATGCTCGGGTTCCGGTTCACCTTCAACCAGCCGCATCAGAAGGCCTGGTGGACCGATGGCTCGCTCGACTGGTTCTGGGCGGCCTGCGAGAAGGCGCAATTGCCCGTCGGGCTCCTGGCCGGTGGAAACATGACGGCGCTGGCGAAGATCGCCGAGCGGCATCCCCGCCTGAAGCTGCACATCGATCACCTCGGGCGTCACGGTGGGGGAACCGGGGGGACCGACGACGCGGCCTTCGCCGACCTTCCGGACATGCTGGCGCTGGCCCGATTCCCCAACGTCGCCGTCAAGATGTCCGGCGCTCCGAGCTATTCGAGCCAGCCCTACCCGTACAAGAACATCCACGGCCACCTGCGCCGGATCTTCGAGGCGTTCGGCCCCGAGCGCTCGTTCTGGGGAACCGACATTACCCGCATGCCGTGCTCCTATCGGCAGTGCGTGACGATGTTCACCGAGGAGCTGCCGTGGTTGAAGGGCCGCGACCTCGAGCGGGTGATGGGCGGCGCCGTCGTGGACTGGCTCGGCTGGAAGCGCCCCGCCGCGGCCTGATGTAGCCGTGAACTGCGACGTCGAATACTCAGGAGGAGATCATGACCAAGATTCTCACGCCCCCGCAGCTCGCGCCCGTCATGGACATCGCCCGTGAGCTGCTCCCGCCCGGCATGGAGCTGGTCGTCGCCGATCCCAGCAAGCCCGAGTTCTACGATGCGGCCGCCGACGCCGAGTACTACCTCGGCTCGCCGCGTCACGGGATCGGCAACGAGTTCTTCCGCGCCGCGCCCAGGCTGAAGCTGGTTCAGCTGACCAGCGCCGGCTACGACCGCGTCGACATCGAGGCCGCGCGCAAGGCCAAGGTGCCCGTCGCCAACAACGGGGGCGCCAACTCGGTCGCCGTCGCCGAGCACGCCGTCATGCTGATGCTGGCCGTGCTCAAGAGGCTCGTGTATCACCACGCCAACGTCGTCGCCGGCACCTGGCGCGCCGGCGATTTCGCCTCGCTTCGAACCTACGAGGTGGAAGGCAAGCGGCTCGGCATCGTCGGCCTCGGCAACATCGGCAAGAAGGTCGCGCGCCGCGTCCAGGGCTTCGACATGGACGTGCGCTACTACGACGTCGCCCGGCTCACCGAGGACCAGGAGGACGCGCTCGGCGTCCGCTTCGCGCTCTTCACCGAGCTCCTGCGCACCTCCGACGTCGTGACCCTGCACGTGCCGCTGAACGACGTCACCCGCAAGATGATGTCCACGCGTGAGCTCGCGATGATGAAGCGCGGCGCGATCCTCATCAACACGTGCCGCGGGCCCGTGGTCGACGAGGACGCGCTCCACCAGGCGCTCACGTCGGGAACGATCGCCGCCGCCGGCCTCGACGTGATGGTGGAGGAGCCGCCGAAGAAGAACCACCCCCTCTTCTCGCTCCCGAACGTCACCCTGACGCCGCACAGCGCCGGGCCGACGTGGGACAACTGGGCGAAGGCGTACCGCAACGGCTTCGACAACATCCAGCGCGTGCAGTCCGGGCAGGCGCCATTGTGGGTGGTGCCGGAGCTGCGGAGTCCGGTCGGCTAGCGCCTGTCCGAGTAACGAGGGGCGCGACGGCTTCGCCGGCGCGCCCCGAGCCGCCCTGGGGGGTATGGGGGCCATGTCGGGGCCCCCATCTCGATCAGGCCGGCTGCAGCGTCGACGCGTCCGCGAACGCCGGTCGCACCTCGTGCGCGAAGCGCCGCAGCGAAGCCGGCCCGCCCGCGCTGTTGAGCAGCACGTACTCGGCCCCGGCGTCGCGCAGGGTCTGGAGCTTGGCGGCGATCGCGTCCGGCGTGCCGTAGAGGGCGCCGGCGCAGATCGCCTCGTCCGAGACCACACGCTGCTGGTTCTTCCCGTCCGGACGAAGCGTCAGCCGGTCGATGCGCCGGCGCGCCACGATGCGGTTCTCGAACGCCTTCTGCAGCTCGGCGGGAGTGTCGACCACGTTGATGGACCGGGTGACCGCGACGCTCATCGGATCGAACGTACGGCCCCGCTTCTCGACCTCCGACTTGAAGAGCGCGATCCGCTCGCCGATCTCTGCGATCGAGGCGTACTGGTCGAGCAGGAGCTTGTAGCCCTGGGCCGCCACCCTCTTGATGGACTCGGAGCTCCCGGCACCCATCCAGAGTGGCGGATGGGGCTTCTGGGCCGTCGGCGGCTCGACGACGACGTCATCGAACTGCCAGTACCGGCCACGGTGCGACCACGGCGCGTCCGACGTCCACGCCTTGAGGATGACTGCCAGGGATTCGTCGAAGCGGTCGGCGGCCTCCTCCATGGGCATGCAGAAGCCGGCGAACTCCTTGTAGCGATAGCCCATGCCGATCCCGAAATCGAGCCGGCCCTGCGACAGCAAGTCGAGAGTGGCGGCCTGCTCGGCCAGCAGCACGGGGTTGTGCCAGGGCAGGACGATTACCGCGGTACCCAGCCGCAGGATCTTGGTGCGCGCCGCGATGAACGTCAGGAGGCTCAGCGTCGCGGAGATCTGGCCGAACCCGGTGAAGTGGTGCTCGACGAGGAAGGTGCTGCAGAAGCCGAGCGACTCGGCCTCGACGTTGTAGTCGACGAACTCCCGGAACCCCACACCGCTGTCCACGTCGGGGCCGCCTCGTTTCGCCTGCGCGCTGCCGAAGAGTCCGAATCGCATCTCGTCACTCCTTGTCTGGCCCGGGGCCGGGCGCCGCGGCGATGACACGACACGGTGAGCGTCAGGCGTTCGGGGCCTTTCCAGTCTATGCTACGTCACGGGTTCACCGGGAGGAGAGGAGGTCAGCATGGACGAGCACGCCGCTGATCGCCGCGACTTTCTGAAGCGGGCAACCGCACTGGGCGCGGCCGGCGTCTTCGCGGGCTGGCGGCCCGGCCTCGCTCAGGCGGCCCAGGCACCCGGGAGGTCCGGAATGAAGACGCCCTACGATCCCGCGGCGAAGCTCGAGCTCAAGGTCAGCGAGGTGGAGTTCTTGCGAACCTCGGGCGGGCGGCAGCTGATGGCCCGCGTCTATCAGCCGCAGGGGCCGGGGCCGTTCCCGACGCTGCTCGATCTGCACGGCGGCGCCTGGCGCCGCAAGGACCGGCTCGCCGAGGAGCCGATGGACCGCGCCATCGCGGCCAGCGGCGTCCTGGTGGTGGCCGTCGATCTGAGGCTCTCGGAGGAAGCGCCGTACCCGGCGTCGGTGCAGGACGCGAACTACGGCGTGCGCTGGCTCAAGTGGAGAGCCGCCGAATGGAACGGCGACCCGTCGAAGATCGGCGTGTACGGCAGCTCCAGCGGCGGCCACGTCGCCCAGCTGCTGGGCCTGCGCCCGCGCGATGCGCGCTACAACGCGATCCCCCTGCCCGCGGCCTCGAGCCTCGACGCGACGGTGGCCTACGTCGCGACCCGCTCACCGATCAGCGACCCGTACGCGCGCTTCCAGCAGGCGGAGCGGATGAAGCGCGAGGGGATGATCGAGAACAGCAAGATCTACTTCAACCCGTGGGACACGATCTATGAGGGCAATCCGCAGCAGATCCTCGAGCGCCGCGAGGCGGTCACGCTGGTGCCGATGCTGATCATGCAGGGTGCGCTCGACGACAACGTGCTGCCGGCCGTGCAGGAGAAGTTCGCGGCGACGTACCGGGCCGCCGGCGGGGTGTGTGAGCTGACCGTCTTCGAGGGCAGCGAACACGAGTGGGTCGCCAAGCCGGGGCCGCAAACCGACCGCGCCCGCGAGATGGTCAAGGCGTTCATCGCGCGTCAGTTGAAGGCGTAACGCTATCCGGTGGAGGTGTGAGATGGCACGTGACGGCTACCTGATCCTCGACAGCGACCTTCACATGATGGAGCCGGACGATCTCTGGGCCCGCTATCTCGAAGGACCACATCGAGCGAACCTGCCGCGGTTCTTCGGCGGGCAACAGCAGAAGCTCAACGACAACTCCGAGGACAAAGGCAACACCGACACCATCATGGGGATGGAGGTCGCCGGGCTGGCGATCCCCGCGCATGGCAAGGCGACCGCCGCCACCGCGTCCAGTCGCGAGCTGCGGCGCCGGAGCCGCGCGCGGCACCCACATTTCCAGGTCGCGCGCGGTCGCGGCTTCGACCCGGATTCGACCCTGACCGCCATGGACATCGAGGGCGTCGACGTCGCCGTCATGTACGGCACGCGCGGCCGGCAGATCTTGATGCACGACGACCTCGCGCCGGACTACGCGGCGGCGCTCGCGCGCGCCTACAACAACTGGGCGCACGACTATTGCCGGAGCCAGCCGCAGCGGCTGAAGTTCGCCGCCCAGGTGGCGATGCACAATATCCCGGCGGCGATCGAAGAGGCGCGCCGATGCGTCAGGGATCTCGGTGCCGTGGGCATCATCGGGACCCCGAACCCGGTCAACGGCCAGCACTTGCACGACGAGGCCTGCGAGCCGCTGTGGAGCGCACTGGAGCAGCTCGACGTCCCGATCGGCTTCCATCCGACCGGCAACACCTCGCTCAAGGACGACGCCGGGCGGCGCTACGTCGGTCACGCCAACTTCCATCCGATCGCCCATGCCATCCGCAATCCGGTCGAGCTGATGGGGGCAATCGCCAGCATGACCACCGGCGGCATCCTCGAACGCCACCCGCGGCTGCGCTGCGCGTTTCTCGAGGGCACGGCGGGATGGCTCCACTGGTGGCTGTGGAGGCTCGACGACCAGTGGGAGAAGTTCGGCCCCGGCTGCGAGCATCAGCTGTCGCTGCCGCCGAGCGAGTACTTCAAGCGCCAGTGCTACATCGCGCTCGACGTCGACGAGGAGCCGGCGGTCGACGTCGTCAACAAGATGGGCGCCGACTACTTCGTGGTCTCCACGGACTATCCGCATTCCGATGGCGCGTTCCCCGAGGCGATGGAGCAGTTCTTCGGGCTGCCGTTCGGCGATGAGGTCCGCCGCAAGATCCTCTGGGACAACTGCGCGCGCCTCTACAAGATCGACACCCCGGCGGCCGCCTTGACGAAGGACGCCAAAGCGCTCCGATAGAGGGCAGAGCCCGGCGATGGTGGACGCCCACCATCGCCGGGGGTCGACGCATCGGTTGAAGGACGCGCCGGCCGAGGTGGCCTCGCCCGCGGGCACCGCTCGGCAAATGAATGACTACGGTGTAACCCAAGTTCTCTATCTTCGACATGAAACAGCAGCGCCGAGAGGCGGAAGAAGTCTCTCAGGGACGGAGGGAAGCGTCGAATGGCATTGACCGTGCGCACTTTCTAGGCGCCACCGCGTTCGGCACGTCGCTTGCGCTGGGCTGTCCCGTGCGCGGGGGCGGCGTGGAGGAACGAGGATGGGCTCCATCGAGCGAGCGACGATCGTGGTCGTTCCACGCGAACGCTTCGGCATGGCTCAGCGTTCGCTCCAGAGCCTGCTGACACACACCCCGGCCTCCGTGCCGATCGTGTACGTCGACGGCGGCTCACCGCCCCCTCTCCGAGCATGGTTGCAGGAGCGCTCGCGCCAGCATGGCTTCCGCCTCATCCGGACGGAGCACCCTCTGTCGCCGAACGAGGCGCGCAACCTCGGGTTGTCGGAGGTGGACACCCCGTACGTCGTGTTCTCCGACAACGACGTGCTCGTATCTCCCGGATGGCTCGCCGCGCTCGTCCGGTGCGCCGACGAGACCGGTGCCTGGTTGACGAGCCCGGTGTGCTGCATCGGCGAGCCGGCGTTCCAGCTCGTTCACGTCGCCGGGGCGAGTTGACCCTGTCCGCCCGCCCCGGCGGATACGTGCTCCGCGACCACCACAGAGATTCCGATCGCCCGCTCGCAGAGGTCCTGCCACGGGTGCAGCGCTCCCGGGTCACCTACGCGGAGTTCCACGTCCTCCTCGTGCGCCGCGATGTCTTCGACCGCGTCGGACCCCTCGACGAGGGGTTGCTCAGCTCGCCTGAGCACATCGACCTGTGCCTGCTCGTCCAGCAGGCCGGTGGCTCGATCTGGTTCGAGCCGGCCTCGGTCATCAACTACGTGCCGGCACGGCGGCTGACGCGCGTGGACGCGCCGTACTACCTGCTTCGGTGGAGCGACCGCTGGAACCGCGCGAGCCTCGAGCACCTCCGGGCCAAGTGGAAACTGGCCCCCGACGACGACTTCTGCGCGGGCCAGGAGATGTGGCTGACCGACAAGCGCCTGAAGGTCTTCAATCCCGCCTGGTCCCTGGCCCGTCGGATGCTGGGCTGGCGGGGCAGCATCGGTGCGGGGCGGCTGCTGGAGCAGACCGTCACCCGGCTACTGATCCCGGACGAGGGCGAGCGCCGCGCCGCGCACCTCGCCTATTGCCGCGAGCGGACTGCGCCGGTGGCGCGCGCCGGAGCCTCGCGGGCGTTCTCGAAGGCGAATGGCACGAGCGGCGCGATGATCAGATGACGCCTTCTTCGCCGAGAGCTTTGATCTCCCCGGACGACATCCCGAGCAGCTCGCCGTACACGTAGTTATTGTCCTCGCCATAGTTGGGCGCGCCGCGGTCGAGGCGTCCGCCGATGTGGGCCGGGCTCTCGCTCAGCTTGACGGGCACCTCGGCCAGCGGCCATCGACCGATCTTCGTGCCCGTCACCTCGGTCAACCACGAGAGCGCCGCCAGCTGCGGGTCGTGGTCGCAACGGTCCCCAGCCGTCTGACACACGCCCGCCGGGACGCCGGCGCGCTGCAGGGCCAGCATCGTCTCGTACTCCTCGCGCGACTGCGTCCATCCAGCAACGAGCGCATCGAGTGCATCCTGGTGCGCCAGTCGCCCCGCGAGATCCTTGAAGCGGCCGTCGTGGGCCCACTCGGGATGTCCCGCGACTTCGGTCAGCGCGCGCCATTCGGCGTCCGTGAAGCAGGCGATGGTGAGCCACCGATCGTCCCCGGCACACGGATAGACGTTGTGAGGTGCCGCGGGCTTGTACGGAGAGCGGTTGCCGTAGCGTGACCAGATGCGCCCGTTGGCCGACCAGTCGAGGATGGTGGTGCCGCTGATGAAGAGCCCCACCTCGGACTGCGAGGCATCGACCCACTGCCCCTCGCCCGTCCGCGCTCGATGGAAGAGCGCGGTCAGGATCGCCAGCGAGAAGCTATAGGCTCCCATCCAGTCCAGGTAGGAATAGCCCCAGCCTGCCGGCATCGCCGGCTCGGGGAGCCCTGACATCTCCGACAAGCCGGAAAAGGAGTTGGCGATCGGACCCACGGTTCGAAAGCGACCGTAGGTGCCCTTCGCACCCATGCCCGACTGCTGGACATAGATGATGTCCGGCTTGATGGCCCGCAGCGCGTCGTATCCCAGCCCCCAGCTATCGAGGACGCCCGGCGAGAAGCCTTCGGCGACGACGTCCGACATCGCCACCAGGCGCCGCGCGATCTCCAGGCCCTTCGGATGCCTGACGTTCAGCGAGATGCCGCGCTTGCCTGGGTTCTTGTTGTTGAACTGCCCGCCCATGTCCGGATCGGTGACGCCCGGCAGCGGTCCCGTGGCCCGGTCGCGGGCGGCCCGACCTCCGACCGGCGCCATCGCGGCCATTCGCGTGTCGGGGTGGCTCTTCAGCTCGACCTTGATGCTCTCGGCGCCGAAGGCGCTCAGGAACCGCGTGCCACCGGCCGAGGCCAGGAACCACGTGAAGTCCAGGATGCGGATGTTGTGCAGCGGAAACGGCTTGCCGCGAGGCGAGAGTCCCTCGTCGATCGGCGCCCGCGCGTAGGCATCGATCACCGGCAGGTCGCGACTCCGCGGGAGGGCCACGGTCGCGGCATCCTCGTTCAGCAGCGGCGCGCGCCGGCCGACCGACCAGGACGTGCCCGTCGCCAGCCACTTGCTCGTGGCGTAGCGGAAGGAGCGGCACAGCTCGGGGT
>Ga0134124_10000673_pt1 | contig 27230 bp, 25 predicted proteins | sample KB304_FD_96880 | JGI IMG/M metagenome (GOLD analysis project Ga0134124, IMG submission 96880) | Terrestrial soil microbial communities without Nitrogen fertilizer from Kellogg Biological Station, Michigan, USA - KB3-0-4 | ecosystem: Environmental > Terrestrial > Soil > Unclassified ... | reverse complement strand
TACTGCAGGTACTGTTTTTTGCCATCCTCTTCGGTTTTGCGCTTTCGATGCTTGGTGCACGCGGCAAAGTCGTATTCAAGTTTATCGATGATGTTTCACATGTGCTGTTCGGTATTGTAGGAGTAATCATGAAGGCCGCTCCCATCGGCGCCTTCGGGGCCATGGCTTTCACCATCGGAAAATTCGGACTCGGTTCCCTGACCAAGCTGGGCATGTTGATGGGGAGTTTCTACCTGACCTGTCTGCTGTTTATCTTCGTCATACTGGGCACCATCTGCAAGATATGCGGATTCAGCATCTTCAAGTTCATCCGCTACATCAAGGAGGAATTGCTGGTCGTGCTGGGCACATCTTCATCGGAAACCGTATTGCCGCGCATGATGGCCAAGCTTGAGACCCTCGGGTGTACCAAGTCGGTGGTCGGTCTGGTGATTCCCACCGGCTACTCATTCAACCTGGACGGTACCTCCATTTACCTGACCATGGCAGCGATCTTTGTGGCCCAAGCCACCAACACCCCGCTGACGTTAACTCAAACTCTCACCATACTGGGGGTTCTGATGCTGACCTCCAAAGGTGCGGCCGGTGTGACAGGCAGCGGGTTTGTCACCCTGGCTGCCACCTTTGCCGCCATTCCTACCATTCCTGTTGCCGGTCTGGCATTGATTCTGGGAATCGACCGGTTCATGTCCGAGGCCCGTGCCCTGACCAATCTGGTCGGAAACGGCGTAGCGACGGTAGTTGTTTCCCGGTGGGAAAATGAACTTGATATGGTCAGGATGGCGCGGGTGCTCAATAATGAAACCGATCTGGAAGCAGAAGAACCCGAGTTTGTGCTTGATGCAGAGCCTGCCGCCGCAGAATAACCTGATGGAGAGGACAGATGGCAAACAATAAGGAAAATCCACGCTATAAAGTCATATCCCTGAGGGTCACCGACGCCGAAAAGGCGGCTATTGACGAGGTTACCCGGCGGACAAGGAAAAGCCTTTCAAAGGTAATGCGGGAGGCGATGCTGCTCTACTCCCGGGACGTACTGCTGTTTTCACCATCCTCCGGATATCCGGTCTGAACGACCTGCATACTGGTACAACAAAGAGCCGGGGCATAACAGCCCCGGCTCTTTGTTGTTTGTCGCAAACCTGTTGACATTTTTTTTATTCTGCAGGATATTGGAATGAACGTTCATTCCAATATGTGTTTTGAGGAGAGTCCATGTTGAAGCGAGGCATGCTTCTTGTCGTAGTCGCACTGCTTTTTGTATCCCGGGCATATGCAAATCCCCTTGACGATGTGAAGAAAACAGTCGATGACGTTGTCCGCATCCTGGCGGACAAGGAGTTGAAGAAAAATAGTGTGAAACGGCGCCAGGCACTGAAAAATAGCATCGGTACCATTTTCGACTATGGCGAAATGGCAAAACGGTCGCTCGGCAAGCAATGGCTTCAGCTCACGCCGGAAGAAAAAAAGGAGTTTGCGGTTCTATTTGCGGCGTTACTTGAGAATTCCTATGCCGGAAAGATCGAATCATATAATAATGAAAAGATTGTCTACGTCAAAGAGCTGCTTGATGGCGACCACGCTGAAATCAAATCCAGGGTTGTCACGGCAAAGCGGGACGAGTTCACGCTTGATTATCGAATGATCAGGCAGAACGGCAGATGGATGGCCTATGATGTCATTATTGAGGGGGTCAGCCTGGTCTCGAACTTTAGAAGCCAGTTCAGCCGAATAATCAAAACCGAGGGATACTCCGGTCTGGTCAAAAAACTCGGCGTCAAGAATGACGAGTTGAAGGCATTATGACCCCGGAAACCCAACCTCGGCGTGATCTGGTAATCGGCTGTAAAACCGGTGCTAGCGCAACAAACATTCATTCAGGTGCTGGAGGCCACACAGCATGATAAAATCGGACAAACGTGCAGAAATAGTTCGTGCAGCTCTGGAACTTATCGCTGAAAACGGCTTTCACGGCGCCCCCATGGCAGTGATCGCCGAACATGCAAATGTCGGCGCCGGAACTATCTACCGCTATTTTGAAAACAAGGACGTACTGATCAGCGAATTGTACAGCAACCTTGAAGAACGGATCTATCCCACCATTCTGGATGGGTACGCGCCGGAGCAACCGGTCCGGATGCGATTTCTCCACCTCGGTACGGCGCTGTTACGGTACTTCATAGAAAACCATCTCGACTTCCGCTACCTGGAGCAGTTTCACAACTCTCCCTACGGTGTGGAGCATCGACGGGACAAGATTCTGGGGAAAAAGGAAGGGTGCGACGTTTTCCGTGAACTTTTTGAAAACGGAATCTCACAGCAGGTTATAAAGGATCTGCCGCTGGTAATCCTGTTTGCCCTGTCCTTCGGGCCTATTGTGGCTGTGGCGCGTGATCATATTCTCGGTTTCGTCACCATGGATGATGCCATGATCGCCCGAACCGTGGAAGCCTGTTGGGATGGAATCAAGAGATAAGCAAGAGTCAGCGCTCTGCCGCGTTATTTTGTCTGCCAATCAAGAATGAACATTCATTCGTAAAAACTTTCAGAGGTGTCTATGCAAATCACGTACAGAACAACATTACTTGCCGGCTGCGGAATTCTCGCCATCAGTTTACTCATCTCCGGCTGCGGAAAAAAGACCTCAGCCGGACAGAAGCCTCCAGCCGGTCCACCCGAAGTAGGGGTGGTGACGGTCCAGCCGCAACGGGTGGCCTTGACCACGGAGCTTTCAGGTCGAACAACACCGCTGCTGATTGCCGAGGTGCGGCCCCAGGTGGGTGGCATCATCCAGAAACGGCTCTTCAGCGAGGGTTCGGACGTACAGGCCGGACAGGTTCTCTATCAGATCGATCCCGCCGCCTACCAGGCAGCCTTTGCAAGTGCCAAGGCCGCCCAGGCCAGGGCCGAGGCCAACCTGAACTCGGTCCGCCTGAAAGAGGAACGCTTCCGGGATCTGGTCAAAATCAAGGCGGTAAGCCAGCAGGACTATGATGACGCCCATGCCTCGTTCAAGCAGGTCGAGGCCGATGTGGCAGCCACCACGGCGGCGGTGGAAACCGCCCGGATCAACCTGGCCTATACGAAGGTGAAAGCCCCGATTTCGGGGCGCATCGGCCGCTCAACCGTGACCGACGGAGCCCTGGTGACCGCCAGTCAGTCAGCGGCTCTGGCCACCATCCAGCAGCTCAGCTCCATGTATGTGGATGTCACCCAGTCGACGGCCGAACTGCTCAAGCTGAAGCAGAATCTTGCCAACGGAGTAATGAAGAAGGGCAATTCGGCGCAGGCGCCGGTCAAACTGCTCATGGAAGACGGCTCCCCGTATCCACTGCCCGGCACCCTCAAGTTTTCGGAAGTCACGGTGGATCAGAGCACCGGCTCCGTCACGCTGCGCGCGGTATTTCCCAATCCCAAACAGGCGCTGCTTCCGGGAATGTTCGTGCGCGCCATTCTGGAAGATGGGATAAACGAGAACGCGATCCTCGTTCCGCAGCGTGGCGTGACCCGAAATCCTGCCGGGGCTGCCATGGTAATGGTGATTGGGGCCGAGGAGAAGGTCGAGCCGCGCCCGATCAAGGTCGTCCGTACGGTTGGCGACAACTGGCTGGTCAGTGACGGACTGAAAGCGGGTGACCGCATCATTCTGGAAGGCATCCAGAAGGCGCGGCCGGGAACGCCGGTCAAGGCAGTAGCGTTCGGTAGTGCACCGGCAGCCACAACTGCAAAAAAATAATCTGACAAGCCTGACGAGTCCGACTTGTCAGACCTTATTCTAAGGAGCCACTCCATGCCTCGTTTTTTCATAAATCGCCCGATTTTTGCCTGGGTGATCGCAATTATGGTCATGCTGGCGGGTCTGCTATCGATCAAAAAGCTGCCGGTTTCCCAGTATCCTGCTATTGCACCGCCGCAGATCGCCATCAACGCAGTCTATCCCGGGGCTTCGGCCCAGACCGTTCAGGATACGGTCACCCAGGTCATCGAGCAGAAGCTGAACGGCATCGACAACCTGATCTACATGTCCTCCACCAGCGACTCGGCCGGGGCGGTCTCAATTACGATGACCTTCAAGGCCGGCACCGATCCGAACATCGCCCAGGTACAGGTGCAAAACAAGCTGCAGTTGGCCGTGCCGCTTCTCCCGCAGATTGTCCAGCGCTCGGGAATTCAGGTCGTCAAATCCACCAGAAACTTTTTACTGATCGTCGGCCTTGTTTCTGAAGACGGCTCCATGGACCGCAACAGCCTGACAGACTACATGGTCTCAAACCTCCAGGATATCGTCAGCCGCTTGGAGGGTGTGGGTGAACTGCAGCTGTTCGGCACCCAGAACGCCATGCGTATCTGGGTGAATCCGGCAAAACTGAATAACTTCCACATGACTACCAACGATGTAATCACGGCTATTCAGGCGCAGAACGTCCAGGTCTCTGCCGGACAGTTCGGCGGCACCCCTGCCAATGAGGGGCAGCAGCTGAATGCTACCATCAACGCCCGGTCTCTGCTACAGACCACGGATCAGTTCGATGCCATCATTCTGCGCACCAATCCTGACGGCTCAACAGTCAAGCTCAGGGATGTGGCCGAAAGCAAAGTCGGTACCGAGAACTACGATATTCAGTCGTACTACAACGGCAAGCCGTTGGGGGGGATGGCGATCCGTCTGGCGGCCGGCGCCAATGCGCTGGAAACGGGCAACCGGGTCAAGGCAAAGATGGCGGAGCTGTCCAGATACTTCCCACCCGGCATGAAGGTGGTCTATCCCTACGACTCCACCCCCTTCGTCAAGATCTCCATCGAAGAGGTGGTGCAGACCTTGATCGAGGCGGTCTTCCTGGTCTTCATCATCATGTTCCTCTTCCTGCAAAACATCCGTGCTACCCTGATCCCCACTATCGCTGTGCCGGTAGTTCTTCTGGGCACCATGGGGGTACTGGCTTCAGTCGGGTACTCCATCAACACCTTGACCATGTTTGCTCTGGTAATCGTTATCGGCTTGCTTGTGGATGACGCTATTGTCGTTGTTGAGAACGTTGAACGTATCATGAGCGAAGAAGGGCTTCCTCCCAAGGAAGCGACCATCAAATCCATGGGGCAGATTACCAGCGCCCTTTGGGGTATCGCCACAGTACTTACGGCGGTCTTCCTTCCCATGGCCTTCTTTCCCGGTTCCACCGGAGTCATCTATCGCCAGTTCTCCGTCACCATCATCTCCGCCATGATTCTATCGGTGCTGGTAGCCATGATCCTGACTCCGGCCCTCTGCGCGACGCTGCTCAAGCCGGTTGCAAAAGGGCATGAGGCGTGTGAGACCGGCTGGTTCCGCCCGTTCTTCCGCTGGTTCAATAAAGGGTTTGACTTCAGCAGGAATAAATATGAGGGGATTGTCGGCCGTTCTTTCGGCAAACCGGTTCGCTATCTGGTGGTCTATGGTTGCATCGTTGCCGCCATGGCTTTCTTCTTCATGCATCTTCCCACTTCATTCCTGCCGGATGAGGATCAGGGCTTCATTATCTGCCAGGTCCAGTTGCCAGCCGGTGCCACCCAGGAGAGGACTATCAAGGTCATACGGCAGTTGGAACAGCATTTCCTTGAGAAAGAATCCAAGACGGTGGAAGGAGTCATAACCGTCGCCGGGTTCAGCTTCGCCGGTCGCGGCCAGAACATGGGGCTGGCCTTTGTCAGGCTCAAGCACTGGGACCTTCGCCAGAGCAAGGATATGAAGGCGGCGGCTATTGCCGGCCGGGCCATGGGGGCATTTTCCAAGTTCAGAGACGGCCTTGCCTTCGCATTCTCACCCCCGGCGGTACTGGAACTGGGGGTGGCAAACGGTTTCGACTTTCAGCTGCAGGATCGTGGCGGACTGGGACATGGTAAACTGATGGAGGCCCGCAACCAGCTGCTGGGAATGGCAATGAAAAATCCGAAGCTGATCGCGGTGCGCCCCAACGGCCAGGACGACTCGCCCCAGTTCAAGCTGGACATCGACGACGTCCGGGCCGGCGCCCTGGGGGTCTCCCTGTCGCAGGTTAATGATGTTCTTGCCACAGCCTGGGGAAGTTCCTACGTTAGCGACTTCATCCAGAACGGCCGGGTCAAGAAGGTCTATCTCCAGTCCGATTCCAAATACCGGATGGTGCCGGAGGACATAAACAGCTGGTATGTCAGCAACAAAAACGGCCAGATGGTGCCTTTCTCGGCCTTTTCCAACGCTCGCTGGGAGTACGGCTCGCCCCGCCTTGAGCGGTACAACGGAATTCCGTCCATGGAGGTTCTGGGGCAGGCTGCGCCGGGCATAAGCACCGGCGAGGCCATGGCCGAAATGGAAAAAATGGCGGCCCAGCTGCCGCCGGGAATCGGTTACGAATGGACCGGCCTCTCCTATGAAGAAAGGAATGCCGGAGCCCAGGCACCGGCACTTTACGCGATCTCGCTGCTGGTTGTTTTTCTTGCGGTTGCTGCGTTGTACGAGAGCTGGACCATCCCCTTCGTCAACCTGCTGATGCTGCCGCTTGGCCTTGTGGGGGCGGTGATTGCGGTAAAACTGCGCATGTTTCCCAACGATGTCTATCTCCAGATCGGTCTACTCACCACGGTGGGGCTTTCAACGAAGAACGCCATCCTGATCATCCAGTTCATCAAGGAGCAGATGCATCAGGGGCATGAACTGGTCGAGGCAACCCTGGCGGCTATCAAGATCCGGCTGCGTCCGGTCATCATGACATCGCTCGCGTTCTTCTTCGGCACCCTGCCGCTGGCCTTGACCCGCGGAGCCGGTGCCGCGGCCCAGAACGCCATAGGCACCGCCGTTACCGGCGGGCTGCTCTCGGCAACCTTCATCGACCTGATCTTCATCCCGTTTTTCTTTGTTCTGGTCTCCCGCCTGTTCGGGAAGAAGCAGCCCCAGACCATTCCGGAACAGCTGATCGTTTCACCCAACGCCCTGGAGGAGAATTGACATGACACGGATGAAACGCATGATGACAGCCCTCTGCATCCCTCTCGGAGCTCTCTTCCTCCTGAGCGGCTGCTCAACCATGGCTCCGAAATACACGCAACCTGCCGTGCCGGTAACTGCCACGTGGCCCGGCGGCCCGTCCTATAAGGCGGAAACCGGTACAGCGGAACAAAAAGCGGTGGCAGACGTCCCCTGGCGGGAGTTTTTTGTCGACGAAAAGCTGCGCCGGCTGATTGAACTGGCACTCAAAAACAACCGCGACATACGGATCGCCCTCCTCAGCATTGAAAGATCCCGGGCCCAGTACCAGATCCAGCGCTCCGATCTCTTCCCCAAAGTCAATGCCACCGGTGGCGCCAATTTTCAGCGGATTCCCGAAAGTTTTTCCTCCACCGGCAAGGCCATGACTGTAGATCAATACAACGTCGGCGTCGGACTCCTCTCCTATGAGCTGGATCTGTTTGGACGCGTCCGGAGCCTGAAAGATCAGGCTCTGGAACAGTTTCTAGCCACCGAACAGGCCCGGCGCAGCACGCAGATCAGTCTGGTTTCCCAGGTCGCTGACGGCTATCTGTCTTTGGCTGCCGATCAGGAGCGGCTGAAACTCGCCAAAGACACCCTGGCGAGCCAGCAGGAATCCTATCAGCTCGTTGAGCGCCGTTTCGAGGCGGGCGTATCGTCGGCCATCGACCTCCAACAGGCCAGAACCAGTGTCGAGGCGGCACGGGTGGATATCGCCCGTTTCACCACCCTGATTGCCCAGGACGAAAATGCTCTCAGCCTGCTGGTCGGATCGCAGATCCCGGCAGATCTTCTACCGCCGGCACTCTCCGCAACACTTACCGCCGTGAAGGATGTCCCGCCCGGACTGCCGTCGGATGTACTGCTGCGCCGTCCCGACATTCTTCAGGCCGAGGGGCAGCTCAAGGGGGCAAATGCCAATATCGGTGCAGCCCGTGCGGCTTTCTTTCCCAGAATATCCCTGATCTCGTCCGTCGGCTTCGGCAGCACCGAGCTGTCGGGACTCTTCAAATCAGGCTCGTTTGCCTGGAACTTTGCCCCAAGTATTTCCCTGCCGATTTTCGACGGCGGAAGCAACAAGGCCAATCTGAAGATAGCGGAAGTTGATCGCGACATCATGGTGGCCCGGTACGAGAAGGCCATTCAAAGCGCTTTCCGGGAAGTAGCCGATGCCCTGGCAGAGCGCGGTACCATAGATGAACTGCTGGCTGCCCAGCAGTCACTTACCGATGCCGCAGGAGAAAGGTATCGCCTCTCTCTGGCCCGGTTCGAGAAAGGGGTGGACAGCCACCTGAATGTCCTCGACTCGCAGCGTTCCCTTTACGCAGCCCAGCAGGCCATGATCGGCGCCCGTCTTTCCCGCCTGGCCAATATGGTGACAATTTACAAGGTGCTGGGGGGCGGGGATACGGATTGACCGGCATTTAAACGTCGCACATAACACCAAGTTCCTCCTTGCTTTTTCACCTTATTGATGTATATTTTTTTCACATTTCCGGTATTCAAAGGCCTGAATCCGTGACGCCTCCACACCTTCGCTAACCCGGAAAGCCTAAGTTTCCGCATTGCAGCGGATTGTGGCTGACCGGCGGAGTACCACCGGCGTAAACAGTCTGTTGCAGTGCAAGCGACGGTCAACTCCGGCTTTTCCGGGCACTACGGTGTTCCGGCGTCACAGATTCAGGAAAGGGTTTACGTGGTTCAGGCACTCGGACATATGACCATAGAGGTTGTGCGCGATCTGGGACGGGCGGGGTGGTTTCTGCTCTATTCGTTCTACATGATTGTCCGCAGGCCGTGCAGCCTGGTGCATGTTTTGAAACAGATACGTTTCATCGGCACGAAATCGCTGTTCGTGATCGTGCTGACCGCCGCTTTTACCGGTATGGTTCTTGGCCTGCAAGGTTTTTATACTCTGACCAAGTTCGGTTCCGAAGGGATGCTGGGAACCGCCGTGGCGCTCGCTCTGGTTCGTGAGCTCGGCCCGGTGCTGGCCGCCCTGATGGTCACCGGGCGGGCCGGCAGCGCCATCACCGCCGAAATAGGCATCATGCGGATCACCGAGCAGATCGACGCCCTGGAAACCATGGCGCTTGACCCCTTCAAATATCTGGTTACGCCAAAGTTCATCGCCGCCATGATTTCCCTCCCGCTGCTATGCGCCATTTTCGATGTGATCGGTATCTACGGGGGGTGGCTGGTCGGGGTCAAACTGTTGGGGGTTAATCCCGGGGCTTATTTCTATGAAATGGAAAAATCAGTGGTCTGGCGAGACGTCTATTCCGGTTTTATCAAGTCTTTTTCATTCGGCGTGATCATCGCATGGATCGGCTGTTACAAGGGATATTACGCCGGCCATGGCGCCGAGGGGGTTTCGAAGGCCACGACCGAGTCGGTGGTGCTTACGTCGGTTATCATCCTCGTGTGGGACTATTTCATAACGTCGGTGCTGCTCTGATATGATAACAGTGCGAAATGTGCATAAGTCATTCGGTGAGCAAAAGGTGCTTGACGGTCTTGATCTCGATATCCCCGACGGCAGGATTACCGCAGTCATAGGCCCCAGCGGCGAAGGCAAGAGCGTGCTCCTGAAGCACCTGATCGGTCTGATGCAGCCGGACAGCGGCTCTGTCGAGGTCGATGGCGAGAGTATCGTCGATCTGCGCCGCTCCGAGTTGAACCGGATTCGCGAAAAATTCGGCATGCTGTTCCAGAACGTGGCGCTCTTCGATTCAATGACCGTCTTTGAAAATGTCGCATTTCCGTTGCAGGAAAAGACCAGGCTATCCAAAGGGGAGATCCGGGACCGGGTGCTTTCGGCTCTTGAAGATGTTGGTCTGAAAAATATTGAAAACAAATTTCCGGATGAGCTTTCCGGCGGCATGAAGAAGCGGGTTGGACTGGCGCGAGCGGTGGTGTCCAATCCACGGATCATCCTCTTCGACGAGCCGACCACCGGCCTCGATCCGATCATAAAGCGGGCGATCCACCAGCTGATCAAGGACACTCATGCCAAATTCGGATTTACGGCGGTGATAGTTTCACACGAAATTCCGGATATTTTTGACGTGGCCCAGAACGTGGCCATGCTGTTCAGGGGCAGGATTCTTCAGCACGGAACACCGGATGATATCAGGAATTCAAGCGATCCGGCTATCCGGCAGTTCATAAGCGGCAGCCTGGACGGCCCGATCCGGATGATGTAACCTGGAAGCATTCTTAACGAGGTACTGATATGAACATGGTAAAACTGGAAATGATGGTTGGCACCTTCATGCTGATCGGTATCCTCTGCCTGGGGTATGTTTCGATCAAACTGGGTAAAATGGAAATTGGTGGCGGCGATTATTACTCCGTGACCGCCAGCTTTGATTCGGTTTCAGGGCTGAAGCCGGGGGCGCGGGTCGAGGTGGCGGGAGTAGAGGTTGGAAAGGTTGACCGGATTGCACTCGATACAAAAAGCGGCGACAGGGCGCTCGCCTATCTTAAGATCAAATCCGGGGTAAAGATCACCGATGATGTCATCGCTTCGGTCCGGACGAGCGGGATCATCGGCGACAAATTTATCAAACTCCGGCCGGGCGGCTCGGAAAAGATGTTGAAGAACAATGACAAGATTCGCGAGACCGAGTCGGCAATCGACATCGAAGAGCTGGTCAGCAAGTTTATCCATGGTAACGTTCAGTAAATTTCACACACAAAGGAATGTAGCGATGAAATCTTTTTTGTGTTCCTGCCTGGCTGTATGGTCGTTGTGTGCTGTTGCCGTTACCGGGTTTGCCGCGGAGACCCCGGCGCCTAAAGCTGCTTTGAGCCTCGATGACTGCGTTCGCATGGCCCTGAAAGCCGCCCCGGAACTGGGAGAAGCGCAAAGCGACATTGATCTTGCAACGAGCAAGCTCGACGAAGCCAAGTCATACCGGTTTCCGAAGCTGGAGTTCACGACAATGGTCGGACCGGCGCCGATTGCCAACCGGCAGGACTTTTCCCCCTCCATCAATACTGACAAACCCTTCAGCTTCAATGCCCTTACCTGGTTTACCAGCGCCGATGCCACCATCATCCAGCCGCTTTACACCTTCGGCAAAATATCCGAGAACATGAAGGCTGCCACCCACGGCATCGAGGTTGACCGATCCCGCAAGCAGCAGAAGGCCAACGAGATTGTTCTTAAAGTTCATGAATACTACAACGGCCTGCTGCTGGCCCGCGAGATGAGGGAGCTGGTACTGGAGGTCGAGGAGATCCTGGTAAGAGCGAGAGAGAAGGCCCAGAAACTTCTCAATCAGGGATCGGATACGGTTGATGAGATGGATCTCTATAAACTGGATGCGTTTTCCGGTGAGGCGACAAAATTTCTTGAAGAGGCAAAGAAGGGGGAGGCGCTTGCTCTGGCGGCTCTGAGGGCCCGCATGGGAATGCCGGCCGATGCTCCGCTGGAAACCGGAACCGAGCGGCTTGTTATTGTTGATGCCGAAATTCCACCATTGGAAACGTATATTGAAAATGCCCGTCGCCGGCGCCCCGAATTCCACCAGATTGAGGAGGGACTCAAGGCGCGCTCGGCGCTGGTGGAAGCGGCCAGAGCCAACTATTATCCCGATATTTTTCTCGGAGGGCTCTTCTCCTGGGCCTATTCGGACGAGCGCCAGCGCGTTCTCAATCCCTATTACAACGATCCGTTTCAACATGTGATCGGGGGCGTTGCCCTCGGGGCGCGCTGGAAAATCGATTTCGGCATTACCGGCGCCAAAGTGGCTGGCGAGAGCGCTCAATACAACCGTCTGCTCAGTACCAGGGAATTTGCCGATGCCAACATTCCGCTCCAGGTAAAAATGTATTATCTGGACCTGATAGAAGCAAAAAACAGCGCCATGGCAACGCGCGGTGCCTATCTGAACGCCAAGAAATGGGCCGTCACCGCAGTAGCAAACTTTGACTTCGGCATGGGTCCCGCCAAGGATATTTTCGAGGCACTTCAAGCCTATTCAAGCATGCGGTCCGATTTTTTCAAATCGATCTACAATTATCATATTGCCGCTGCAAATCTGGACTATGCTACAAGCGAACCGTTGCGCATTCATGAAAAATAATCTGGAGGAGGCGGCATGCTGAAACGAATCCTATTGGTACTGACGACGTTGATTTTCATGGCTACGGCTGCGTGGGCGAGCCCTACAGAGGATGTGAAAAAGACCGTCGATGAAGTTGTGCGTATTGTGTCGGATAAGGAAATGAAGAAAAATGTGACGAAACGTCGGCAAGCTCTGAAAAAAACCATCAGCAGCATATTTGACTACTCTGAAATGGCAAAACGCTCGCTAGGCAAGCACTGGAACGATCGCAAGCCCGAAGAAAAAAAGCAATTTGCAGAACTTTTCTCTACGTTGCTTGAAGATTCGTACGCCGGTAAGATCGAGTCATACAATAATGAGAAGATCGTCTACATCAAGGAGTTTCAGGACGATGAAGACCATGCAGTGGTAAAGTCGAAGGTTGTCACCGCAGCCAGGGACGAGTTCACGCTTGATTACCATCTGCTCAAACAGAACGGCAAGTGGATGGTATACGATGTTGTCATCGAAGGTGTGAGTCTTGTCTCAAACTATCGCAGCCAGTTCAACAAAATTATCACCGCCAACGGGTACGACAGACTTGTAAAAAAACTCCAGAGCAAAAATGAGGAATTGAAGGCACCATAATTAGTAAGTTAGAAGGTGTTTTCTGCGTTTCTATGGCAGAGAATACCTTCGTTAACGCACTTATCCTGTTTGTCAGGGCCTGGTGTGAATTGTCTTGACACCCGCTTTAGTGCTGTGATAAACGACTCGGGCACGCAGTTTCGGAAGTTTTTGCAGAACGTTGCAAGTAGCACGTGTTTGACCAGGCTTTGCGCTTTTCCTGCATCAGACTCCAGAAACTTAAGCGGTAACCAAAAGCTCCGGCGCAGACCGGACAAAAAAGGAGGCAGGAAATGGCACAGGGCAAAGTTAAATGGTTTAACGACACAAAAGGGTTTGGGTTCATCGAGCAGGAAGGGGGCGAAGATGTTTTTGTTCATTTTTCTGCGATTTCCGGGGACGGCTTCAAGTCGCTTGCAGAAGGCGATGCGGTTACCTTTGAAATCACTCAGGGCCCTAAAGGTCTGCAGGCTGCCAACGTAATCAAGAAGTAATTGCTGCCTGACATCTTGTTTAATTTCTTAAGCCCGCTGATCTCAGCGGGCTTTTTTTGTGGCTGCTTTATTACGCCGAGCCGCCAGGTTCCGCCCGCTTTCGGATCCGGCAAGCAGCCCCGAATCACTCTCCCGTCCCAGCTCCTTCAACGCCTCCATCACCTTGGCCCGTTCTGCCGGCAGATGCCATAGCAACAGGGCTTTCTGCAGCCCTTTTTCACGGTCGCTTGTCGCAGTGTAGACACGCTGGCCGGTCATCGGATCCAGTCCACTGTAGAACATGCAGGTGGCAATCGTGCCCGGTGTCGGGGTAAAGTCCTGTACCTGCTCTACTTTCATCCCCATTTTTTTGAGTGTCAGTGCCAGCTCAAGCATATCAGCCAATGTACAGCCCGGGTGCCCCGAGATAAAGTACGGTACGACGTACTGGCGTTTGCCGATCCGCTCACATTCTGCGCGGAAACGGGCAAGGAACGTGTCGAATGCCTTCCTTCCCGGCTTGCGCATTATATCCGTGACACGGTCAACCAGATGCTCAGGAGCGATCTTGAGCAGACCGCTGACATGATGTCCCGTCAACTCGCTGAAATAGGCGGGCTGTCTCTCAAGCAGATCGAACCGCACTCCGGATGAAACCGCCGTATGCCGGACCCCCTCCAGAGAACGGGCAGCCTGAAGCAGTGAAGTCGCCGGCGCGTCTCCGGTACGCAGATTCTTGCAGATCTCTGGAAAGATGCAGCTTTCGCGCAGACACTTTTTCATGGCGTCAGAGTTGTCGCAGCCGAGACCGAACATGTTGGCGGTCGGCCCGCCGATATCGCTGACGGTACCGCGAAACCAGGATTTACTGGTCAGCGCCGAAAGTTCTGCAAGAATGGAGTTTTTGCTGCGGGACTGGATCGTTTTGCCCTGGTGCATGGTGATGGCGCAGAATGCACAGCCGCCGAAACAGCCCCGATGGCTGGTGATGGAGGTTTTGATCTGCTCCCAGGCCGGGATGGCCTCGCAATACGAAGGGTGCGGGCTCTTCTCAAACGGCAGGGCATAGACGGCATCCATTTCGGCTTCCGTCAGCGGGGGCGCCGGGGGATTGCAGACCAGCGCCCGGTTGCCGTGCTGCTGTGTTACGATTCGGGCGGACCAGGGATTCTGCTGGAGGTAGGCCATGCGGAACGCCTCGGCGAATTTCTCTTTTGAGGCGGATATTTCCTCATAGGACGGAATTTCGACGTGGGGAACATCACCCGGCCCGCTGGAAATGTATGCGGTGCCTCGCTCGTCGCGGATCTCCGCCAGCCGCTCCCCATCCCGCATCCGCTCGGCCACCGCCAGAATCGCCCGCTCGGCCATGCCGTAGATCAGCAGATCAGCCTTGGCATCAAACAGGATCGAACGGCGTACCCTGTTTTCCCAGAAGTCGTAGTGGGCAAAGCGGCGCAGGGATGCTTCGATGCCGCCGATTACGACCGGCACGTCCTTGAAGGCTTCCTTAAGACGTGAAGTGTAGACCATTGTGGCGCGGTTGGGGCGCGCCCCGTGGCGGTTGCCGGGTGTGTAGGCATCGTCGTGCCGCAGTTTGCGGGCCGGAGTGTAGTGGGCCACCATGGAATCCATGGCGCCGGCCGAAACGGCAAAGAACAGCCGGGGGCGGCCAAGCACCATGAACGGCTCTTTTGAGCGCCAGTCAGGTTGCGCGATGATGCCGACCCGGAAACCGTGTTCTTCGAGCCAGCGGGCCAGCAGCGGCACGCCGAAGGCGGGATGATCGATATAGGCATCGCCGCTGACGAAGATGACGTCCAGTTCGTGCCACCCGCGCTGCCGTGCCTCTTCTTCTGTTGTGGGAATAAACACTGGATGCTCTCTACAAACGTGGATTTTTCGCAAGGTCAAGGCACCCGAGGAATGGCGCGGAGACGTACCCTGCGGTACGTCGCACAAGACATCCCGAAGGGTAACGCCGAGATTGCGGAAAAGCTGCGTTTGTCATGGGAACAGCGCTAGCCCTTCCAGCCCCATCGTCTCTGGAAAACCGCAGACGAGGTTCATATTCTGCACCGCCTGTCCCGAGGCCCCTTTTACGAGGTTGTCGATAGCCGAGACGACTATGATCCGGCCGGTGCGTCTATCAACGAGAGGAGCGACATCGCAGAAGTTGGAGCCGCGCACGAACGCGGTGGAAGGGAGGCTGCCGTTCGTGAGAACCCGCACGAACGGCTCGCCGGCGTAGAACTCCCGATACAGTTCGGCTATCATGTCGTTGGTGACGACCGTTCTTGCTGGCGTAGCGTAGATCGTCGAGAGGATGCCCCTGTCCATCGGTGCCAGATGCGGCGTGAAGGTGATTTTCAGCTGTTCGCCGGCCAGCAGGGAGAGCTCCTGTTCGATCTCGGGGGTGTGCCTGTGTGCTCCGCCAACCCCGTATGCCTTGAACCCCTCATTCACCTCGCAATAAAGGCTGTCGACCTTGGCAGAGCGGCCGGCGCCGGTAACGCCGGAAGCCGAGTCGGCGATGATGCTTGACAGATCTATCAACCCCTTCTTAATCAGCGGTGCCAGTCCGAGGATGATGCTGGTCGGGTAGCAACCGGGGTTTGCCACCAGTTTTGCCCTCTTGATCTTGGCCCGCCTGATCTCCGGCAGGCCGTAGACGGCCTTCTTCAGGTTGGCGGGATTGAGATGCGGTTCATACCATTCACCGTACACATCCGGGTCGGAAAGACGGTAATCGGCCGACAGATCGACGATCTTTTTACCGAGCTTGAGGAAGGTCGGCACGACCTCCATGGCCGCCTTGTGCGGCAGCGCCGTAAAAATGAGATCCGCCTTTTCGGCCACCCGCACCGGCTCCAGGTTTTCCAGCACGATATCACACCGCCCCTTGAGAGTGGGGAATACCTCGGAAATGCGCTTGCCGGCGCTCTGTTCGGAGGTCAGACAGGTCACCGTGACCTCCGGGTGGCAATGAAGGATGCGGATCAGCTCCAAACCGGTGTAGCCGCTGGCTCCGACGATGGCAATCTTCAACATGGACACGGCTCCTTTCAGATAACCCTGAATTCAGGGTAAATGCATAAACGATTCTGGGCGTATTGTAGCTGATATCTCTAATGAAGGCAACCGATGCCTTGGTTCAGATCAGCTCAATGCATCTGCAGGGTGGAGTGTCGGCTTAAACCTGGTCGGAGCTTCTGGAAGCTCTTTTGATTGAGTCATCGAGAATCTCGGCTACAGGACCGAACTGTGAGAAATCGATGTGACCCAGAATTGCCGTCTCCTCTTTGGATAGGACGATTCCCTCTTTGCAAGCGGCTTTCTCCAGCGAATTTTCAGCCATTATCCTGAAGTCCGTGTCGGTTATTATCCTGCCCAAAAATCGCTCGACTTCAACTTGAGACATTCCGTACTCCCTTCTTTCAGTGTCCCCGAACTGGACAACATGATTGTATTCAACGTTTCTGGAAACAATAAACACAAGAATGGTGCCAACAAGCAGAATGGAGCCATTTAAGATAGTTAGAGGTTTAAGCGAAAACGGAGGTGTCCCTGTCAGGGACATATTGAGACAAGGCGGGACGGTGCAGGCTAGCGGTAGAACCTCTTGCGGTTTATCTTGAGGAGCGCAGCGGCCTGCGATTTGTTGCCGCCACATTTTTGGAGGGTCATTTCCAGGACTTTACTGTTGATGGTGTCCAGGGAGAGTTCCTCGGGAGAAAGGCTGATGTTGAAATCAATCGTATTTGTGGCAGGTCTGTCCGGTGCCGGCTGCTGCGCAGTCTGTAAATGGAGGTGTTCAGGTCTGATAAGTTCATTGGAAACCATAATGGCGGCATATTCTAGGACATTGCGCAGCTCTCTGACATTTCCGGGCCAGGAGTAGGATGCAAGCAGATCCATGGCTTTCTTTGAGACACCCGGCAAGGCTTTGCCCTGGTGTTGACGGAAGAGATCGAGAAAGTGCTCCACCAATAGCGGGATGTCTTCCCTTCTATTACGAAGCGGAGGGATGGAAATAGGAACTACATTTATGCGATGGTACAGGTCTTCCCGAAATGAGCCCTGTTTTACCAGCTCGGCAAGATTGCGAAAGGTGGCTACGATTACCCGGAAGTCGGCAGATATGGGGGTGTTTGCGCCGACTTTTTCATAGGTCCTTTCCTCCAGAACCCGCAAAAGCTTGGCTTGCAGCGACAAGGGCATGTCGCCAATCTCGTCCAGGAGGACTGTCCCGCCGCGGGCCTGGGCGAACTTTCCCTCCCGATCTTTCTCGGCACCGGTAAAAGCCCCGCGAACATGGCCGAACAGTTCGCTTTCCAGCAGCGACTCGGGGATAGCGGCACAATTAACTGCGACAAAACTGCCCGGCAGGCAGCCTGATGCAAAATGTACCGCCCTGGCCAGCACCTCTTTGCCGACGCCGCTTTCACCTGTCAGGCTGATGGTGGTTTTTGGTGATGCGGCTACGCGGGCTGTCAATTCCAGGACCTGTCGCATAGCCGGTGACTGAGTGACGATATTTTGAAAACTGAAGCCCTCGCGAAAATGTTCCCGAAGGTGCACGTTCTCGTCGGAGAGCCGCCCGAAATCCAGTGCCCGCTGCAGCACAATACCAAGCGTTTTTGGTTTAAATGGCTTTTCCATGTAGTCAAATGCGCCCTGTCTTATTGCATCAACCGCGCTTTCGATACTTCCCTCGGCGGTTAACACGATAAAAGGGAGCGTTGGGTGATGCTCCCTGGTAGAGTGCATAAGCTGGATCCCATTCATTTTCGGCATGACGAGATCGGAAATCACCAGGTCCACGGCCTGCTTTTCCAGAAGGGAAAGAGCTTCCTGACCGGTAGCGGCACTGAAAACTACATATCCCTGGCTCAAAAGATGGCTTTCAAGAAATGTGCGGGAGAATTCTTCGTCATCGACAATGAGGATGCGATAGTCAGCCATATTCTTGTGAAATCCCCTTGGCATTAGTGGATGTATCCATTCAACTGCTGTAGATTTGCCTTGTTCAGCCGGTTTGTGCAACCTTTGCAACTCTAAGGAAAGATCGTCTCACCGGGGCGGAAGATCAGCTTGACTACTTTATCAAGGATTAGTCAGGACTTATAGCAAAATATTAATAAGTTATCGCGTCAATGAAAGACCTTGCCGTACACAAAAAGATACCCCGTGCCAAAACAGGCCAGCAGAATGACATGCTTTATGATCAACATCCTGCGGCGGACCCGCTCCGCATCCGGGCCGTACCAGTTTTCCACATAGGTGAAGGTTCTTCCGGCGCCGGTCGCCATGATCAGTGCCATCGCGGCGACACTGGCCCAGAAAGTCTGGTGTTCAATGACATTGATCACTCCGGTGATCTCCGGGTGCGTGGTGTGCGCCCGGTGCAGCAGAACTATGGCCGCCATGGCCGCAAGCCAGATGCCGGCGGCAAAATCGTGCATAAAGCCGTTCAAGATGACGAATGTTTTACGCATGTCCATGAATGAACTCCCTGAGTAGGTACGGCTTAAGGTATCGGCGCCACGGCGGGGTGACGATCCATATGCCCCCCGGCTTTGCCCTTGACCACATTGAGTAACGCTTTGACCTCTTCCGGCATGCCGGTACCGTCACGCATGGCCGCCTTCATCTGCCCGGCCAGATAGGAATGGTTGATCAGCAGATCGAGCACCGACAGCATGAATTCCTGTTTCCATGGGCTCAGGGTGTGCAACGTCTGAAACTTGTGCATGAAGAATTTCTGCGACGCCCGCCCCAGTTCGCGTCCCAGCTCCTCCATGGTCATGTTTTTGGGTTTGATGACCGGTTCCACCAGGTTGTATTTGCTGTAGTCCGTGGTTGCGACATATTCTTCAAGCTGGGGATACAGTTCGGCGTAGGGCCAGGGGGCGATGGCCAGAAAAAAAGCCATATCCGGGTTGTAGTGCTTGGCAAGTTCCACGGTCGTGGCGATGGATTCGGGGGTGTCATCCGGCATGCCGAGTACGAAGGATGTTTCGGAAACGATGTCGGCGTTGTTGATCAAGTCGATGGCCTGCTTGGACTGGGCCACCTGGGTGTCCTTCCTGAACAGGTCGAGAGTTTCCTGCGTGCCTGCCTCGACGCCGACGTAAATATGATCGACTCCGGCCAGACGATATTTGTCCATGATGTCGGCGTCGCGCAGGATATCGTCGACGCGGGTTTCCATGAGCAGCTTCACCGGCACCCGGCGCTCGATCATCAGGTCGAGGATCCGCTCCCAGCGTGCCCGGTCAAATGTCGGGATTTCATCAGCCAGCATGGCGACTTCCACGCCGTAGGTGCCGCTGAGCAGTTCCAGTTCGGCGATCACGCTTTCCGGGCTTCGTGCCCGCCATGTCCGGGACCAGAACAGCTGCTGGGAGCAGAAGGAGCACTGCTGCTTGCACCCCCGCGATGAAGAGATGATGGCCAGACGGGCGTCATGTTTGGCACGATATTTATAGATCGGCCAATCCACCAGGTCCCAGGCCATGGGCAGGCCGTCCAGATCCTGGATAAAGGCGGCTTTTGGCGTGGCCAGCACTCCGCCGTCCTGCCGGAAGGCGAGTCCGTTGACTTTTTTTGGGTCATCGCCGGCGTTCAGGCAGGCGAGAAGTTCCACCAGCGTGACTTCACCCTCTCCCCGCACGATGAAATCGACACTGTTATTGTCGTGGAGCAGGATCTCGTCGTAACAGAAGGTGGCATGCACATTGCCGAGGGCGGTTACAACGGCCGGATTGATCTCTTTAGCCAGACGGCAGATTTTAACGGCATCCATGATAGAGGCGGTAAATGAGGTCGTCGCGACAACATCCGGACGAAACGCTTCAATACGTTTTTGAATATCCGCCCAGGTATGCCACAGCGACATGGCGTCGTAATAGACGACCTCGTACCCCGCGGCGCGAAGCGAGCCGGCGATTGAGACGAAGCCGACGTTCAGCCAGGTTCCGGCGGATTCCACTACACCGGAGTGATACGGGGGGGTTATAAGTGTGACCCGTTTTATTGTCATCAGGATGCTCCTCGGGTTCGTAATGGAAATTCGGGCTATTGGTTTGCAATATACTATTGAAAACTTATAGGACTTTTTTCATAACAGTCAAGTGAAGCAGAGGTGAATGCTGCCTGAACCGCCACCGGATTCCGATGTTGTACAGGATACACCCCCCCAAGACCTTTTCCTGAATGCATCAAGGGCACTCATGAAGGGCTCAGAGCCGACTTCTGCGCCCGCGTCCGACGAGCGGCCCGCCAGCGCACCACGGCTGTCTCCCGGAGAAAAGCGAGAAGGTGCCGGGCGGTCAGGGAAATGTTGTAGGTGCAGGTATAACAGCAGGGGGACTCCGTACTGCAGCGGCGAATTTCCTCGTTCTCGGCCTCAAGACGCCGCAGGGCGTTCGGAACGGATTCCGTACGGAGATCGGCAAACGCAGGCTGATCGATGCAGGCGGCCAGTTTTCCGTCGGCATGCAGATCCAGGTAGAGTCGGCCGGAATCACATGTTCCGACCGGCAATCCCAGAACGTAGTCGGCCGCCATCTCGTAAAACCCGCTGAACTCCCACAACGGTTCGCCTTGCCGCCGCATGAGGGCCAGTTTGCGGAAGATTTCCGCCATGTCGCGCCGCTCTTGTGCGTCAACACGGAACAGTGCATCATCGGCACGATGCTGGAAACCTGACCCCAGGCTGACCGGAAAGACGGAGAGGTAGCCGCGCCGTTTCCGAGCGTAAGACAGAATATCCAGCGTTTCGTGGTAATTGAGCCTGCTCATGGTCATGTTTAGCTTGAACGGCATCGGAAGTCCGGCTCCGGCAACCAGATCCACGCCGCGTAAAACATCAGGCAACAGATCGCGCCCCCGCAACCTTGCATACGTTTCCGGATCGAGAGAATCCAGACTGATGGCCAGTTGCAGCAGTCCCCGGACATTTCGCAACTGCTCGATCGTTGCTTTGGTCAGAAGCGTGCCATTAGTAGTTATGGTTGAAAACAAATCCAGCCGGTCTAGCAGTGCGAACACCTCTGTCATGTCGCTGCGCAGGAGAGGCTCACCGCCTGAAAGTTCCACTACCCGAAAGCCGGATCTGCGCAGTTCTCCGAGGATACGCTCCAGTTCGGCAAGCGACAGCACATCGCCGTCTTGCTGCCGGACTGAGCACATGGGACAGGACTCGTTACACTCACTGGTCAGATTGTAGCTGACAAAGGTCGGCTTTTGGCGCGACATCCGCCAAAATATTTTGATCAATTTTAAAAGGTCAGCCGAGCGCAAACATGATCTCCAAATCTCTGCGTAAATTTTACTTGAAATACTCCGCGTGGATTGACGACTCGAAGAGAGGCGTCAGGAAAAGTGACACAATTGTCAGTATAAAACAGACAACGAACAGCCATGACGCCCGTTCGCCCTGCCATGAAAAAAAGCGGCGCAGGTGCAGATAAATTCCAAACACGGCCCAGGTAACCAGTGACCATGTCTGAACCGGGTCCCAGTTCCAGAAGGTCCCCCACGACTGGTATGCCCAGATGGAACCGGCCAGCATGCCGATGGCCCAAAAAGTGAAGCCGAACCCGGCAAAGCGATAGGCATACATGTCGATCCCCGGCAGATCAGGGAGTATCCTGGCCAGCCTCTCCAATCGGCCGCGCCTTAGCAGCAGGTAAAAGAGAGAAAAAGCAAAAGATATGATTATTGCGGAGAAGGCAATTTTGTAGAATATGATATGAAGAACCAGCCAGATGCTGCGGAAGGTGGGAGGGAGGGTCTTCATTTCCGGACTGAAGAAGAGACCCAGCGCCACCAGGATAAATGTTGCCGGCAACACCGCGATCCCGACCGCCTTGAGACGGGGATAGGGAATGGAAAATAACAGAAACGAGAGCAGCAGTATCCAGGCATTTGACGACAAAACCTCAAAGCGGTCGATGTACGGCCCATGGCCGACCATCCGCCACCATATGGCGAGTCCCGCTCCGTGCAGAATCAGGCCTGGAACGGCAATAACGAATCCCCGGCGGACAAGGTTCGGCTTATCGAAAAATTGGCCGCTTACGACCATTATCGTTGCAACCACGTAAATGATCACCGCTCCCCAATGGATTCCCGTTACAAGCGCAAATGATCCTTTCATATGTCTCCCCTGCTGCGTGCATTTTTGATGATTTCATCGAATTCTTCGCGGTAGAACCGGGCAAAACGCCGCGCTACATGCTGTACATACATTCCCCCGTCCGATTCCCTGATTACAATTTCGCGAGGAACCAGGCAGTACGAGCTGAGCACACCTGCCAGGATGAGGGTAAAACCGGTAAAAATTCCTGCTGTGCCGTAGGTGCCGTCCAGAAGGATGTCCGTCCACCATTCGGACCGGGCCAGCCTTACGGCAAATGGTCCCAGTTGTCCTGTTCCCCCTGGAGCAAGGGCAACTTCACCCAGCAGTTCCTTCCCCCGGAAGAGGCGCAGGGTAAGAGGCGGAATGTGGAGATTCATCGACTTGCGCTCCGAGTCGGCGAAAAATTTCCCTTTCAACAGGAAATCGGTCCCTGTGATGGTCATTTCTCCGTAACCTGCAACATCACGCCGATGGGGATATGGGAGGTAGAGCCGCTCCAGGTGCCTCTCCCCGCGTGCCGATTCAAACTCAAGATCGAAGGCTCTTCCAAAAGCATTGGCCTGATAAACGAGGTAGGGACCATACCGCGATTTGTCGCTGACGGCGATGTCGACACGCCGTGGTTCATCTCCCGGGTGATCGGTTACATAGAGTTCGGATGAGAGATACTCCAGCTTGTCGTTCGCCCAGAAGCGTGGTGTAAGCGCCTTCAGTGCCACGCTGTAGGGAAGCCTCTGCTCATGCAGCAGGACACCCCGGATTTCCTGAATATTGCCGGATGAAAGTCTGGTTATCTCCTGCCCGGTAAGTCGAATGAGCACCCGGTGCTGGGTCAGCACGTAGACCAGTGTAAAAAAAACCGCTGTAACGAGTCCTATGTGGAGCAGGAAATTTCCCCAGAAGCCGATCCGGTATTTTACAAAACGGGTCACTCCTTTGGCGCTCCCCGCCGGCCGGTATCCGGCCGCTTTTGATAACTCGGAAAAAACAGCCGGGGCGATGTCGAGCCGGATGCAATCCTGCGGCAACGCTGCCGGGGGAATGCCGTTGGCCATCGCTCTGGTTGCCTTGTATTGGGATGCGGTGGAGATGACGAGTGAAACCCAGAAAAGCGTAACAAGAATTGCAAACCAGCCGCTGCCGACTACGTTGTCAAGGCCAAGCAGGGTAGCGAGGTAATTGAGGCTGTCCGGAAGTTCCCCCACCCAATGCGGAGTTTTACCTCCCATCGAAGCCCTCTGCGGAACGGCGCTCGCAAAAAGCAGAGCTGCGGCGATTGCAGTGAACAAAGTAATGACTGTTGAGCGTGCGGTAAAAAATTTCGAAGGCTTCACGAGTAATGTCCGATGTGACACATAATAATTTAATGTTTTGCCGGTGCAGGATTTTCGCGTTTCGGCACATCCGATGCGGGTCCTGCGGGCATGATCATTTTGATCTGATTCAGGTAGTTTTCCATCAGGTAATCTTTCACAACAGGTATTCGCACCCCTTTGCCGATGGCAAGCAGATATAGCGGCGACGCAACCAGCAGCACCATCAGCAGGTAGGCGGCAAGAACAAGCTCTTGCCTCTTGAAACGGGATACGACCGACCGGACAAACCATGCGACGGCAATGATGGCATACGGCAGGACCGACAGTGCAGTATTCAACCAGATCGGCCGCGGTGAACATACCAGTGGGAGATAGGATACCAGGAACAACCCGGCCAGATATCCGGCTCCTTCATCGCGTTCACGGGCTGCGCGACGGAGCAGGAAGAAAATCGCCGGAAGAGTCAACAGCCACACCAAAGGATTTGCCACCCCCAGCACAACCGTGGCGCTTTTCTCAAACTCCGGCAGCTCCCGGGTCCCACCATCCGGTGCGTCCATGTTCATAAACGGGTCAACGAAAACAGAGGGAACAACAAACCACTTATAGGCCCGGTTATCCCTGTCATCCCACTGTTTCGGCTTGTAGCCGGTATGCTGGGATGTCTCCAGGAACATGCTGCGCTGTAGCGCCGGCCATTCCGTAATGGAATACCCCCTGCCGAACCAGGGTATGAAGGTAAGCAGATAGACCAGTGCCGGAACGAGCAGGAGCATGACCGCGGTATGGCAATACCCGGCAATGCGCACCCTTATAGCATCTTTCGTCTCTTTATGAATAGCGGCAATCAGAAGAGCGAAGGTCACCAACAGGGGAAAAACGGCGCTCCATTTGGAAGCGAGCCCGAGTCCGAAGCAGATTGCGGAACCGAGCAACCATCCCTGGTTGCCCGACTCTCTGTAACGATAGACGAGGTAAATGGCTGCCAGGGGGAAAAAGGCGAGATAGATGTCGTTGATCCCCTGACGGGAAAAATCGATAACCAGGGCATCGCATGCCCAGAGAAAGGCCGCGATCAGCGCGATAAGGTCATCTTTGAACATGCGCCGCGTAACAAGGCCGATGAGAGGAGTACAGAGCGTGCCGAGCAGCAGGCTTACCCCCTTCACCCCCAGCACCCCGGTTCCAAAAGTCCGCAAGGCATAATACACCAGGATGTTACGCAAATCGGGATGATTCCACATGGTCGGCCCCAGTTGTCCCGACTCCATGTAGTTTATGGCTGACAGCGCCACGTAGTAATCATCATGGGACACCGGCTGCCTGGCGAGCTGAAATCCGTTCAAAAACAGAGCCAGCAGCGTAATAAACGCCAGCGCGATGGTTGCCGTGCGTGTGGTCATGTCTGCTTTCATGAAGCGGGAACAGTACGCTGCTGCATCTGGATTCCGGAGGTTTTCATGTCGTCTGATCCTGCAGATGCTGTTGAAATGCCGATAAGCCGGGCAAACCTGTTGAGCTTGGCGATTTCTATTGGTGTGACTGTATCTTTTCCCTTCTCAGCGCAGAGAATGACACAATCTGTTTGCAGGCCGGAAGAGGATAGCTGGCGATAAAGATCCTCTGGCTCGGCGTGTCTGAAATATGATGCGCCGATGTATAACAGCGCCGGCTCGCCGGCACCATCAAATCTGGCGCCGGTCGTAAACCAGCGGGGAAAACCCTGGCGTGTTATGTAGACCCCCTTGTCGCTTACATGAGAGTTTTTTACCATGCGGGCCGCTTCCTTCATGCGGCCGACCTCACTCTCTGGCACTATCGCCACTATTTTGCGAACTATTTTGTTCAACGAGGCCACATACAGGAATGTTACGCCGTTCAGGTAGTCATCTTCGAAGAGTTTGGCCGTGTTGTAGAGCTGCAGCGGGTAGGCGCGAAACATCTGTACCGGGATCAATTCGCCGGGATCAAAAGATTCCCACCTGTCTGAAACGTAAACAACGGTGCGTCCCAGGTACCCCGCCTGTTTCCATATCCGATAGGCATCCGCCGGATTGTCGACCAGTTTTTTGTCGATACCGAGGGCAAGGATGGTTCCGGCACGACCGAATACACGGCTGTTTTTGCCGAAACGGTCGATCCCGAAAATCGCGACAGCTGTCAGCACAACGATTACCATACTCGTAATAATGCTGCGACGAACAGTCAACGTATGCATCAGATCCCTTTTCCGGCTGGGCACTCAGCCGTGCCGTGTTTCAGTAATGACAAAACTACTGCTTCTTGAACATTTTTCCCCAGGTGGGGAGCTCTTTCCGCTCTTCACCCGTGGCGGTGATCTCCGTTATAATCCAGCGTCCCTGCCTGTTTTCCAACAGGTACTGAACATCGTAGATATAGTCCTTCACTTCGTTGGACCTTTTTCCGGTCAGTACGTCGGCATATCCGAAATCCCACCATTCCCTGGTAACAACCCTGCATTTCGGCGATTGGGAGCAGTCCGTCTCAGTAAAGTTGATTTTTTTAAGTTCAGATACCATACGGCTCTTGCCCTCACCGATAGCCGCCATATGGTAATAGGCTTTTTCGGCCAGTTCAGGTGTCGTAACTTCCTGTAATCTGGTCATGTTGGTGGTCTTGTACCCCTCACTCAACAGCTGGTTATAACGCACAATCAGGCGGTGCAACTCTTCAGATGTGCTGGAAACAGCTGACGTTTGAGTACTGGAAGGTTCAACCTCCTTGGGTTGGGTAGTATCTTTACAGCCTGAAAGAATTGCGAACATGAAGAGGATGGTCGGGACTGAAATTTTCATGCGAATGCTCCGAAAATATTGAAGATCCACCATTATAGCAATATTAGTTCGCGGAACCAAGGTGTTCACGAAAAAAGCCGGGGAGATCCCCGGCTTTTATTTCGCTACCATGTACTGGCTACATTACCATGCTTCTCCGCCGGTGCTACTATGTTGACCACATGAACTGCCAAAGGATGAGCTGGCAAATGCTGAACCTTTAATGTTGACGGTTGCTGTTCCCCAGTGAGTGAAGTTCGGAGTCCCGCTGCTGCCGTTTGCCCTGTACCGCGCAGGAGCGTTGGTTGTCTGCAACAGACGCGATATCTTGCCGCCATGAGGCACCCTGAGATGGCAGGAGACACAAGCCATGAGGGTGGCATTGCCGCCATGCTGCCCGGCTGTCACATTAGAGTTGCTATGCCAATTGTTGACACCTGTCGCGGGGCGAACAGTGTGGCAGTTAAGGCAGAACAGTCCGTCCTTGGTGCCGGCGCCGGTGTTGTAGGTGGCTATCCGGTACAGTGTGCCGGTGCTGGTACCGTTGCCGGCAGCGGTGGTGTACGGCCATGCCTTGTTGGTACCGGCCAGCATCCACTTGACCGATGACCCGTGGGGACCCTTTGATGCCGCCGAGTCGGTGGCATGACAGTCGGAACAGGTCATGACACTTCCGGGAACCCATCCGCCGGTCAATCTGGCGGCAGTAAGCTGGCTGGCTACCGGAAGCGGGGAAACTACCGGATGGCGCGAGGCGTTGTTCGGGTTGAATTCCAGCGCCAGGTCGGTGAAGGCAGCGGCAGTGGTAGCGGCCCCTCCCCATGTAGCGACATTG
>Ga0134124_10000672_pt1 | contig 27237 bp, 22 predicted proteins | sample KB304_FD_96880 | JGI IMG/M metagenome (GOLD analysis project Ga0134124, IMG submission 96880) | Terrestrial soil microbial communities without Nitrogen fertilizer from Kellogg Biological Station, Michigan, USA - KB3-0-4 | ecosystem: Environmental > Terrestrial > Soil > Unclassified ... | reverse complement strand
TCCCGCCCTGGTCACCGAGGCCGCATGAAACGACTCTCCACCACAAGAAATCTTTGCGTGTGTCAGCGCGCTCAGTCTCTCCGCGCCTTGCCATTCCGCAAACCGCGCCGTTCTACTTTCTCAAGCCTTGCTTTGGTACGACTCTTGCGCTTTCGTCAACTTTTCAACTCCCGCTGTCGTCTGTCCTGCTCTTCCGCACAACCTCGGCGCATCTCCACACCGCACCTGCCCTCAATTGAATTTGCATAAGGCCCGCCTCCGCCGCAACCACGGGCGGCTTCCTTCTAACACGCTCGATCGAAAGCGCGCCGGAGCACCGTGCTCGTGCACGCTCTTCCTGAAAGCGCGCCTCCGATAAAGCGCTAACGTCATTCGGGAGTTGAATTGACTGAAGCGCCAGGTCTACACCAATGGTTCTCTGCTCCCCCGCTGCTTGAGCGAGCTGCCACGTCGCGATAACGGCGTGGTGTGAGCCCCAGAAGCCGAACGAACGCCCGCCTCATCACGTCGACGTTACCGAATCCAGCGGCTGAGGCAACCTGCTTAAGGCCTTTCTGCGTGCGTTCGAGCTCGCGCCGTGCCGCCTCGACTCGCATCTGAAGCACATACTGCGATGGCGTTGTGCCCACCTCTCGCGTAAAGACGCGCTCGAAGTTCCGCACGCTCATGGACATGCGATCCGCCAGATCGTCCACCAAGAGTTTCGTCTGTAGATGCTCCACAATCCAGATCTGGAGCTCGCGAATGGACATCATCTCCGATGCCTGCGAGGCAAGGGAAAGACTCAATTGCGGCTGTCCGCCCGGGCGCCTCAAGAACAACACCAACTCGCGTGCGGCCTCATGCGCCAGACCGGAGCCGCAATCCTCCTCCACCCATGCCAAAGCCAGATCGATGCCAGCAGAAATGCCAGCCGAGGTGTAGATATTTCCGTCTTTGACCCAAAGTGGATCGTGCTGGACGCGCACCCGCGGAAACCGGCTGGCCATTTCCCGGCCAAACTTCCAATGCGTAGTTGCCGTGCGGCCGTTCAGGAGTCCAGCCTCAGCGATCAGAAATGCGCCAACGCACACTGCGCCGAGTCGCCGCACTTCCGACGCTATATTCCTCAGCCACGCCGAGAGCGCGGCGTCGCGGACGGATCGACTCTTCAGTCCGCAGACGAGGAGCACTGAATCGCAGGCGCCATCCACCTTGGTGAAATGGTGCTTAGCGACGAAGGTCAAAACCTCACCCTCACCTTCAACAATCAGGCTGTCTGTGTTGGTGACGACTTCAATCTCGTAAATCTTCCTGCCAGCAAGGCGATTCACGGAGTTGAACACTTGGAGAGGCCCCACCAAGTCGAGTTCGTCCACTGGAGGGACCGCGACAACGACGATCCGTCGGCCGGAGTTATGGAGACGCGGGCCAGAGTTCTTGTGTAAAGCAGACATACGCTTAGCTCCTATGCCAGGTTGAAGCATTTGGCAAGGATGAACAATGCGGCTGGCGTATTTCGATGTATCTATGTCACAAATTGCCCGTCCTAGTTCGTTAGGATTGCCTCCGCCAGCAGACTTGACGCCGGCAACGGCACTGGCTGGAGGAAAAATCGTGAATTACTGGAGCAGGATTGTTGGCGCAGGAGTTCTCGTCGGTACCTTGCTACCGACGTTACTCATTTCGCAGACTACGCAGAGCGCTCAGCCCCCCGGTCGGTACGCTCTCATTGGGTTCATGCGCGCTCTCGACGAGAGACACAGCGTTGACTTGGAGGCCGGGTATGTCCGCCATCTCGAGTGGCACCGTCAGGTTAAGGATCCATTCAACTGGTACAGCTATTCCGTTTCGGCATCCACGGAACGGCAGCGGTGGATCATTTACGCGACCTTTGGACATACCGCCACTGAACTGAGTAATCCGGTATCGCCGGCCGAAGACTGGCGGGACGCGAGCATTAGCCTACTGCCGCACGTCGAATTCACCGGAAATGCGACTTACGAGTTCCTGCCAGGGCTCTCGCGCGGCAATGGTGTGCCCACTGCGACTCCGCTGGCCGAGTACACGACAGTGGAAGTCACCTACGGTGCGGGAAAGGGCTTCGAAGCTGCACTTGCCGGTGAGCAATCCAAGCTGCCAGGCGAGACGCTGTGGTACCGTCTTGTTGAGGGAGGAAATGTGCCGCGCTACGTCCGCCTTCGCCCGCGCACAAGCTTGGCGAGCATTCTGGACGAGCATGCTGATCAGGCGCTTCCTGACAAGGTGAACGGGTTAATCTCGAAAATGACCGTCGAGACTTTGAACCTACGGCCGAACATGCTGGTTAACGTCACGCCGACGCGCTGATCCGAAATGAACGAAACACTGGGGAACGGTCTTCAAGAAAGCTCAGACTGTATTTTATCCGCATTCTATCCGACGAAGGGAGAGTACCGTCATTTGGCGGATTGTCGGCAAACCTTCCAAAACACCACGGCTTCAAGGATTCGGTTCGATAGCGATACGTGGCACAGCCTAGCGCAAGTCCGGCGAAGATCGTGAGGCGAGAGTTTTGCAATGCTGATTGTTCTTGCCGCTTCTTTCACGATGTGCCACACAGATTTCTCCGTCATGCCAGATATTGCTGATCGGCTGACTTTTTCGCTCGGCGTTACGTCCGCGGTGGTGGCGGCCCAAGTGGCTCCGTGTCGCATTTCGGCCATATTTTGGCCAGTTCCGCAAAGAACTGGGGATCGGGCGATTTAATCCCACGCTTGATCAAGCCGTCTACCGCCGGAAAGAGTTTTTCGAATCCCGCTGGATTACCGGAGCCGATAAAACGGACGTTGGCTTTCGTGTGATTCCCCTGCGCGTGTGGAGTACCTCGTGGAACGAGACCCAACATTCCCGGCGTGAAGTCGTGCCATTGGCCGTCGAAGTACATGGAGAGCACACCTTCCAAAACATAGAATTGCTCGTCCGTATTCGGGTGGCGATGAAGTTGCGTCAGGAATCCGGGAAACTCGCGGAAGTCGCCGAGGAAGAATGCTTGTTCGGATTGCTCCCCCGTGACCAAAAGTCGTGCTTCACCCCTTCCCATCATGCTGTACACCATTGCTTGTTCAGAAGTAATGACAGTAACGGAGGTGTGCGCTGGTTTGGTTGAGCTGCTCAAGGGATTCTCCTGTGCGCAAACAAATTGACTCAGAGCGCTGTGGATAGGGAGAGCGGAGAGGAGCAATTCTCTTCGATTCACGAGATCTTCCCCTTTGTGGTCACCATGATACGTTGTCGCCATTCAGCAACTACCCCCGTTCGGGCACTACATCCAGATTGTTGGTGAAAACGCTGTTTTCGCTCCTCGCGCAAGCGATAGTATCGTCCGTGGGGAAATCTGCGGGTTAGTTCGGTGTTTGGTTTCCCGATTGTCTCGCGACTGATTGTGATTGAAGGGAAACGAATGAGTGATCAGACAAATGCAGGCACTCTATCCCGGCGCCGTTTTGGCTTGCTTGTTGCGGCCGGCGCGGCGGCTCCGGCGTTAGTTGCCCAAGACGTTCAGCAGCCGAATACCGCCTCCACACGTCTGGCTCCGGGATCGTTCCAGCGACCGCTTGTGCCGGACACGCCGGCATTCGACGGGCCGCTGGAGTTCACGCGTGGAGAGGTTGCGGCGAGGGTGTTGCCTTTCCCCATGAGTCAGGTTCGACTGCTGCCGAACAATGTGTACTTCAATTCACAGGAGTGGAACCGCGGCTATATGGCGCGACTGCCGGCGGACCGCCTCCTGTATACGTTCCGCGCCAATGCCGGACTGCCGGTGGGGTCGGCGAAACCGCTCGGAGGCTGGGAGCAGCCGGAGAACGGCCAGCGATCGAGCGAACTGCGCGGTCATTTTGCCGGCCACTTCCTGAGCGCCAGCGCGCAACTGGCGGCGATGGGGGATAAGGAGGCCAAAGCCAAGGGCGATTACATGGTCGTTGAGATGGCGAAGTGTCAGGAGAAGCTGGGCGGCAAGTACCTTAGCGCCTTTCCGACAACGTGGTGGGACCGGCTCGAGAAGGGCGAGCGGGTCTGGGCTCCTTTCTATACGATTCACAAGATCACAGCCGGGATGTTTGACATGTACCGGCTGGCGGGGAACAAACAGGCGCTGCAAGTGCTCGAAGGCATGGCGGCCTGGGCGGACGAGTGGACCGCTTCAAAGACAGAAGCGCACATGCAGCAGATCCTCACGATCGAGTTTGGCGGCATCGCGGAGAGCTTCTATCATCTCGCCGCAGAGACGAACAACGCCCGGTGGGCGAAGTTGGGCGACCGCTTCCAGAAGAAGAGTTTCATCAATCCGCTGGCGGCGCGGCGGGATGAGTTGCAGGGATTGCACGTCAACACGCATATCCCGCAGGTGATAGCGGCCGCACGAAGGTACGAGATCTCGGGCGACAGCCGCTTTCGCGACCTATCGGAGTATTTCTTTTATGAAGTCACGACCGCTCGTTCCTATGTCACGGCGGGAACGAGTAATGCGGAAGCCTGGCTGGCGCCGCCGCAGCGTTTGGCCGCCGAGCTAAAACAGAGCGTAAATACGGCGGAATGCTGCTGCGCTTACAACATGCTGAAGCTGACGCGACAGCTGTATAGCTGGAACGCGTCGCCCGCCTTGTTTGATTACTACGAGCGCTCGCTGCTCAATCATCGCATCGGCACGATCCGGCCGAAAGTGGGATACACGCAGTATTACCTCTCACTGGCTCCGGGCGCCTGGAAGACCTTCAATACGGAAGATCAGACATTCTGGTGTTGCACGGGTTCGGGAATTGAGGAGTATTCGAAGCTGAACGACAGCATCTACTGGAGGGATCAGGAGGGGCTGTATGTGAACCTTTTTATTCCGTCGGAGCTGGATTGGGCGGAGCAAGGATTCAAGGTCCGTCAAGAAACTCAGTATCCGGAATCGCAGGAGGTGACACTGACGGTGACAGCGGCAAGGCCGGACACCATGGCCTTGCGTCTGCGCATTCCCGGTTGGCTGCAATCGGCGCCGACTGTGAAGTTGAACGACAAGTTACTGGATGCGTCGGCAGCTCCTGGCTCGTACCTGACTCTCAGGCGAGTGTGGAAGATAGGGGATAAGGTGGAGATGCGGCTTCCCATGCGCTTACATGCGGAAGTCATGCCGGATGACTCCCACATGCAGGCGTTTCTATATGGACCTCTGGTTCTGGCCGGAGACCTCGGCGCGGAGGGGCTGACCGAAGCCCACATCATTGGACCAAACTTGCGGGTGGGCGCGTCGATTCCAGAGCAGCACGGCTCGCCGCTGGGGCCGGTGAACAGAACTCCTCCTGTGCCTGATCTCGAGATTCCGAGTTTCAGGGCGTCAGGGTCCGATCCGAGTTCGTGGATCAAGGCGGGAGACAAGCCGCTGACATTCCGGACGTCGGGGCAGCGGAAAGATGTGACGCTGGTTCCTCTGAACAGCCTGTATGACAGGCGTTACTCCGTATACTGGGACGTTTCGTGACGGGCCGCGGGTTTGCTGGTGGCGTGTCCACCGAACAGGGTTAGTTCCGAGTTGCCCGTGATCCGCCAACAGCTGGGCGAAATGCTTCCGAATTGGCGCGGACCAGGCACGTCGAGCGGCCAAGCCTGCTCACAGTCATCGTAGCAGCCGTTGAAATTCTGGGTTGTCACGCAACGAGATCAGATCGGGATCGTTTTTGATCCACTCTTTCCGCCACCCAGAGTGAACGACTCCTCTCAGACAGTTTAGAGCCTCTTTTGTGCGGTGCAGCACGGCGTAGAGACACGCCACGTGACGAACCATGACTCGAGGAGGTCTTTAAGACATGCATTTGGCGACGAATTGCTTTCGCTTGCTTTGCTGTTTGCTGCTGAGCCTTGGCAGTCGCAGTTCCGCGCGTGCTCACGGCCGGGCAACTATGCTTTACGACGCTTTCGGAAATTCGGAACACCTCAAGAAGGATTGGGGTTTCTCGGTCTTGATCGAATATTCAGGCAAAAAGATTCTGTTTGATACCGGCAATAACTCGAAAATCTTTGCTGGCCAATGCCAAAGCGCTGGATGTCGATTTGAAAAACCTGGACTTCGTCGTGATTTCCCATCGCCATGGCGACCACACTAGCGGCCTTAGCCATCTCTTGAAGGTCAATCCGAAAGTGAAAATCTACGCCCCAGCGGAGTTGTTCGGCGTCTTTGGAAGCACGCTTCCCTCGGGGTTTTACAAGACTGTGGATAGTTTGCCGGAGAGTATGCGTTTTCGACGGGGCGGAACCCGAGGCGATCCCTACGGGGAGTCCGTGGCCGGAGGCGAACTTCGTGTTCGTCGACACCCGAGTGGAAGTCGTGCCAGGCATTTTCATCATACCCACAGTCTCCAACGTCAAGGGAACTCTGGAACTCCGCGAGCTCACCTGGCAATAGAGAGTCCTCTTGGCCTGGTTCTGGTGGCCGGATGCTCGCATCCGGGAGTGGAAGAGATTCTCAGCGCGGCTTCTGTCGTGGATTCCCACGTGTTCATGGTTCTTGGGGGTCTCCATCTGGTGAAAACGCCCAATTCTGAGGTCGAGCGTCTGGCTATTGCGCTACATGACAAATGGAAAATTGAGCGCATTGCACTGGGACACTGCACCGGAGAGGCTGCCTTCGCTAAATTAAAACAGGTCTTTGGCCCGTCCTATCTATATGCAGGTCTTGGCTCTCATGTAGATCTTCCGTAGAAACTGTTCAGCCTGAGGGTTCATTTCTCCAGGTAGTTAGTTTGAAATTTTCCGATGCCGCTCAGCTGAACGACGACAGTGCCTTCTTTGGCTGCGACAAAATGAGGGATGCCGGCCGGAATGACGATGAAACTACCCACCGGGTAGCCTTTTAGCTTCGCGGAGTCGAATTTCGTTCCCTCGCCCAGATACCAAGCGCCTTCGATCACCGTGACTAGTTCGTCTTGCGGGTGGGTATGCGCGAGGACACGCGCACCGCCAGGTATTTTCACTCGATCGATCCAGGTTCCGCCCTGGCTGGAGTCGCCGAACAGTTGCGCTCGTTGTCTGCCATCTTTGTAGTAAAACGGCGTAACCCACCGTACTTCGTCGGCAGTTAACCCGACAATGTCCTTCTTGTTCTGTTCGGCCACGCTTGTTGCACAAGCAACTGCCGCAACGATGGCGACCACGACAGCCCCTGCAGAAAGGACTCTTTTCATCATCGTTCTCCTGTCCCAAAAACTGTTGTTGTTCGCAGCTGGTTCATCGGCGCTCATTCTACTGCTGAGACATGAAGCGGCCAGCTAGGGGCCTGGATGGCTAACTGCTTGGCGCATAAGGCAGGTGGCGAAGCTCTTCCCCTATGGGAGGAGATATGGCCAGCCATATCACACTGCCGAGGAACCCTGGTGTTCGCAAACCAAGGCGGTTCGTGGATGGCCCCTCGCGGCCGCGGAGAGGGTGCGGGAAACGCTTGTGCTAGACTCCTGAGTTTATGACTGCGACGACGAATGTAGTGGGGCTGGAGTGCTCGGAGTGCGGGAAAAATTATGACGCGGCGGTGGAACAGCACTTGTGTTCGTGCGGTCGGCCGCTGCTGGCGCGGTATGACCTGAAAAGGGCGGCGGCGACGCTAAGTCTAAACGCGCTGGCGAATCGGCAACGGACCTTGTGGCGATTCGCCGAGGTTTTGCCGGACGGCGCTGCGGTGTCGCTGGGCGAGGGGATGACGGCGCTGCTGGCGACGCCGCGACTTGGCGCGGTGATGGGCGTGCCGCGGCTGTACGTAAAGGATGAGGGGCTGAATCCGACGGGGTCGTTCAAGGCACGAGGGATGACCGCGGCGGTGACGCGCGCGAAGCAGTTGGGCGCGAAGGCGCTGGCCGCGCCTACTGCGGGGAATGCTGGCGGAGCGCTGGCGGCTTACGCGGCGGCGGCGGGATTGCCGGCGGTGATCGCCATGCCGGCGGACACTCCGTCGGCGAACGTGATGGAGTGCAAGGCGTTCGGCGCGAAAGTGGTGATGATCAACGGGCTAATCTCCGACTGCGGGAAGTACGTGGCGGAGAACAAGGATCGCGAAGGCTGGTACGACGTGTCGACGCTGAAGGAGCCGTATCGCGTCGAAGGCAAGAAGACGATGGGGTATGAGTTGTGGGAGCAGTTTGGCGGGGAGCTGCCTGATGTGATTTTGTATCCGACGGGCGGCGGTGTGGGATTGATCGGGATGTGCAAAGCGTTTGACGAGATGCAAGAGATGGGATGGATCGGAGCTGATCGGCCGCGGATGGTGGCGGTGCAAGCCACCGGTTGTGCGCCGATTGTGAAGGCCTGGGAGGCGAAGAAGGATTCGGCGGAATTTTTTGCCAATGCAGCGACGATGGCGTCGGGGTTGCGCGTGCCGGGTCCGCTGGGGGATCGATTGATTTTGCGGATGCTGCGGCAGACACGCGGGACAGCGTTGACGGTGAGCGACGAGGAGATGCTGGCGGCGGGGAAGGAGCTGGCGTCGCTGGAGGGGATTTTTGCGGCGCCGGAAGGCGCGGCGACGGTTAGCGCGGCGCGGCAGCTGGCGGCTTCGGGATGGATACGGCGGGAGGATCGCGTGGTTTTGTTCAATACGGGGACGGGCTACAAGTATGCGGAGGCTTGGGGGAGGGCGCTGGGGGCGTGAAGGGAAGAGGCATAAGTAATGAAGTAACGAAGTGAAGAGGAAAGAGGCGGAGAGGCGAATGAGTGGGGTGTGGTCGCGGTTAGATCGGCACAGAAGATCATGACGACACGGCGGCTTTATTACGACGATGCATTTTTGCGGGAGTTTGATGCTGAGGTGATCAGCTCAGAACCTGCGGTGCACGGCGACGGACGGCGGGTTTGGGAGGTGGTGCTGGACGCGACGGCGTTTTATCCGACGTCGGGAGGACAGCCGCATGATGTCGGGCGGCTGGATGATGCGGAAGTATTGGACGTGCGCGACGAGGGAGAAGATATCGTGCATGTGGTGGATCGCGATTTCGAGCCGGGGAGGGCCCATGGATGCATCAGCTGGCCCAGACGACTGGATCACATGCAGCAACATACCGGACAGCATCTGCTGTCGGCGATCCTTCTGGAGCGATTCGGGTTGCCGACGGTGTCGTTTCATCTGGGACGCGAGGTCAGCACGATCGATGTGCGTGGCGGGGAGCCTGCAGAAACGATTCTGGAAGGCGCCGAGCGCGCGGCCAACGAGATCGTGTTCGATGACCGGCCCGTGACCATACGGTATGGAACGGCGGAGAAGTTGGCGCAGTTGGGCGTGCGCAAGGAGGTGGAGCGCAGCGGGATCTTGCGGGCCATTGAGATCGAAGGCGTGGACCTGCAGCCTTGCGGCGGCACGCATGTGAAACGCACGGCGCAGATCGGAATGATCCTGGTGCGCCAGTGCAGCAGGATCCGCCAGGATTGGCGCGTGGAATTTGTGTGCGGGCGGCGGGCGGAGCGCGTTGCGCGGGTCGATTCGCGGTTGTTGCGTGGAGTCGCTAAAAGGCTGAACTGTGCCGCGGACGACGTAGTGGCCGCGGCGGATCGCGCAGTGAGCGAGCGCGATGCGCATTTCAAGAGCGCCAAGTTGAGTTTGCAGCGGCTGGCGGAGGCCGATGCAAAACTGACGCTGCAAGAGCAAGCACCGGACGTGCACGGATTGCGCATGGTGACGCGCGTGTTTCAGGAAGATGTACAGCCGGAATATCTCAGTCAGCTGTCCACAGCGCTGGCGAAAGCGGAGGGGACGGTCGCGCTGCTGGCCAGGATCCCGTGCGGGAATTTAATATTTGCGCAGCACCCCTCGGCGGGCAAAGACATGGACGCAACGCTCCAGAAGGTGTTGGAACAGTTCGGGGGCAAAGGCGGAGGCGCGCGAGACGCGGCGCGCGGCAAGTTGAATGATGCAGCGCGCGGCGGGGAAGCGCTCGATTTCGCAAAGAGCCTGCTAGGTTAGGTAGGCGAGCGTCGCCCCTAAGAGGAAGCGTTATGGGAACGCGGATTACGCGCCGAGATGCTCTCAAGATGGGAACGACCGCGGCGGCGTCCGCTGCAATGGCGCCAGTGCTGCCGCGGGAACCGAATCGATCGATAGAGGACCCAAGTAAATTGGCCAAGCCTTCGCGAGAGCTGCCTTCGGCGGAGAACCGATCGACTCCGGACCTCTGTCAGCTTGCGGCGGAGAAGCTGGCTCAGCTTTTTCGCACGAAGGGCGTGTCGGCGCGCGAAGTGATGGCCGCGCACTGGAAGCAGATTCAACGCGTGAACGCAAAAGTGAATGCGATCGTCACGCTGGTCCCGGAGGAGCAGTTGATGGCACAAGCGTTGGCGGCGGATGAGGCGCTGGCGAACGGGAAGTGGCTCGGACCGTTGCACGGAATTCCGGTCGCGGCGAAGGACTTGCACGAGACGAAAGGAATACGCACGACGTTTGGCTCACCGTTGTTTCGCGACCATGTGCCGGATTTCGATTGCCTGGTGGTCGAGCGGGAGAAGAGCGCGGGCGCGATCGTCGTTGGCAAGAGCAATGTGCCGGAGTTCGGTTTTGGGTCACAGACCTACAATCAGGTGTTCGGAGTGACCCGCAATCCGTACGATGTAACGAAGACATGCGGAGGAAGTACCGGCGGTGGAGCGGTTGCGGTCGCTTGCGGGATGACGCCGCTGGCGGATGGCAGCGATATGGGTGGCTCGCTGCGGAATCCGCCGAGCTTCTGTGGCGTGGTGGGGATTCGGTCGTCGCCCGGGCGGGTGCCGAATACGCCGTCGCGACTGGGCTGGCAGACGCTTTCGGTCGCAGGTCCAGTGGCGCGCAATGTTTCTGACTGCGCATTTTTTCTGAGGGTATTGGCGGGCTTCGACCGGCGATCGCCGATTGCTCTGGACCAACCCGGGAGGGATTTCACGCAGGAACTAGGACGCAGTTTCAAGGGTGTGCGTGTGGCGTTTTTCAAGGATTTGGGACTGCCGTGGGATTCGCAGGTCAAGGCGGCAGTTACTTCGCAGCGAAAAGTGTTTGAATCGCTGGGATGCGTCGTGGAAGAAGCCGAGCCTGATTTTCGCGACGCGAATGAGTGCTTCCTGGCCTGGCGGCATTGGTCCGTGGAACTGGCTTTCGGAGATATTTTGGAGAGCAAGGGCGATCAGTTGAACGAGTACGTGCATTGGCACGTGGAAGAGGGCCGCAAGCTGACAGGACCCTATCTGGCACGGATCGAAGCCAAGCGGACGGCGTTGTACGAGCGCGTCCGAAGGTTCATGGAGAAATATGAGTTTTTTGTTTTGCCGGTGAATCAGGTGCTGCCGTTTGATGCCAACGTGCACTATCCGACGGAAATCGCCGGCGTGAAAATGGAAAGCTACATGGCCTGGATGAAGTCGGCATACTACATTTCAGCGGTAGGGAATCCAGCGGTGTCGGTGCCGTGCGCCTATTCGGTAGAGGGCTTGCCGATCGGGATGCAGATCGTCAGCAGGCATCACGATGATTGGGGTGCCCTACAGATGGCGTATGCGTTCGAGCAAGCTTGCGATCTGCGAAGGCGAAGGCCAAGTGTCATGGAATCGGCTTGAGGCTGGATTAGTGCTCGAAGGAAGCGACAGGAGAACGGTGCGGATTATGGCTGGAAGAAGCGGGTGCGAAGGCGGCTGGGAATGGATTGCAGGTCGAGCAGGGTCAGGAAATCGATGGTGCGGAACTCGCGGTCGATAGCCGGTGGGCCGCAGAGGCGCGCGGAGAGATCAAGGTAGGCGCGGAATAGCTTTGGCGGCTGCGGGCAAGTATTTGTAGGTTGGTTGGCGACGCGTGTAATTCCCCGGCACTCAAAACCGGGTTTGGGAGCTGTTTGTAAAGACGGTTCCACCAGATATCTGTGCTTAAGATCGCGGTAGAGGGCTATTCCTTCGGCCTCATCCTGCGACGTGATGGAACTGCAGCCGATCATGTAACGTGCGTTGCAGAGCGCGGCGTACGAGGCAATTCCTTTCCAGAGCATAAACAGGGCAGTTGTGTGGCGGTAGTCCTGGCGGACGCAGGCCCGGCCGAGTTCAAGAATCTCGCCGCGTAACGGCTCGAATGGAGTGAGGTCGAATAGTTGTTCGGAGTAATAGCCGAGATTGCCTTTTGCGCGGTAGCCGGTTTGCATGCGATAAGTGCCGACGAGATGGTTGGTGGCGGCGTCGTGGACCATCAAGTGATCGCAGATCAGATCGAAGGGATCGCGATCGAGGCCGGAGTGATCGGAGTCGGCCAGGCCTTCGCCCAGTTCGCAATTGAAAACGAGGTAGCGCAGGCGCTGACAGGCGGCAAGGTCGTTCATGGTCTGCGCAAGGGAGAGACGGAACGACGGCGTGGCGGCAGCGAGGGACTGGCAGTCCTGCACGAGCACGGTGTTCGTGGGCATGCGAACAGTTTCCGTGGGTGCAGATTACGGAAACGTTGCTTAATTGTGATTTGCGTGTTGCGGTGAGGTATCGGGTACCGCGGTAGCTATTGTTGCCAACCGCCGCCTAAAGCCTGATATAGCTGAACCGAGGCGAGGTATTCGTTGAGCTGCGCCTGAACGAGACCAAGTTCTGCGGTGAAGGCGTTGGTTTCGTTGGTCAGCACTTCCAGGTACCCTGTAACGCCGCCGGTATAACGCATGTGCGAGAGGCGAGCGGCATCCTGCGCGGACTGGAAGAGGAGTTCCTGCTGGGTACGAAATTCGCTGGACTTGCGGCGGGCGATCAGAGCGTCGGACACGCTACGGAAAGCGCCTTGAATCGCCTGCTGATAAACGAGCAGGGAAGCCTGCTGTTGCGCTTCGGTCAGACGAACGCTGGAACGAATTCTTCCGGCGGTGAAGATGGGTTGCACGAGAGAGGCCCCATAGGTCCAGATGCCTGCAGGACCGCTGAACAAGCTGGTCAGCGCATTGCTCTCGAAACCGGCAGTTCCGCTCAGTGAGATCTGGGGAAAATAGGCGGCTTTGGCGACGCCGATTTCGGCGTTCGCGGCGATGAGCTGTTGTTCCGCGGCGCGGATGTCGGGGCGACGCTCCAGCAACGACGAGGTGAGGCCCGGGGGCACGTCGGGAGGATGAGGCTGGTCGGTGAGTTTTTGTCCGCGGACAATGGAGTCGGGATTTTTCCCAAGAAGAATGCTGATCAAGTTCTCCTGCTGCTCGACTTGCTGCTCGAGCACGGGAATTTCCGCCGCGGCGGTAAATACCAACTGTTCCGCTTGGCGTACGTCGAGCATGGAAGTTGAACCGCCGTCGGCGAGAATGTGCGTGAGACGCAGGGACTCTTGCCGTGAGGCGAGGGTGCGCTGGGAGATTTCGAGCTCGAGATCGAGCGCGCGAAGCTGGAAATACGCGGCCGCAACGTCGGCCACCAGGGTCACGATGACTTCCTGCCGCGCCTCCTCCGTGGCGATTAGGTTGGCCCGTGCGGCTTCGGTGGCGCGGCGGAACTTGCCCCAGAAATCGAGCTCCCAACCCGCGGAAACACTTAGCTGTCCCGCACCCACTTCGAAAGCGGGAGCCGCGGGAGAGCGAGCAGATCGCTGATCGAGAAGGCTGGCGCCGGCGGTGACAGTGGGATATTGATCAGCGCGGGCGATTCCAAGCTGTGCCTGTGCCGCAAGGATACGCGTCGCCGCGATGCGAACATCGTAGTTCTGCTGTATCGCGGTGCGGATCAGCGAACGGAGTTGGTCGTCCTGATAGACCTCCCACCATTTTTGATCGCCGATGGAAGCGGGATCTGCTTTCGCAGCTTGCTCCGGCGTCAATCCCCGGTAGGTTGGCGGAACGTTGGCGACGGGCTTCTTGTAATTTGGGCCAACGGTGCAGCCGCAGGCCACGATCACGAGGCCGGCGAGGGCGAACAGCTTGTGCATTTCAGTTGCCCTCAGCTGGCGTGATTTCTGGTGACAACCCTGCCTGGCGGCGTTCTTTGCCGGCTCCGGACATGTGCTCGACGACGTAGAACACCACCGGGATGAAGAATACGCCGATGATGCTGGCAGCAAGCATGCCGCCAATGACCGTCGTGCCCATGATCTGGCGCGCGACCGATCCTGCGCCCGTCGCAGTGTAGAGAGGGACCGTACCCAGAATAAAGGCGAAGGAAGTCATCAAGATCGGGCGAAGACGCAAGCGCGCACCTTCCAGTGCTGCGTCGATAAGCGGTTTGCCCCTTTCGTACTCGTCTTTGGCGAACTCCACGATCAGAATCGCGTTCTTGGCGGCCAAGCCAATGAGCATCACCAATCCGATCTGTGAATAGACATCCGCTTCGATCTGGACCATGTAGCTGGGCAGGTAAGCGGCGAGAATGGTGCGGCGCAGCCAGAGAACCGCGTAAGCTCCGAAAACAGCGATCGGTGTGCTCAGCAATACGCTGAAGGGAAGCGACCAGCTCTCATACAGAGCCGCCAGGATCAAGAAAACGAAAAGGAGCGAGAACCCGAAGACGACCCAGGCGGGTATTCCTTGCTGCGCTTTTTTTTCTTGAAAGGACATGCCCATATAGTCGTAGCCCATCTCTCGGGGCATGGTTTGGGCGAAGGTTTCCTCCAGAGCAGCCATGGCCTGACCAGCGCTGTAGCCGGGCGCAGCAGAGCCATTGATCTGCGCGGCGCGGTATTCGTTGTAGCGCATGGTGAACTCTGGCCCGGGACGCGGTTCGAATCGCGTGAGTGCAGCGAGCGGCACCATTTCGCTTTTGTTGTTTCGAACGTGAAACTGGCCGACATTTTCGGCGCGGGTCCGATACTCACCCTCGGCTTCGATATAGACCTGCCACTGGCGCCCGAAGCGGTTGAAATAGTTGATGAAAAGGCCGCCCATGAAGGCCTGAAGGGTCCGGTATACGTCGTTGACGGCGACACCCTGCTTGAGGACTTTGTCGCGATCGACATCGACGAATTGCTGCGGAACGCTGGGCAGAAACGTGGTGCTGACGCCGGCGATCTCCGGGCGCTTCCTTGCTGCGTTCATGAACGTCTGCAAGTTGGAAGCGAGAAACTGAACGTCGTTGCCGGCGCGATCCTCAAGCGCGAACGTGAACCCGCCGGAAGTGCCTACGCCCGGGATTGACGGAGGCGAAAAAGAGAAAGCGATCGCTTCCGGGATCTGGCTGAGCGAGCGGTTGATCTGCTGCTTGATCTCTTGAAGTTGCACATCGCGTGATTTGCGCTCGTCCCAAGGCTTCAGCGTGACAAAGAAGAAGCCGTTGTAGCTGGTTCGAACGAAACTGAGAAGGCTGAAGCCGATAACGCTGGTGGTGTATTGAACGCCGGGCGTCTTGGCAAGGGCGTCTTCGATTTTTCTGGCGACTTCGTCGGTGCGCTGCAGGGAAGCGGCGTTTGGGAGCTGGAGATTGATGTAGAGGTAGCCCTGGTCCTCGTCAGGTAAGAAACTTGAGGGAATCTTGCTGCCGAAGAAGCCGGCGCCGGCAGCGAACGCCACCAATAGGATGAGTGCGATAACGCTCTTGCGAATCAAGACGCCGCAGAGAAAGACGTAGGCGTTGGTGACGCTTGTGAAAGCGCGATTGAACCAGTTGAAGAAGCGCTTGAGCAGGCCCCCTCTCTCTTCCTTGGGCTTGAGTAGAAGCGCGGCCAGGGCAGGGCTCAACGTGAGGGCGTTGAAGGCCGAGAGGATCACTGAGATCGCAATGGTGACGGCGAACTGTTGGTAGAGGCGTCCGGTGATACCTGGTATGAATGCGGTGGGGATGAAGACCGCGGAGAGGACGAGCGCAATACCGACAACCGGGCCGGAGATTTCTTCCATGGCTTTCAATGCCGCGGCTTTCGGCGTCATGCCATCTTCGATGTGGCGCTCTACGGCTTCGACGACGACGATGGCATCGTCGACCACCAAGCCGATGGCCAGCACGAGCCCGAACAGCGACAGAGTGTTGACCGAGAATCCGAAAATCGGAAAAAACATGAACGTGCCAACCAGCGAAACCGGCACCGCCAGCAGCGGAATCAACGTGGCGCGCCAGCCTTGCAAAAAGATGTACACCACGACGATTACCAGAGCGATGGCGATGACCAAGGTAAGAACGATTTCCTTCATACCCTCGGTGACGGCCCTGGTGGTGTCGAGCGATACGACGTAGTCAATATCGTTGGGAAAGCGGGTTTTCACGTCGGCCATGAGTTTCTTGAGGCCGTCGGCGGCCTGCACGGCGTTCGAGCCGGGGAGCTGATACGCCGCGATGATGGCGCCGGGCTTGCCGTTCAGACGGCCGACCACACTGTAGTTCTGGGCACCGAGTTCGATGCGGGCAACATCCTTGAGGCGGACGACCGCACCGCTGATGGCCTCACGGACAACGATCTCGCCGAACTCTTCGGGTGATGTGAGGCGACCTTGCGCACGAACGGAATAGGTGAACTCCTGACCCTTAGGCGCAGGCTCGCTACCGACTTGTCCCGCCGGATTAACCGCGTTCTGGGCCTGAATGGCAGACACGATTTCGGGCACGGTAATGGCAAGCTTTGCCAAAACATCGGGTTTGACCCACAGGCGCATGGCGTATTGGCCAGCGCCGAAAATCTGCACGCTGCCGATGCCGTAGAGGCGAGTGATCTGGTCGGCGAGATTGATGTATGCATAGTTGGAGAGGAACCGGGCGTCGTAGGTGCCTTTCGGCGAGTACAACGTCATCAGCATCAGGGGAGCGGTGACAGTTTTCTGGACGGTGAGGCCGAAATTATTCACGTCGGCCGGAAGCTGAGACTGTGCCTGAGTGGTGCGCATCTGCGTGAGAATGAGATCGGTATTGGGTTCTGTCTTTACGTCATAATCGACGATCAGCCGCATCGTCCCGTCCGCCGTGGAGTTCAGCGAATACATGTAATTCATGTTGTCCACGCCGCTCATTTGTTGCTCGATGGGCGTCGCGACGGATTGTTCGATGGTCTGCGCATCGGCGCCGACGTACGTGGCGACCACCTGAACTTCCGGGGGAACGATGTTGGGGAACAGGGCGACGGGCAAGCTGGTGATCGTGACTGCTCCGATGATCACCATGAGAATCGCGATCACCATGGCTACGATGGGACGGTTGATGAAAAACCTGGACATGGGTCAGTAACCTTTCGCGACCGGATTGCTCTGTTTGAGTTTCACGACGGATCCATCGCGAACTTTTTGCAGGCCTTCGGTGATGACGAGTTCACCCGCCGTCACGCCTTCGTGAATGATCCACATGGTGCCGACGCGATCACCGACTTTTACGGATCGAAGGTTGACCTTGTTCCCCTCGCCGACAACCGCCACTTGATAGGTTCCCTGAAGTTCGCTTACGGCTCTTTGAGGGACCAGCAGTGCGCCATTCACGGTTTCTGCGGCAACGCGCACGCGGCCGAATTGGCCCGGGCGGAGAATGTTGTCGGGATTCGGGAAGGACGAAACAATGCGAATGCTTCCCGTGGTCACATCTACTTGGCGGTCGGTGTAGAGGATTTTTCCTTTCTGTGGATACACGGTGCCATCAGCCAACAGGAGCTCCAGCGGAGGAGCGTCGGACGGCGCGCCCTCTCTGCTGCTTGCGTTAATTCGTCTGGCGAAGCGCATGTAAGTCTGCTCGCTAATCGGAAAATACGCTTTGATGGGATTTACGCGGGAGACTGAGGTTAACGTGGCGGCGGGAGTGACCAGATTTCCGATTTGGACTTGCGCGATTCCTGCCACTCCGTCCAGGAGCGATGTAACGTGAGTGAAGTCCAGATTCAGTTGTGCTTGTTCGACCTGAGCTTCCGCGGATTTCACCGCTGCGTTGGCGGCCATGTTCGCCTGGATGTCGTTATCCAACTGGCTCTGAGCAATCGCCCGCTCTTTTGCTAGCGGTGTGTCACGGTCCACGTCGAGTTTTGTCTTGCCGAGCTGCGCCTGGGCTTGCGCAAGCTGGGCCTTGGCCTGATCTAGCACGGCTTGAAAGGGACGCGGATCGATCTCGAAAAGGATCTGGCCTTTGCGGACGGGCGAGCCTTCTTTATAGTTCTGGGTGATGAGGTAGCCGGTGACCTGCGGCTGGATTTGCGCGTTCTCGTAGCCATCCAAGGTCGCCACCCAGTCGTTGTAGATCGGGACGTCCTGTTGGACGACACTGACAACCTGAACCTCAGGGGGCGGCGGTGTCGTAGCGGCCTTTTGGGCCTGACATCCGACAAGCAGCGAGGCGAGTGGCAGTGCCAGCAGCGCGCAGCGAAATGAGGACACATTGCGAAAGATACTTGACCATCTATGATGTCGTCTTGATGACTTGAATTCCATAAATTACATTCCTTGCCTGGGAGCGAAGGCCGCTGCGGATCGCGAATCACGCGTCGCAGGTTTCCGAAGCCAGTTGGCTCCCTTCCTGGGGGAAGCTACTTTACTCCCTTTCCCTACGACTGCAAAACCTTGCGAAGCCGCAAAGAATTAATGCAAGGCATCGAGGTGCGCCAATCCGACCCGATGCGGAATGTTCACCCACAACGAGACTGCATGCCCAAAGTTAGCGTGGGATTTTTGGTCCGGGGGCGGAAAAAAAGATCACATCCAAGCGCGGCACCAGAGATTGGAAAGCGGAGATTTTCCACGAGCATGACAGGGAAGATGGAGCGGGGATTTGGCAAGGTTCCGAAATTAGTCAAACCAGCAACTTCGACTGTTTCTGTGGGCACTTAGATCTTGAAGAGATGGTGGACGAGAAGGGAGTTCACCAAGTCCAGCGGAAGCCAGGCGAAGCTGAGCTACATGGGACATGTATTGATGGCCAACCGTAACGGGCTTTTGGTACAAACCTTTCTAACCGAGGCGAGTGGCAGAGCGGAGCGGGATGCTGCGATGCTCATGATGGAAGCGATTCCACCGGGAAAGCGCGTGACGTTAGGTGGGGACAAGACCAATGACACGCGGGAATTCGTCCGAGAACTGCGGGTGATGAACATCACTCCGCATCTGGCGCAGAACACGACCAAGCGGAGGAGTGCGGTGGACGAGCGGACCACACGGCACGCCGGGTATGGGGTCAGTCAGCGGAAGCGCAAACGAGTGGAGCAATCGTTCGGGTGGATGAAGATGATCGGGATGCTAAAGAAAGTGAAGTTGCGAGGAATCGACAAGGTGGGGTGGTTGTTTACCTTCACCGGCGCAGCTTACAACCTCTGCCAATTGCGAAACCTGATGGCCAGAGCATGACACGGAGATTCGATTCGGCGCCACTTCACAAAGCAGCGATAACCTAAAATTCAGAATCGAGGACCAGCAAAACTGAATTCTTGAACGAACTGTTAGTTCCGTTGCCGACAATCCACCCACCAGGACCCCGTTTTTCACTTCCCACAATCGTTTCTGGATCCTTTGCGAGTCCGTGACTAGGTGAATCTTGGATGAGCATGGCGGGCCCACACGCGGCCAAAAACTACTTTGCTGCTCGTGGGTTGGGGACCTTGTAGCCGTCGGTGAGGGTCGCCAGGAAAGAAACAAGGGCATCTTCCTCCTGGTCTGTGAGCTTAAGGTTGCCTAGTTGTCGTTTGTTGAGGTTGGTTGAGTCCTCGGGCACTGGCCAGCACGTGACCTTTTCGCCTGGATCACCTGCCGCGCACTTGGGCAGAACATCCCGCGTGTTGTAAAAGTGCACCACCTCTTTCAGACTTTTGAAGTAGCCATTGTGCATGTAGGCTTTCACGAAGTCAGGCTTTGGACGCATATCGACATTGCGCAAAGTGGCTACTTGGAATTTCGCGTCGAACTTCGGCGCGAGCTTGATCCACTCTGAATCAGGATTCAGTTGGCCGCTATCGCTTTGCAGCGTGCGCAGGAAGGATCCGACTCCCTTATCGAAATAAGCGTCTCCGGCGGGGTTAGGAGTGTAGCCACGTTGGTCAGGCCGGCCCTCGTAGTAGATCTGTAATCCCGGATTTCTGGGGACGCCGAGATTACTGGCCGTGAAGTCCGTAAAGAGGGGCTCTTCGCCGGGCCCGCCATCGCGATGGCACTCGTTGCATCGCGCCTTGCCGCGGAACAGCTCGTAGCCCAATTTTTCCTGCGGCGTGAATTGGTCCGTTCCTGCCTGGACGTGGTCGTACTTGGATGTGAAAGGACTCACCTCTGGTGAGAACTCGTATGCAGAGATCGCCAAGGCGAAGCAGTCATATGCATGGTCAGCCCGCGCTCGGTCTGCCACGCTGAGATGGACCGGGTACTGATCATTCGCGGGTGGTGGCCCGGGACTCGTACAGACTTTTTCCACGTCGGAAGGCCATTGAATGTTGAGCGAGTCCGCCCCCCACACCGTCTCAAAAAGTTTGCGATAGGCAGCCTGGGAAATGCGGTACGCAACACAAGCCGAATCCGGCAATCCCATTTCAACCGGATTCGTCGGCGGCCCCTGCGCTTGTTCGGCGCTTGGGTTCTGCAAGCGATAGCCGCTCGCGCGCATATCCCAGAAATTCCCGCCAACAAAGTCACCCTGGAGTGCATTGTAGTGGAGCACCGGAGCAAAGGGCGCGTACATGTAGCTTTGCGGCTTCCGATTGCTGAACCGCGCTCTCACCGATCCGGGATACGACACGGTCGTTAGATTCAACGATTGGACCGGCCCGGTGAATCCCGTCTCTGGCGTATGGCAAAAGCTGCACGCCTCGTTCTGATTGACCGAGAGATGCTTATCGAAGAGTAGTAGCTTTCCCAACGTGCTGACCTGCCCTTGGCGATCGAGCGAAGTGTCTTTCATCTCGCTGAGGGTGTCGGCCTCAATCCGATCAATTTCCGCAACGACCCTTGCCACCTCCTGATCGAACGATGCAGGTACCTGACCGCCGAGGTTGCTGGTTGACCTTACTTCGCTGGAACGGGAAGTACCGGCCTGCGGTTTACTTGCCGCTGAGACTAAGAGCGCGCCGAATGTGAAAATACCTAGTAGCGGTACGGCGCGATTTCGATTGCCCATGGGCTGCTCCATCACTGCTGTTTGAGCCTATGGCGAACAGGATTGGAGGTGAGGGTAGCACAATTATGTACTGCCAGAAGCACTCCACAATGTCTTACTGCTCTCAAGAAAGGGCTGAACTGTTGTTCCATACTTGGAAGAAATTCCGCAGGTTGGACGCGCGGGGTTGTTGGCTGCCGGTCTGCGACGCTGGCCCGTTGTGGGAAGTTGGAAACCCCAATTACTCTTCTTGACTATTGCGGGCGTATTACGGGCACTTCTGAAGCAGTCGGGTTACTTCCGAGTTCCCGAACTTACCAGCACTAGGAACAATTTCTTGCCATTCCGCGTCAAAGAGACGCCGCCAATGGCCATGAACTGGGCAGCCATTCTTTGTTCTGCGTGGGTGAGATCGTTGTACCCAATGCGGCAGATAAGCCCTTAGCTAAACAAGCGCGGCGGCTATCGCGTTGTGAGCGCTACCGAGGGATCACTGGAATCGAGTCGCAGAAAAATCGGAGTATTTACCGGCAGTTCGACGTTTGAACCTTTAGTGATGAATGCATCGCAAAGTCTCTTTGCGGCGCCAAAGTATCCGAAACCAATTGCCGTGCCCGCAGACGCCTGTGCTGCGCCGGCACCGAGTAAGCCAAAGCCTTTCTGGCCTTGGCCGGCCCTAGACCATGCCGTCTTCTGCGTAGTCATGTCCGCAACTCCTCTCGATGGACCTACCAGGGAAACGAGAGCGAGAATCCGCGCGAACGTCGACGTGGTCGCTCTGATTTCGCCCTCTTTACCGACGTCCAATCCTTCTGAGCGCTCGGCTTGAATGCCTCCGACTGTTGAATGGAGATCTCTCGTCGTGCCGTCCGGCATCTGGACTGAGCGGAATGCAAACACGATGCTCCCATTTCTCTTCATCCACCCCGCGGAGGACGCTTTCTGGACAGTTCCCGTGATCCTGGTCCCGGCGGGATAAACCAGTTGATGATCCGCCTGGTAGTACGGCTGTGACACAACGGCCTCGATTTGCGTGCCCGCTCCCGACGTGCTTGAGTTGATTGGGGTCAAGAGGCGAAGGTGGAGATAGTCGCTCGATTGCAGAGACGCCGTAGCAGGTTGAACCGGTGCGAGTAGCGTCACCGGTTCGAGCAGGGCAGTGTCAAAAACGGTTCCCTGATCCAAGTATTCCGGGTGGTATGGCAAGCTGGTTACGACGGCTTCGCCCAACCGCTGCAGCTTATTCGGTTCTCGCAAGGGGGCCATGGCGCCCTTGAGTTTTTGGCGCATTCCAGGACGCTGCGCCTTCGGAAGATATCTTGAATTTGCCACACGACCAAGGCCGACAGCGGTATCACTGTGAATGGGCACCGTCGTGCCATCGGAAAGCACCAATTGATCGAACGTCACCTGCGCCGTCTTAGGAGGAGTAAAGTCCCCAGCCAGGAGCCTTCCGGCACGCCTGCGCATCGGAGCCGTGGTGATTGAGGAAACATGTCCCTTGATGGTTGAGCCTGCGGGAAGCGCGAGATCTTCTCCGGCGTAGACCGGCTCGAGCAACTTCGCGGTAATTGGCTGCCCTACAGCTTTGAGACGCACTCCTTTTTCGAGCGCGGCGCGGAAATCATTGCCGGGTTCTACAACTAAAGCTTTCTCTTCGGACCTAGTATCTTGTGCGCGCACTGGGATGCCCGTGAGGCCCAAGACTGAATGAAAGAGCAAAATCCATACAAGTCTACGTTTCATGTTGGACACGTCACGATTCTTCATGGACATCTTCGTTGTTCTCCTTGAATTTGGCTGCAGTCACGCTCACGCGTATTCGCTCAGCCGCAAATTGGCGCACGGAGGATAGATGCGATAAAATTGGGACTTGTGGGTGCCATCCGTCCCAAAAACATGACCGACCGTCCAGTATTTGAACGCCGCATGGACCCGCTGTCTGAAGTCTTTGGATCGCTAAGAATTCAGGACGCGATCTATACGCGTCTAGAGGCGACAGCGCCGTGGGGTTTTCACTACCCACCGAATAGAGATCCGCGGATACGCTTCGGGTTAATGGTTCGCGGATCGGCGCTTCTGAAATTCAAGAACCAGCGGCAAGCTATCCCGCTCTCCGCCGGCGATGTTTTCATTTCCATTCTCAGCGATGAGCCTTTTACGCTGGCGGATCATCCGCGTTCCCCGCTCGCCGACTACCGCGAATTGAGAAAATTGGAAGTGGATAGTGTGATTCATTACGGAGGAGGCGGCGAGCCCACAACTCTGGTTAACGGGTCGTTTGGCCTGAACGCCTTCGAGGCCCCGCTCATTTCTGCGATTCTGCCTCGTTACCTGCACCTGCGGCTCGACCAAAATCGAAGCCACGCCTTCCAATCCGTGATGGACCTTCTGGCGGCGGAAACGGCTCAGCCCGGTATAGCTTCCTCGCGCTTGATCAGCTGTCTTTATGAATCGCTATTTGTCTACGCCATTCGAGCCTACGCAAGCAGCTCCGAGGCTCCGCCGAAAGGGTGGTTGGCGGCGATGTCCGACAAGCATCTCGGCAAAGCTATACAGGCAATGCATGCGGGATTTGACAGGAGCTGGTCGGTTGAGTCACTCGCCCGTGAAGCACGCATGTCGAGGTCTGCCTTTGCCTTAAAATTTAAGACCATTTTGGGCCGGACGCCGCTCGAATACCTTACCCGCTGGCGGATGTACAAAGCTGGCGCGATGATTCGCTCGAACAATATGTCCTTCTCTGAGGTGGCGTCAGCCATTGGGTACGGATCGGAAAGTTCTTTCAGTCGCGTATTTAGGCGAGAGATGGGCGAAGCTCCCAGGCAATATCGACGCAAGTGCGCGCTCCTGCAACGTCCATAGGAGAGTGATTTGCGGATGAGCATTTCTGTTCTCACGGCTTCCTCTCCGCGAAAGAAGTGAAAACTGTAGATCCTGCCACGTCCTCCCGATTGCCCAACTCCAGTGTAGTGGCGTAACCGGAAAAGTGCCCGCCACCGGCAGCATGCCGAAGAGTCAGACTGTACTCTGGCCAGAAACCCCTCGGCACGGGTCTCCGCAAGTTCCTGAATCGCCAACTCTCCAAATTGAAGTTCTGGCCGTGGCACAACCATCAGATTCTGCTGCAGCCAAGCAGCCAACGGAAGAGCGTGGAGAATGGTGAGCTTTACCCGGGGGCGAAGGGGATCGAACCCACGACAAACGGGCAAAAGCTGCAGAAGCCCTAGATCCACGCAACCGAGGTACAGCTACTACGTCTGGTACTTACGTGTCTTTGAGAGGTAATTGACGACAACGTAACATCGCGCGTATAACGTTTCGGCTGGCATTCAGAAACGTTCACAAAGGACTTCCCATGACCTGGCCCTCGCTGAGTTCCGCAAAGCTCTGGTGTGTCTTCATCTTTTTCGCAGTTTCCACTTTATTGTTTTCTGCGCCGGCGCATGGCCAGAGCACAATTTATGTCCCCGGCGACTATCCCACGATTCAATCAGCCATCAATGTAGCCAACAACGGCGACATCATCTTAGTCGCCCCTAGTACTTATGTTGAAAACATCAACTTCAACGGCAAAGCCATCATAGTCACCAGTTCGGGTGGACCTGCCGTGACCATTATCGACGGGAATCACAATGGAACCTTTGTGACGTTCAATCACTCCGAGACCGCTGCCTCCGTTCTTTCCGGCTTCACCATTCGCAATGGCTACTTGGACGGCGGCTCAGGTGCGGGCATTGCCATCACTTCGGCCTCTCCAACCATCAAGTCAAACGTGGTCACCAGTAATCACGCCGCAGTGGGGCTCGGCATCTTCGTCAACGGCGGATCACCTCTCATTCAAAACAACACGATCTCCAATAACGATCAAATGAATGCGGGCGACGGCGGTTCGGGCGGCGGAGGGATTCTCATATATGGCGGGAGTTCAGGCCTTGTCCAGATCATCGGAAACACCATCACGAATAACAATATGCAGAGCGGCGGACAAGGCGGAGGCATTTCGGTGGCAGGAGGAGGGGCGTTCCTGCAGGGCAATCTGGTCAGCGGCAATATTGCCTACAACGAGGGCGGCGGAATCACTGCCTACAACGTATTCGCACCGCTCACGATCGTCCAAAACGTCGTCGTGAATAACATTTGCTCTTACGGGAAAGGGTGGCGGCATCAATTTGTCGCTTCCCTCGTCGTCTGCCGCGGTCTTCGTCACCAATAACACCATCGCCAACAACACCGGCTACGCGAACACATCGGGGATTTACACCACAGGCTTCGCCCAACCCGTGACACTCGCGAACAACATCATCGTGGCGCCAGCGGGTCAAAATCCGGTCACATGCGATGGGACCTACAGCACCGTATCGCCCACCTTTTCACACAACGATGCCTATAGCATAGATAGCAATTCCTCTGGATTTTTTGGCTTCTGCGTTGCCGACTCGTCCGGCAATTTTTCCGTCGCCCCGCTGTTCTTAAACGCTGCGAACAATGATTTCCACGTGTCATCTAGCTCGGCGACAGTCGATGCCGGAGACAATTCTGCGTCCGGGCTGCCCACCACGGATTTCGACAACAATCCCCGGATTTCAGACGGTAACGGCGATGCCGAGGCTACGGTCGATCTTGGCGCCTATGAGCTAGTCAGCACGTCCGCGGCAACCTTGAATCCGAGCGAACTTACATTCCCCTCATCAGCTGTCGGGTCGCCCAGTTCTCCCCAGACCGTCACACTCACCAGTAGCGGCTCGACGCCCCTGCAAATCAGCAGTGTCCAGATCAGCGGCGATTTTGCTCAAACCTCCAGTTGCCCGGTGCTGTCGGCCCCCGGGCAGTAATCCGGGCGTCGCCAGCGGATCTACTTGCACTTTCACTTTGACCTTCACGCCTACCGCCACGGGCACCCGAACCGGGCTGCTAACCGTGAACGGAACTAACGGCGCCACACTCGTCCTCTCGCTGAGCGGCACAGGGGGGCACGGCGCCCTCGGATCCATTTCACCCGCGAGTCTGAGCTTTCCGGCGCAGGCCGTCGGAACCAGCAGCGCCCCGCAAGTGCTTACACTCAGCAATATGGGTGACGCGATACTCACCATTTCCACCATCGTCGTGAGTGGTCCGTTTTCTCAATCCAGCAATTGCGGTTCAGCGCTGGCTGCGGGTTCAAGCTGCGCTATAAATGTGACTTTCAATCCCGTTCTCTACGGCCAGGCAAGTGGCTCTCTGACCGTCACCGACAATGTCGGGAATAGCTACGTCTCAAGCCTCAACGGCACCGGAGTCGATTTTGCGCTTTCGGTCGCGCCTGCCTCAGCGTCTGTCGTGCGCGGGAATTCCGCCATTTTCATCGTGACCGTGCCTGCGCTTGGTGGTTCTTTCGTTAGCTCCGTCGCCCTCTCCTGCGCTGGACTCCCTGCCAAAGCGTCATGCAGCTTTTCTCCAGCGAGCGTTGTGCCCGAAGCAAGCGGCGCGAAGTCAACAATGATCATCCTGACCAATCAGGCGAACACCCAGGTTGGATCATTCAATGTGGCCATCATAGGCAAATCCGGCAGCTTGGCGCACTCGACTGTCGTACAACTGACCGTCGTTAAGCGATAAGCCCGCTTGTACCTGTAAGGTGGTCCTACAGGCGCAACCAGCGTCTTAGTCAGAACAGAAGAAAGCATCGAAGGCGGCCGCAGAACAACGCGGCCGGCGGTAAGCGCCAAGTTGGCTCTTGTCAAATCGGTTCGCAAAAGCACCTGTTTTAGCCGCGTACCCAACGGCGTCGGACTGCACGTGGATTCTCAATCACTTGCGGGAGTGTGTTGGGGAGGGTTTTTGTCCAACGTCGTTCTTTTATCGAGAGCGCGCGAGATCGTGGGGATCGAAACTCCGAACCGCTTAGCAATTGTCCGGTTACGGCTGCGTTTACCGGGAGTTGAGCCGTAGGCGAACGGCTACTAACGCCAGTGAATAATCGACAGAACTAATTTCGCTGTTATGGCCAACAACGGAAGAACAGTTATGAGAGACAACCGTTTCGTGTTTGCGGAAACTTGGAGGCTCTTGAGGATGAACCATAAGCTCCAAGAGAGCCCGGCGAGTAGAGGCACTCCTGTGGCAATAGTGATCCAGCTTCCAGTGGCCAAGTAGAAGCCACCGAAAAGAAATAGGACAAGCAAGGGCAGCACCCACATCCAGCGGCCAGGAGCCATCCATCCTCGCCGTGATTCTTGCAATGGCACGCCCCAGCTGCTCAGTCGTTCTTTGGCGTCCTCGTAGCCGACTAGCGCAGAAGCTATTCCAATCGCGCGACCTGTCAATTTCGTTTCCACATGGAGGCCAGTG
>Ga0134124_10000671_pt1 | contig 27243 bp, 19 predicted proteins | sample KB304_FD_96880 | JGI IMG/M metagenome (GOLD analysis project Ga0134124, IMG submission 96880) | Terrestrial soil microbial communities without Nitrogen fertilizer from Kellogg Biological Station, Michigan, USA - KB3-0-4 | ecosystem: Environmental > Terrestrial > Soil > Unclassified ... | reverse complement strand
GGTATTTCTCTTGAGAGTTGCCGGTTGGCGTGATTGCATTGAAATCTATTTGAGCCAGTTTCTTGCCGGCTGGGTCGAGCTTCCATATTTGGAATTGCTGTGGGCCTCCGAGTTGACCGCGTACTCTCAGCCCTACAACGACCCAAATACTCTGCTGCCGCAGGGTGCTTGAACCGTACTCGTACTCGTACTCATCGCTTCGAAACGTAGTTTCCGAGAGCCGCTGGAGATTATCCGAACTAACGTTCGGGGCCATTCCGGCAGTCACGAGAACAATTGCCAATAACAACAGACGAATCATTCAGTCCTCGCTCAGTTTCTATGGACAGCAGGTACAGAATTGAGTTTGCCGCTCTTTCCAGGCGCTAGAGCCAAATTTATCGAGACCGAACTTGTATAGGCTCGAAAAGGTTGCGCAGTCTGCTCGTTCTCCAAAATAGTTCCTTAAGGTCAGTGGATCACCGATAATGCATTTCGCCAAAGCCTCTAAACCGGAATACGGACAACTCGCACTTGGATAAGCTGCATTGCAAACAGCGTTCATTCCATTGAACATCCCTGTATCGCAGGTGGCCTGTACTGATTTGCAGGTCTGATAGCAGATGTCATGCTGATTGCACGGTAATGGAAGTGCGGCTCCTGCATTCGGAACATTTCCCTGATCTTGTCCGAAACGCGTGCTGGACAATCCAAGGATTCCTCCCACGGGATCTTGAACACTTAAGCCCGGAGTCAGGATCGCCAGGATAGCAGGAAGCGAACAGCCGTCGATCGGGTGCAACCTGGCATTCGCACCGCTTCCGTTTGCGATCTGGGTGCGATTAGGACAGTTGGCAATGAGGCTGTCGAAGTCAGGAGCCTGCTTCGGAATGACGTTGCCATCCTTGCAGCACCCTGACCCTGACGCCGATGTATTGCCATTATCATTGGGATTCGCGACACAATTGTTGTTTTGACAGATCCTGCAATCCGGGCAGTCGGCTACTGTTCCGTTCGCTGCCGGGTCGCCGCCGCAATGCCAGCCGGCTTTTAGCACACCGATACCAGGATTCGAGCTGATTATCTGCCCGTCATCACTCACCGTTCCTGTACCGATCGCCACAAATGATCCGATGTCGTGATCGAACGAGTACATCTCCGTAACTGCTCGCGGCGCCAGGCCATCGACGTTCGGCAATGTAATCCGTGCCGGTGGATTGAAGACTGCTCCCGCCGGCTGGATCGTCACAATGAATCTCGGTTGCTGCCCAAAGCCCGGTGACATCGGCACCTTGTCGGCATGGACCACCGTCACACTCACGCAACCCGTTTTTGATCCACCAGGAAACGTCACTTGTCCTGGTCCAAAGGTCAGTGAGAATCCCGGCGCTTCCGGCATAGTCAGCGTTCCGCCGCCAGTCGTGGCCGTAACGCAGAGTTGATTGGCCGGGTTCAGTGGCAGCAGGAAGATGGGCGCAGTGAGCTTGTTGTTTATCCCTGCGACCGTAACCAAATCGTAGTCGAGAGTCGGAAATGTACCTGGTAGCTGTGCTGTAGATCCATCCACCAGCAGCTTCACAATCCCGACCGGCGCTTGCGGGATAGTGAACTGGCCTTGCGGATCCGTCTGTACGGCCGCTACTGACTGTACAATGCTGACGTTCGCATTCAAGACCTGAGTAAGAACAGCGCGAATAGTCACTCCCGGAATCGGAACATTGCTGTTGTCCAGCACCAGCCCTGAGATCGTCGTCTTTGTCGCGTCGCCAGGCGCACGTCCCGAAGCAGTGAAAGACGCTGGAAAAGATTCATTGGCTGGAAAATTGGCTTCGACGAGATTATTCGCGTTGCCCTCCTGGAACCCTAACGTCAAAGTAGCCGCCGCTCGACCGTCAGAATCCGTAGTCACTGTAAAACTTGACTGACCATTGAAGCTGCCGCCACCTTGCTTTACCGAAAACGTCACCGGCACACCGCCAAGACGGTTGTTGCCTTTATCGACTACGACTGCAATCAATGGTTTGGGGACAGGTTTATTGACTTCGCCAAGCTGACCGTTTCCCGTATCAATCACTATCTTTCCCGCCGGTCCTAGTGTTCCGGTTGCGGCGAAGATAGCCGTACCCGCAAAGCCCACTGAATAAGCCTCGACGGAGTCGGCGCCTGCACCTGCTCGCATGCCCAACTTCCATTGCGCCTGGGCAAAGCCCTGGGCATTGGACATAACAATCGCTGACGCCGCAAAGTTGCCGCCCGTGCTGACCATGCCATCGTCTTGCGTGACTTTGAAGATGACGGGCTTGTTCGAAACTGGATTGCCATTCTCGTCAGTCAACGCGACTACAAGCGGCGCTGGTAATGCCGTACCGATGATTGCGCTCTGATTGTTTCCCGAGATGGGTCGAATTTGCGCGCGAGTGACTGCCTCGCGAGTGACGACGATTTGCGTAGTCGCCGAATTGCCGACCCTATCGCGCGCCACTGCCTGGATAACGTTAGGTCCCAATTGCAGGGGCACATTCGTGGCGAGGAAAGTGCGATTGGCGACCTGCGCCGCAAGTCCGGTCACCGTAACCTGCGCCTGCTGATCGTTCACAGTACCGACCACGATATCGTTCACATTCCCTGCCACCGAGAGCGAGGCTTCTGTCGTCACAAACTTGTCTGCCGGTGAGGTGATGGTCACATGAGGCGGAGTGGTATCAAGCGTCACCTCCATGCTCGTGGTCCCGACTGCGCCGGCTGCGGAGGTCGCAGTGGCGGTAACGATGTTTGGACCCTCAGCGAGTGGCAGCATGACGCTGAACTGTCCATTGGCTACCGGTGTCGCAATTGAGTTGATCGTTAGCGTGGCGGTTGGATCGTCGACCGTGCCGGTAACGGTAGTGGGACTTAGGTTGAGATAACTAAGATTGGCCGGTGAAGTGAACGTTACCTTTGGAACTGGCGCAAACACCACAGCTAATGGGGCGAGATCGTTGCTGTTCCCCGCGACATCTGTCGCTCGTAAGTTGATGGAATTCGCTCCGGGCGTCAACGTCACGTTGCAGGTAAAGTTGTCGCCGCTAACGGCCGCAGGCGCACCGTTGCACGTAAAGCTCCCAAGTCCGGAGAGCGTCTCGGTTATGGTTCCGGAGATGACGAGCGGCGACGTGAAGACTTTGGCGCCGTTCGTAAGAGAAGCGACACTGAGCGCCGGTGGAGTTTTGTCAAGCTTCACTATTATGAGCGTGCTGGCAGTATTTCCAGCCTTGTCGAGTGCGATTCCAGTGACAGACTGCCCGGCCGTTTCTGTGTTAACAGCAACAGGCGCAGGACAAGATGCGATGCCGCTGGTTGCGTCCGAACAAGTGAAACTAACGATAGCGTTGGTCTTGTTCCAACCGGCGGCATTAGGCGCCGGCGTAACAACGCCTGTGATAGTTGGCGCAACATTATCAACCCCAATGATCTGTACATTGAGACTCTCGCCCGGAGAGCCGCGCATGTCTATCGTCAATTGATTGGTTGCCAGCAACGTAAGCGGCTTGGTGAGGACATGGACGTTGGCATTAAAATCGCTTTGCTTGAAAAGTACGGCGCCGTTCAGCGTTATTAGCGCACTGGAAACTCCGCTGCTATCGATCCGCATGGTGAAAGTGGTAGTGGGATCCAATACAGGGAACGTCACATTCACCGGAGCGGGCGTATCCGTACCACGCACAAAGCTCACAGGCCCATACGCTGTGAAGGTGCCGACCGGACTCTGCGCATGACTCGATGGCGCCCAAAGCAGGCAAGCACTTATCGCGGCAAAGACGATCAGGCTGATCGTGAGTTCGTAAATTGTTACACGCTGACGCCGAATCTTTGAAAGAATCGAAGCCAAGTACAGTGCCTGAAAAAGACGGGGACTCTCTTTCATCGTAGTCCTCTGTATTGAAATTCAAGGGCTGAGTTTTAGGAGTGTGCAAGGAAGCAGAGGCTCTTGAGAATCAGCCGTTTAAAAAACCGCGCGAGGCCACGCATTTCCTTATGCGAGGCGCAGACCGTATAGCAAAAGCTCTAGGTGTGTCAAGAAGATTTGTCGAGCACATTTTTACGAGCCGCATGTTTTCTTGAAGAGCACGAGACTTTTTACGGAGGGCATCTCTCATCGCCGAGGTGCAATGCAGGGAAGTCGCGTTCTGCTGTCAGCGAGCTGATGGCCCATCAGGTGCTCGTCTCAATGTTGTACAAGTCGTGCAAGAATTCTTCATCAAAATCGTTGAGCAAAATCTCCTGCGACTGGTTGACGTAAAGAAGTTTGAACTCACCGGGAGGATCTTTATCATCAATGCGTCTAACACCGTCAATAACACAGAACAGACCAAACAGACCCGAGTCCACCGAATCGATAACCACTTGCCGAACCATCTCCTTACCGTAGTCATCCAACGCGTTATACCACTTGGACAACCGCACCAAATCTGCCGCTGGTGCTCTACCTGGAGGGTCTGAAAAGTTTTCCAGGCAGCCCTGAATGGCCGAATCACGCACGTATAGTTTCACCGCAGCAATGAAATCCTCATTGTCCATATTTTAAAGTTACCTCTTCCGATACGCGTTGGGTAGGATTTCTTATTTAACTTTACCAGTTCCAGAAGAGCGGCCAGTTGTTACCCTCGAACCCAATGCCGGGAAGTCGATCTTTTAGCGAGTGAAGCTTAGGAAAATTTGATCTATTGGGCATCCCGCGATCCTGGAATACTTCCACAACACAGTAACCAGCAGATCATCTTCATCGTTTTCATAAGCAAGGATCTCGGCGCGATTTCATCCGGCGTCAATCCTAAGTGCTCGCGGATCGTCTTCAATTTTTCCGGTATGCGTTTTGGAAAGGCGGCAAGTTGTAAGGATCGATCTCTGTGAGCATGGTTCACGTTTTCCGTTTACGGTGACGCGCTGGCGTCCAATACTTGAGCAAGTCTTTGTGCCTCGTGCGGAGCGCATATGATAACCATTGGCACGACACGCCGAGACTGCGAGCAGCCCTACTGATTCGGAGAGCAGTTGACCGTGTTCCTCTACTAAGTGCTCTTCGAGTTCAAGAAACGCAGCGTTGCTTCTGCCGCACGATTCATAAGGCCCACATTGTCGGCTAACTCGAGAGCGCGTCGAAACGTGCGTGGTGTAACGGACATCTGTTGACTGAAGGTACGAATAGGGGTAAAAAAAGGGGTATCTTTGGTTTTCATATCTTTGACACCCGCGATTTTATTAGGTTTGCCCGCTTGGCTCAGTAACTAGGCTCGCGCTCACAACGTTAGCCTCTTCAGTTACTTACAAAGGTGAATTGTAACGTTGACGGGAAGGTTGACGGCCGGTCACGATTGGCTCAATTCCGGCGAAAATTTCTTATCGTCTCCTGCTTCTCACCAATAGCAACTGCAAGTGTTCTTGTGATATTTCTTTGCTAGGGCGAGCACGATTCATTGCCTCGGCAACTGGTGGGAGCGGATGTTACTCCAAAATCTTTAGGCTGTCATACTCCAACTCCACATATAATCCCTGCCCATCTACTACTCGACAGTATCTACCACCATCGTACCTTAGCAGCGCCACCTTCGTGTCGACCGGCAACTCTCCAGTTGCCGAAGAGTCTTGCGCCGGATAGCTGAAATAGTATGGCTGCGATCGAAGCAAGCGATGCGTGAACTGATTGGGAGCAGGTCGAATCAGGTTACGATCGGGAATAGCCGCTCCTTCGGGCAAAATTACGATTTCTGGTCTGTCAAAACCTTCCATGACGGCTCCCTTATATATATTAAGCCTCACGCGTGAGAGTTGCGACTCCTCTCACGCGTAGAGGTTTAACAAAGTCCGCTTTCGAAAGACCGGCTATTGCAAGCTAGTCGCCGGCAACACTGTCGGAATCATTGGGAGCACCACTCCTTCATTGATGGGGAGAGCGTGTGTCGTCAACACTCCACTTTCAGTTAGTGATTGAAGGCTCGGGAGCTCAAAAGGTTCGGCGGCATTAATGTCAACCACGTACCCTAAGTCCTGTAAGCTTGCGACCGTCACTCGACTGAGCGGGTTGCCTACCCCTGTGATGATGCCCGACATGAGTTCATTGTTAAAGACTAACTCTCGCCAGTGAGAGTCGCGCGTTCCGGGTCCACCCGTGTTAGCCACAGGAACTGGCGTCGGTCCGGTATCTCGCAGCCGACCAAATTCAACACTCGCCGCCTGGCCTGTAAAGACAGGGTTAACACCACCAGCGCCTACCAGCAGCCCCTTCTCTCTCCAAATGGTACCAATGCCGAGCACGTGGCCCATCTCGTGAGTGATGACATCGTTGAGAGTGCCGTTCTCTTCCATCCTCTCCAAGTCTGCCGAGTCGAAACGCATGATGCCTTTGGCTGGAATGAATGCCGCGTCCCCAGCCGTCGCCGGACGCAGGCGCGTAGGACCAGCCTGGCCCAAAATACCATTTACACCATCAATCGATCTTCCTTCGGCCAGGATGACAACATCATCGACAACTTCGCCATCAACCATGACAGGAGGTAGATCGCCGATGATCATTCGAGCCCACCGGTCCGCCGCGCCGGTGAAAGCGGCTTGCTGGGTTTGAGTCAGACCTCCTATGAAGCGCACTTCAATGGTAAAAGGCGACGTAACATTCGCCAGATCCAAGGCGACCTGTGCGTCGGCCTTGGCCTTATATGTTTTATACTGTTTCATCTGTTTATTCTCCTTTCGAAAATTATGAGTTCAGGATGGTTCACTCAAAGGCGCGCCGCGTTATCAAAACCTTTAGAGGAATCCAGCGAAGGTTCAACACATATTTGCTCACAATCGCATCTATGCAGTTGACCATGTTGCAATAGGGCCGCAGGCTTCACAGTTGACCGCGTATTAATACTGGGGTCCACTGCGCGAATGTTGTCTAAGATTTGGGCTTCAATGCTTTCGCGAATTGCCCGACCGGGATGTTGAAACCGAAGATAAATTTGGTGACGCGTTTTGTACGTAGGTCCGCCTCGAGTTGTGCGTTCGTTGCAGACTGGCCAGTAGCCAGAGTCTGAGGCTCTCGGACGCGGTTGAAGACTGCTCCGGCGAACATGTTGAATTTGAGAGAGCTTTTGTAGAATCCCAGGCCCAGACCTACGAGAGGGCGATCAAGAGGCTTACCTGAGATGGGCACGCCTAGCACAAGATGCGGTGTCTTGTAGAACTCCGCACCCTTCGTGTCCACCCCGCTCGGATTGAGAAAGAGGTTAAGGAAGCCGTAAGCATTCTGCCGGTTCACTTCCTTTGCGGTCACCTGGTTGCCTTCGACATCGTACTGAACTTCCTTGAACGACTTGACCGGAATCCCGATGCTGATGTCCCAGTGATACCGCCCTTCGTTATCAAAGACTTTCAAATAGTTCTTTGGCTGCTGTGTTTGCTTATCAGGTTTCGGATCTTCGCCCTGTTCAGCTACGCTCGCCATAACTTGCCCCGAGGGCAAGAACGCAATATCGCTTTTGACAGCTATATCCGCTGGCAGATCTTTAAGGAGCAGTAACCTGCCTCCCCAGTACGAGGGTGGGAGTGGCTCTTTCTCGACGAGAGCTGCGCCGCCAGCGAAAATTACACCGGCTAGATCAATAGCATTCTGTGCGGGTCCGGGAATCTTTCCTTTCACGTCAACCGTGTACTTGATGTCCCAACTCTCACGAGCGGTGAGGTGAACCAATAGGACCGCTACGCGCCTATGTCCATAAATGCGGCCACCCTCCTGTACTGTTTCAAGATTCCAGACCGGCGTTAGACCCTGTGCGGCAGTGTTCCGATACAGGAACCATTTCTCGCTATCAACTTCATACTTGGCCGAGTTGCCGGCCCGCACGGGTGGGTCTTTCTCCGGCCATTTGACAAGGTGAATGATAACGTAGTCACCGTGTTCCCACTGGTAACACTTACCAATTGTATCGTCGATGAGCTTTCCAGCATTTGCTATTGGGTTCTTTGGATTTCTAACGGTCTTAAAATCAATGACCTTTTCGTCAGGGTTGTATGAATATTCGTTACGAACTGAAATGGACAAACTGTCGGAATTCGACTCGATCTCGACAGGCTCTGCCATAGATCCTTCACAGGGATTCTGACCGGTAGGTGCACGAACACTTGCGAGTGATGCTGGCGCGGAGATTGTGATACGACGGATCGGTCCCCTGATCATTAGCGAGTAGGTTTGACTGAAGAGTGCTTGCGACGTAGATGGATCGATCACCTCGATAGTAAATACGTAAGGAGCATTTCGCGCGGTAGTCGGTCGGACAGTGAGTTGGCCCGTTAACTCGTTGAGGGTTACGCCGGGAGGCAGCGGAGCCGACGAGGACACGCGCCAGAGAACGCTCTTGGTAGCGCCCTCAGCACCTAGTTGGCGCACATACTCTTCACCTACTCTAGCATCGGGTAGCCTCAGCATAGATATATCGCTGGTCTGTGCTTGAAGCTGATTAAGTCCCAGAACTCCTGCAATAAGAATTGCTGCCAGGATAGTTTGGAAAGCGATTTTGACGCGCGGCGACAAATAACGACGAGACTGTCCCGCAAAATGTGTGTGCGTAGTAAGGTTCTCAACGGATTCGCGGATCATGTATGTACTCCTTTGTGGTTAGCTGCGAGACAACTAGTACCCGTGGGCTGTCACGCGATCGGGTTAACAATTGCACTCGCTAATGTGAACTCACGAGTTGACAGGAGGGTGGTCGCTCGGCGCGACCGCCACCGCATCATTTGCTCTCGTCTATTAGTGTCCGGAGATCGCGAATTATTTTTTGATCGTGAAGAAAATTTGTTTTGGAGAGATTAAGGTGTGAGAAGGGCGATGATCAGTGCAGACTTATTTGCGTTCGACGCTGAACGGATAAGTATCTATAACGACCTTCTTGCCTTGCACTGGCGTGCCATAGAGTGTCAAGTAGTAAAAGTCTTCAACAAGAAGGTTTGCGGAAACATGAAAGTCAACACTTGAGAAATCACCATGTAGTTGTGCACGGCGGGCTGATAATCGCCTAATCACGCGCCTATCCTCGTTCCGAAGATCGGCACTGTAAGATTCATGCTTATTCTCAAACAATCGGAGTTGTAGGAGCACCACTGCATCGTCTGGATTGATCGTTATTGTCGATTCAGTGCTGCCGCGAGTTAAGCCGGGCACGAGCGTAGCGATGATGGTATTTGATGATGGAGGGATGCTTTTATCTTTCGATGGCGGAGTTGATGCAGGTGATGGCAGAGGTGAACTGGCATATCTCGGACTTTCGCTTGGTGTGGGAACACTGGAGTGTTGCTGCGGTGAAGGTTGATTTATTAATGGTGTAGGTTCGTTTGACTGCGCCACGCGCGGTGTTGGCTTGGAATTACGCGTCCAAACCAGGATTACGAACAAGGCTGCTGCAAGCAGCACTACCGCTGCCGCCGCAAATGCAAACCGCAAAACCTTTTTACGCAGGCGCCACCACTCCAGTAAAGAAGTTAACTTGGATGGACTGCGGTGGCCATTGACATCGTACGGGTGGTCCACCTGTGTATACAGACCGATCTCGCCTAATTTCTCTTCATTCTGTTTTACCCATTGGGATTGGGTAGCGCCCTTCGGGAACTGTCGTTCGAACAGCGAACGTTCATGCTGATCGAGCACCCCCTGATTGTAATCGGCTATCAACTTCTTTTCGGCATCCAGCAGGCATTTAAGGAAGTCCGTATCTTCAAAGAATCTGCGCTCGATCTGCTTGCGCTGATGCCGGGGCAGATCTCCCAGGAGGTACCGCTTTAGAGTTTCCTTGCCACTGAGATTATGGTCCATGCTCCTTAAACCCTCTCGTACATGAATTATCTCGTCAGTTTCCTGTCGAGGCAGTCTTCGATGCACGCTCTGAGTTTTGGTTTGGTTTTGAAAACAAGTTGCGCGAGAAGGTTTTCCGACATACCCAACTCATCCGCGAGCGCACCTTTCGTGCCCCGCGCAGTCTGGAAGTATTTCATAACCACCTTGCCTTGAGGGACCTGCTCCAAACAGCGCTCCAGGCAGTCATGGCGAATCTCGACCGGACAGCCGTCAGCTACCAGATCCCATTCCCTGCAAAGCTCTTCCATAGCCCTCCGCCATCGTGCGCGCTTTTTACGAATCTCTCGGTGATAAACACGACAAGTTCCAAGAGCAAAATTCCTCACGTTTCTCACGTTCCCGACTTCAATAGCTCTTTTCGCAACCCGTTCAAGGACTACGTCAGCGCATTCGTCCGCAAATTCGCACTGATTAAACTCAAAATACTTCGTAATTTTTAGACGAAGCAGTAAATACTCGGTCGACGAGAGGGATGGATCAGGATGTAAAAGCGTAAGGAACTTGTTAAACCCCTCCGCGTCCAATGTTGCCTCCCTTTCCCAATTGACTCCTCCTCGTAATATCGGGAGCCTTCACTGCTAGAAGTTTTGGCTAAAGAAATTGCGTGCAGCAGTTGTGAAGCCGGTAGTACCGTTCAGTCACGGCGCCCGGCGGGAAAACGCCTCGAACTGTTTCACGGCTCAAGTTCGGATAAAAGCGATATCCTACGACAATATCGGCAGTCTGCCTAGAGACCTCACAATCCATCGTATCAACCCGAAAACGGATTGATTAGGTTGTCAAAGAGCGGAAGTTTAGGGGGCAATGTTCATCAAGCAAGGTGGGAGGTAAAGCACTTTTATAGGTGAAAGCGCGAGCGAGTGAAGGTTACACACCTGCGGAATTGCTTTGGCATAAATCAAGCCCCGCACGGGACGACACCTCAAATAGAGATAAACGGGTACTGGTAGGTCGCCTCACTACCCGAGATTGTCGTCCCGCTCTGGTCGGCGGCGGTCAATGTGACTTCAGTGTCGTAGGGTCCCGGTCCATTGTGCCAGAAATATGAGAAAAGAACCCGGATCAGATTAGCGAAAGCAGTCCCTAAGAAAATGCGACCGATAGCTTTCCTGAAGAGGCCCCACTCCGGAGGTGTGCTGACGTGATCCGGGTGACGAATCGTTACCGTTAAAGTTTGGGGGCTGGAAACAGTGAACGTCGTTGTCAGCGGTTCAGTATACGGAATGCGGGAATTGAACCAGCCGCCAACACTTGGATGGCCGTTCGGTTGAAAGATCGTGACAACTATCTTCACCTTGCGCGTACCTGCCGGAAGCTCGGTAACGTCGAGACTTAGAATAAGCGACTCCGCTGTGCGGCGGACGACGTTGGGAATTGGGGGATCGGATGAGCCAACGCCCGCCAAAGTGATATGATTCACTTCTATCTTACTCATTGTTTGAACCTTTCTTCGGCCCGCCACGCGGAAGTTCACTAGCCCGAAATTCACACCGAAGTCGTTGCATAGCTATCCAACATTGAGCAGTGCTTCAGGTTTATCTGCGTTTTCAAGAGCAACCGGCGGCGTTTCCGGTGGAGGAGGTGGGATAATACCCTCAAAAGTGTAAGACAAACCGATTTTTAAATCCTCACGGGGACCAGACTGATCCTCGGGTGTGAGCTCGGCAACTAAGTCGTAAATGCCAGGTCCTAAATGGAACGGAGGGAGGATGGACTTAAACGGGATTGCTTCTGGGATCTCCTCCTCGTTGCTTATCGTCGGATGTTCGTGCTCGATAGCAACCGTCACTCTCGACGGATTAGCTTGAAGACCGACAACCGCCTGAACCGTTGTTGCTCGGCGATCAACGATGAACCGTCCGGAAACTCCGTTCTCCGTGTCCCTCTTTCTGATTTGAGCGAGTACCCGGAATTGCTGTACGGTGTCAGGCACCCCCTCAAAACCGACTATAAATTGAAGATCGTTGTTATTGGTCAGATCTAATCCAGTCGGGGTGATCACTTGCCCGTTCTGGAATTGCAGTTTGAACTCATTAACCCTAATGGCCGGACCTGTATGATTGGCCAAGCTCGAATTTAACATGTTTTGATCCTCTCTTTCCGCCAGTGAGTTATCTCCTTTTAAGAGCTTTCAATTAATAGTGGCCGAAGAGAGCCAAAAATTTTTTCAACTCGCTAAGAAATCGTAAATTCCAGGTTACGCTTAGCAGCCAACTCCATCGCGTCGCTGTTGTAATAGGCTTCTCTTTGATGGATGCGAAGATGTTATTGGTCTCCATTCACCGTGAATAACGAATGTGGCCCAGTAAAATGAGTCGCTCCACCTGTCCCTGCGACGCCAAAGCGCAAGCTGTGCCTCCCGCAAGGCGGCCGCGGGAGACAGACGTTCGGGTCCTAGCATTTTCTTATAGAACTGCTGCATCAACTCAGCAGTTGCCTCGTCATCAACCTCCCATAATGTTGACGCAACTCGTAGAGAGCCTGCATACAGGAAACCACGCGTGAGGCCGATCAGACCTTCACCCTTCACGTCCCTGCCGATTGCCGTTTGACAGGCGCTAAGGACAATTAAGTCGGCAGGAAGTCGAAGATCGTAAATCTCGTAAAGCTGCAAAAACCCATCCTGCGGACGGCCAGATTTGTCTACTAGTGAGAGCACGATGCCCGACCAGTCTGGCTGGTCGTTATTTAGCAGAGCATGAGTGGAAAAATGAACAATGCGATAGCGCGCGAGATCATGGCTGATTACATTTTTCTTATTCGCTTTGTACTCGCTTAGGAGTAATGCGCCGGGCTTTGCGAGGTCATAGATCGAGCGTGCTTCTTTCTCGGAGAACAGCAGCGGCGGGATGGGTGTTCCCTTGTTTGGCGTTAGCTCTGTCGCAGTTGCGGAGGCAATGACCTTGTCGGCTGAGTGGGCAGTGGCGCTCCCTCCGGTGGGGCCTCCTTTTCTCTCATTTACTCCGCGACTCGATGGAACCAATTGTCCGACTCTCCCACGATTGCGGAACACAGGGTTTGCAATGATGGCTACACCCAATGGAGATGGATTACGGCCCACCTGCTCTCGCCGAATAGCTGCAAGGGTCGATGCTGAAATCTCGTGTGTTATTTCATGCCTTGCGATAAGCGGCTCAACGGATCCGGTGTCAATTTGCAACGCAGCGAAAGGAACAAATTGCAGCAACTCGTCGGCAACCACCACAAGCCGTTTGTTCCCGAGCAAAGGGGCTGCCTTGGACAAAAGTGTGGTACCTAACTCCTTCGCCAGTTCATCACGTTTGGTCCGTTCGGCAGGCTCGAGGTTTCGCTTCACCATCAGTTCCCTGAAGAGTTTCACTTGCGATTCTATATAGGCTCGACCTGGTAACTCAAAACTCCAGAGTTCTGTTGTGCTCACCACCCACAGATAGCTCCGCTCTTTTCCGAGCATATACTCAAGCAACAAAGTATGCTCGTCGAGCAAATCGGCTTGGATTTCCGAGCAGGTAAGGATACGCGGCTGGATTAGTTGAGCATATTTGGGGCTGCTCTCTTTAAGTTCATCTTCGATCTTGCGCAACTGCTCCTCAATGGAATTCAATTGACTACGAATCTTCTCGGCCTGCTCCGGCAGTAATTTGTTGCTAAGCAGACGGATCTGGAGATCGGCTGACGTAGAGAGCTGCTGGCGCAGACGCTTCTCCGCCGAAAGCAGTTCCGCATTTTCAACACCGTTTCGAATATTTGTTCGAACACCCTCCAACGCTTCCAATAAGGCCCGCGCGCGCGCCCGCTCGTGGATATTCAAAGCAAGTTTATCCAACCGCTCCTGCGGATTTCGTTCGTGCAACTGCATGAGAACGTCCACATATTCCTTGTAATAGTCCTGCACGGAGGCGAAATACGAAACGCGGAGTCGATCATTAGCAACACGAGCGCGTTGCGACTCGATGATGTGAACCGCTGACTCAATCTGAGCGCGTGCCTCGCCGAGGTCGCGCATTGCGACCGCCACTCGCGAAAGTTCGTAGCGTGTGTTGGCTTCTCCCGGCCGGTACTTGTTCGTCAGCCAATGGTCAAGCGCCTTCTCAAGGTATACCTTGGCCTGCGCGCGGTCACCTGCGGCGAAATAGGTCACTCCGAGCTTGTGTAAAGTGTCACCTTCTCCTGCGCGGTCATTGAGGGCTTGCTGAAGCAAAAGTGCGTCGTTTAGATTCTTAATTGCGCTCGAAAATAGTTTTAGTGCTGCCTGTGCCTCACCGACATATGCGAGAACCTCTGCCCTCCCCGACGGGTTGTCGTTTCCCAAGACTGTGAGTGCTTTGTCGTAGAATGGTAACGCTTTTTCGGGAGCGCCGAGGATCACGTGATATCGTCCTAGATCTAGGAGCGTGTTGGCGTAACTGCGCTTGTCAATGCTCTCTTCGAGAATTGCACGAGCCGCTTCGAAGTTAGCGAGAGCTTCAGAATTCTGTCCGAGTGAGACCTGAACGCGTCCGATTAGGTCGAGCACAATTCCCTCGCCCCGCTTTGATAAGCTCTCAGTAAGTCGTCCATCCCGCCAGGCGGCAAGCGCCTGGTGATAGTATGTCAGTGCTTCTTGATTCTCGCCCAACAAATATGACGCCCGGCCCATCTCTCCAAGGGTGTAGGCTATTCCTCGCGGCACATCTGCCTGCTGAAAAAGTGAGAGTGCTTGTTCGAAGTTGACTCTTGCTTCGTAGACTTCTCCGGCATTGAGGTTACTAATGCCGAGGTTGACATTGAGGGCAGCCTGCTCCTCGGACGTACCGTGCCGCATCAGCGGCAACGCTTGCATGTAGAAATTGCGTGCTACAGGGTTCTGGTCGAGTGCCCCATAAAAAAGACCAAGCTTGTAAAGCGCCTTGCCCTCTTCTTTCGACTCTCCAAGCTGCTGCCATAGCTCAATCGCCTTTTCATACTCTTTGATAGCTTCATCACGTTTCTCTGTATCTCTAAAACGATCGCCGTCCGACGCTGCTTGAGTAGCAGCAGCACGCTTTCGATCATCTGGGAGGGCGTTTCTTAATTGTTTAATTAAGAACTCGTAAGTTCCCTTAGAATCGACAGAGGGCGATCGGCCCAGATTCACCTTGATCTCGTAAGTACCTGCGGCTGGCGCGACGAAATGTAACGATTCCTCACTTGCTGAAACTGGTGAAGTATCCACATCCAGGAGTCGCTCGCCGTTTGGGCCAAGGAGTGAGACAGCCATGTTAACTCTGCGACTACTGACAACTAAGTGGAGGTAGTGATCAGAATTAAGATCAATCTTAAAGAAATGAGAATCGCCAAATGCTATTTCTAACGAAATGGGACTTCCCAGCGCGGGGGCAACTAACCTTTTCTCCTCACCCCGTTTAAGTTCCTGCGGAGAGAAGAACAGATATGTCCGTCTTTCGTGTGTAATATTATTGGCCCTTAAAGGAATAACTGTAGCAATTAAAAATAAAGCAACTGGGCCAGTGAGATAACTGCTACGTTTCCGACCTAAGCCAATGAAGCGAAATAGATTCCTAGGGATGGGCCAGGTAATTTTTATCATAACTCGCACCAAACGTAGTTCCCGTTCGTAATCAAACCTTCATCCAATGAAAATTATTTTGCACGACAAATTGTAATCTTTTTGCAGTAGCGGTAAAGGATGAAGTCTTCGTAGTTGTTAATTTTTTATTAGGCTGTGGATTTGAATCGTAGCCCCTGCCGCCGTTAAGAACCAGCGGCCTTAAACATACGTTCTAAAATTGGGCGCGGACATCTTGGATCCGTTGTGGGTTAGATTACAAACGCACCAAGCCAATAACTAAGATGCTGGCAACTTCAGTAATTATAGGAAAGGAATAGCATAGAAAACGCGCAGGATTAGCTGTCTAGTACTTCCTGCGAAACTCATATTGGCTGCAAGCGAAAGCTTTGACGAGTTCAAGATCTTTCGTGCGCCTATAGATACGTGACTCCAATCCGCCAAGTGCTGGCGAAGGAAAACAGCTCAAATTTTACGCTGAACAGTGAGTATGCAGGCGCTCGACAACGTTGACGGCTCAGGGGTGCGTTTGCGAGCGTTCGGAGCGTTGAGCGCATTGAAAACCGAGTCGTTAAGATATTGCAAAATAAGTAAGCCGCGATGGACGATGCGTTTACGAAGAAACGACGCCCGCTTGGCTCAGTAAAAGATCGCTCACTTCCACCTTCGAAATCTAAAAGACTTACCGTCACGTCCAAAGACTCGATGGTCTAAATTTGGCCTGCGTCTTTATGACCTCCTCCCGAAAAACACGGTCAAAATAAAATAGAGAAAACCGGCAATTTGACAGGATGGGCGCCTGAGAGATTGCGTTGAAAAAATCCAACTTCACCAAAGCGCAGATCGTGTTTGCCTTACAGCAGGCGGATGACGAGAATCGCATCTAATCCGGCAGGGCACTCCCCTGAGATACCGCCAGCAAAGTGCATAGCACTTTGCTGGCGAAAAATTTTGCGCGTTATATGTTAACAATGACTGATTGTCGGCGTTGTATCAGCTCAAACTTCTCTTGGCATTTCGCACACGACGTGAGAGCTTGAGGAAATTTGATCTGCCGATAACACTGCAGTTCATGTAATGTTAATCGTTCGGATATCTTCGACCCCGACAAGTTGGCGGGCCGTCGTGAGGAAACGACCCGCAACCGCGGCGCGGGAGGAATGGTTAATCAGTTTACGTAGAACCGGTACATTCCCGAGTACTTTCCGTTCTCGTTAAAGATCTGAATGGACCACCAACCTGGAGAACCCAGAACCATGTTGGCTGTTACGCTAGCATAGTCCGGATGCAGGGCACTGTCTTTCAGAGTTGTTCTGCCGCCGTTGGGAAACGTTACGACAGCGCGCAAGCCGGCATTGAAGTTCCCACCCCAGAAAACGACCGACTGAAGAGACCCGCTGGATACTAGGTTTTGCGGACTATTCCCATTAACGTAAGGTGAGGGCAACGCCTTTTTCGTTTGTACAAAGCCCTTGTTAAACGTCGCAATGGAACGCCACGTTTGACTGAAGCCATTCGTCGTGACTCCGCAGCTTTGTTCCCAAACCAAAACCATATTATTGGAAATTTCCATGGTCCAAGCGACATGACCAGCAGATGATAACGTGCTGTTGACACCAATGTTGTACAAGCCGGGACCAGAGGTCGGCGCTACAGGATATCCGTTAGCCGACAAGTTAGTAGCCCAGTTCGTGGCGTTGCCAGCGGCAGGCAAGGCGTCGCCCCAAAAGCGATAGGCCTGTTCCCAAGCGAAATACGTGCAATTCTGATAATACGTATTACAGCAGGGATAAGGATTTCCAGGCGACCGCGTCACACCTGAACAGTTGTTGGTGTAGGCACTGCTCGCTGAAGTAGCCAAAGCAAGACTCGGTTCTGTTGTAGTGACATCGCTGCCATCGTTCTTCGTGTTTCTTTTCGCCCGCAACTTGAGTTCGTCCTTGTGCAATTCAAGATGGGTGCCGTAGTCGATCAGGATTGCATCAACGACTTCTTCCTTTTTCGGCAGGCGAAAAGTAATGGCCGATCGGCCGCCATCGGCAAAAGTTTCCTGGACCAGTATCGCTTTCGGGAATCGACGATTTACGACTGCCGAGAGGCTTTCACCGTCAGCTCGGCACTCAAGTGTCTCTGTTGAAGCCTTTGCTTCTAAGATCTGGAAGTTGGTTAAAGAGGGATCGTTGTACCCTGATGCATCCTGTGCAAGCGCTCGGACGCAAGACAGTATCATTAGGGAAACAAGACAGGTAATGAGTTTAATTTTTTTCATCGATACATGTACTCCATTTGTTTGGTTGAAGGACCCCTAGGACGTTATTGAAATGGGGAGCCACCTTCATTAATCAACTAATGAAGCGAAAGGTTACATTCAGATCAAAAGTTGAATTTAGAGCCAAAAACCTTGTTCAGTTTGTAACCTTCCGGATTTTTACTTAGTTATAGATATTGGAAAGCGATATCGTGAGAACGATCACGTACGATTCTGGGCTAATTGATTCGTTGAATGTCGGCAGAAGGGAAGAAATCTTGTCCCCAGCCTGCGACTGATGTAGAGCTTCTAAATGCGATAGCTCAACAATCTGAACGCGCGTTTGAGGAATTACGAGATCGATACGCTGCCTTGGTTCGCAGTGTGATTGGAGGTGTGCTCAAAAATACCTGTCCGCTGCACGAGCGTGAAGAAGTCGAATCCGAAGTCTGGATAAGAGTCTGGAAATATCGTCGCCCGTTTGATGAACAAAGAGGTGGAACGGTATTAGGCCTTCTGGCCCAGATTGCCAGGAACGCTGCTCTGTCTCACCGATGGCGTTACTGGCAAAGGCGAAGCAGAGAACTGAACCTTGATAAGCAAGAACTGGAGGTCCTGAAGTCAACAGAAAGCGCCAGCGAATGGTTACGAAATGCGAACGAGCGCCGGTTCATAGTCTCTGAACTAGTGGACCATGTGCTTAGTGAACTAAACGACGTCCATTTAAGCGTTGTCATCAGCGCGATCAACAACGACTATGAACAGTTAACTTATAAGGAGATTGCTGAGCGATTAGATCTTACTGAGAGCAATGTCAAGATTATCATTCACCGATTTAAGAAGAGATACTTGAAACTTCTTGAGGAGTATCGCAAAAACAGATGAGCAGTGATCCGAGGTGCACCCAACCTGAACGGTGGACGACCATTCCTGATTTTGAAGCTGCAGATGAAGAGATCTTGCGATATCTGGAGCACGTCGAGAGTTGCCCTTTTCACTCAAGGCTTGAGAATAGCGAAATGCACATTGTTCAGCAGGACTTTCAAACTGCTCGTCTCGTTGCGCCACAAAGAGAATTACCGTTATCGAGTTCCGATAAGGACGAAATGCTCGACGAGTTCGAACGCTACTTGAACACGCGTGAAGGCATTCCGCAGATTGATCATAGTGGCGCTGAAATCTCAAGTCCTTCGGTCAGGATCTCGAAACCAAGAAAGTCATGGTTTGTATCAATCAAACGACCAGCTTTTGTACTTACTGTAGTAGCAATTGGGGCTGTAATCATTGTGGGTCTCTGGCGACTGGCCCATCGAACACCGATGGTTGTACTCCCGCCTGAACATGCAAAGTTGGAGCCCAATGGTGAAGCTTCGAGCACACCGGATACCCATGTTCCGCCATCCTCGAACGCGACCCTTCACGATGCTGGCGTAATTATTCAGCTTGACGGTGAAGGCACTCTGCAGGGCTTACCATTCAGCCTGTCGCCGACGAATGCTGAAGCAGTACGAAAGGCACTGAAGGACCAAATAATTTCGGTGGGTCCTCTTCCCCAGGCGTTGGTCGCAAAGACTGAAGCGCGCATGGGGACTGATGAGACTCTCACGTTCATTCTTATTAAACCGACACAAAAGATAGTCCTCACCCCCACTCCCACTTTCGTTTGGAGTGCGCTTTCCGGCGCAAAGACGTATTTAGTTAGTATCTATGATGAACAAGACAATCTTGTGCTGTCGAGTAAACCTTTGTACGTAACAACCTGGAAACCAGAGATACCACTCCCACGTGGAAAGATTTATTCCTGGGAAGTAACAGCGAATAAAGATGGCAAAGAGATTACCTCGAGTGTTTCTGCTACAAAGCTTCATGGCAAACCATTGGAAGCAAAATTCAAAGTTTTGGAGCAGTCAAAAGCAGACGAGATAACAGAGGCTAAACGCCGGTATCCAGATTTCCATCTCTTGCTGGGAATCGTCCAAGCACGTGCGGGACTCATGGACGAAGCTGAGGTAGAGTTTAAAAAACTTCTTAGTGCTAACCCGAAGTCAGTTCTTGCGCAAAACCTACTGCGAAAGGTTCAAGTCAGCCGCGCTTCGACGCGCAGACAATAATTTAGTTTCCATCACCGACGATAACGAAGCCGGCCCAGTAGAGTGGATGCTTTTTCCCTTTCTTCCTAGTTTCCAGTGCTGCGTATTGCAGCGCTTCGGCAATAGTCTTGAAAGATCCGCCTCCCGCCGGCAGTGCCCGATGAAATTCGGACATTAGTAATTCTGTACTGGCGGCCGGAATTCGCCATTGGCTAACGACTACAGTAGAAGCTCCGGCAATAAATGCAGCCCATGAAAGACCTATCATTCCTTCTCCTCTGCCGATGTGACCGCGCGCTGTTTCACACCCTGAAAAGATAACCAAGTCCGCACTTAGCTGGATACTCATCAATTCTCCTGCCTCTAACAGACCGTCAGTATCTTCAGTTTTACCCGGTGTAGGAGATAACACTATATATGAGCGCAACGGATTCTCATTGTTTATCACGCCATGGGCGAAGAGATAAACAATTCGAGATTTGCTCGCTTCCTCTCGAAAACGTTTTTCACTGGCGTCTGGCCCGCGGAGGATCAAACTTGCAGGAGGGGCGCCGTAGATCTCATGGAGAGTTTTTACTTGCGCACTGGCGTTTGGCAGAACAGAAAGTCGTGTGTCTAATCGAGTCTGCTCAATTTTTCTCCTGAGTTGCTTAGTAATTGAGGGATTTATTAAGGCCAACAGCGCAGGGCCGGATATCGACCTTGCGGCGCTTCGTTGATTTCTTATCTCGCGTAGTGCCGTGAGTGAGGGAGCTTGAAACAACGCGTGCTCTTGCAGCCACGGGTGATCCGGGTTCATCTCAAGTGCCTGAAACGGCAGATCCCATAAGGGACCATCTGGTACGAGGATGATAGTGTTTTTCCCAGCGAGTTGGGGAGCGGCATTGGCGAGTAACAAACGGAACAGCTCATTTGCAGCTTTCGCGTAATTCCTTCCCTTCCGATCGATCTCTAATCGAAACCCTTCGACCTGAGATGTCAGCGCTGTTTCGCTAATAGTGATCTTATGCGTCGCCACATTTACGCCTTTTCCGTCCGTGTTCTTGGTTATTACGTAGAGGTAAGTGGCATCGTCTCCGACGCTGAACTCTACGATAGCCGTGTGCTCGTCCGTTAAGAGTGTTGCTGTTTCTTCAAGCTTGATGGTGAGTATCTTTCCATTCTTTGTCTGCAAGCGAAAATATTTAGCATAGAGCCCGTCGAGAAAGACATCGTACTCTTTCTGGGTATTGTCTCGGCGGTCTATTAAAGCCGACTGTTCAGAATTACTCGGGTCTTGTAACTGGATTCTCAGAATCGTGGAGTTTAGATTCGACAACTCTGACACAAACCGTTGTTGCTGGTCTTGTTCGTCCGCTGTTTGAATTCTCTGAAGGAATACCGATCCACTGGATAGGGTCTCCAGGATGGCATTTGCTTTGGATCGCTCCGAGTATTCGAACGCCTCTGCAGTTCGGCCTTCACTCATCAGAAGGTCTATCATTAAGCTATACGGTTGCAGCTTGTCTTCGAGGAACCGTTGTCGCCCTGCTATTCCACCACCAGCGCGTCCGCGCATTCCTTCTATAACAACGATAGACGCATCTAACAGTTCACGAGCTTTTGAAAACTCACTCTGTTGCCGGCGAGCTTTGGCCTCGATTAAGGATGCGCGCCACTGCAACTCTGGCATATTTATTTGTTTGGCTAATGTTGCCGTCTGTTGCGCATATTCAATCGCCGCAGGAATATCCCCTTTAGATAGTGTTGCACTTGAAAGATTATTTAGTACTGTCGCGCGAATTAGGACGAAGTTTGCTTTACCTTCTATCAGCTTCAAACTCGCTTTGTAGTTTTCGATGGCAGCGTTAAAGTCGAGTTTCTTGTGATAAATGATCCCGATATTGTCGAGAGTTTGGGCTCGGTCCTCTGGAAGCGATCGATAGTTGAGACTCTGCTCGTAGTGATGCAGCGCTTCGTCAAATTTTTCTTGCAGACCGCTAAGATTCCCTAAGCTGTCATATATCAAGCCTAACAATCTGCGACGCTCGGGTTCCTCTGTGATGTTTGTCGCCGAGTTCAATGCGCTGTTTAAAAATCGGAATGCCAGATCGTAGTTATTTTGGAGCGCATGGATTATTCCGATATTAACCAGAGCATCGCTCCTCAGTTTTGGAGTCGTCGCAAATGCCAGCGCCCTCTCTTCGTACTCCAATACCTTTCCGTAATTCCCCTGTGCTCTCTCGGTGTTTGCGAGATTATGGAGAGAGGCACCAATTGCGTTTTTCGACGCGGGCCCAGGTGAGCGCGCGTAAATCACTTGAGCAACTTGAAGCGCAAGTTCGAATGACTGGTGAGCTTGTTTAGGAGCGCTAAAGAATACAACCTTTCCTTGATTAAGGAGTTCTTGAAGGAGATATAGGTCCACCAATTCAGATTCTTGTCGGAGCAGAGAATCAACTTGAGAGGGCGCGCCAGCTAGAACATTTGAAAAATCCGATTGAGCGTTAGATTGGTTCCAGATTTTCCAGGAACCGTCCTCCTTGATTAATACGAAGTTGTAAAACAACCGCCGAACAACGAACTCTTTGTCGACATTACTCGGGGTTCTCGTATCGACAGCCAACCGTATCATTGCTTTGTCCCCATTCATAGTAAAGCGAGAAAACTGAGGATTATCGAAATTAACGCTGTCGGACTCGATTTTTGTTTTTAATGTTTGCTGACGCTGATAGGACGGTGAATTTTCACTCCAGAGTTTAATGTAAGTTGGGAAGTCGCGGTTCTGAAGAGCCTTGAGGAAGTTTTCGAGAAGCGTATGAATGTCAGCCTCATCACCTTGTTGTGTTCTCGGGAATGCATTTGCCGTGACGACCTGAGAGCTTTTCCAGGGTCGAATATCGCGACTCAAGAGCAGATTAGGGCATATCTGAGCGACGTGTTGGGCGCCGACAACGTTGGCTCCCAGCGTAAGAATATAAAAACAGATCAAAAGCTCGATATGTATGAGTCGTGAGATCTTGTGAGAAACTTCCAAAGCTTGTCTACCCTATCTAACTCGCCGGGGGTGAGCATGTTTAGGATAAGGTTGGAGATATGTATAGTCAACCAAAGTCAGTGAACTCAAATGTTAGCCCTTGTCTTTGCTTTGTGTCGCAGTTCATTTCTTTAGTTCCGGCATTCCTTTTGAATTAAAATCGACATATTTAAAGCATTTAAAGGTCGCATAACAGCCGAAGGTTTGTATATCAGCTTGTTCGAAACTACGCTCAATTCCCTGCTCTACTGTTTCATCTTCTTCATTCTGGGCTACAAGTTTGACTGTAAAGTTTATCAGGTGTCGACGTTAAGGTACCGGGGAGGTGCGGAGGGGCCGTGATCTGCTATGCAAATCTCTTCCGGAATGCGATGACCTGACGCAATATCTTCAGGGCTACGCAGTCTCCTCTTCAGGTTTAAGAGCGGCTTCGATTGTTCGTTGAAAAAACCTGTCTGAATGCGGAAGGGATGTCCGAGAAGAGCCCCCAAATATTTCGCGCCACCGATCAAATCACTCACGCTAGACGCATGGAACCGGGATCAGATCTCCGCATAGAACAGTACCACTCCCCTGAGAGAACGCCAGCCGAACGCTGACGCGTTCGGCTGGCGCAAAATTCTAAAATGCAACTGCGTACGCAGTTGCATTTTTTGGTGTGTGACCGTACATCCTTTTTTATTCCGCAGCGGCGCAGGAGTCGACAGCAAGAAGCCCGCGATGCCGACACCCAAGGCATTCGCACAGGTTAAAGAGTTTATGCCAGCACTCCCAAAGCCGTTGGAAATATTGGACCTAGTTGATGAAGTAGCGAGGCTGATTGCTGAGGCAAAAATCGCCTTCCCCGTCACGATTCATTTACCGTAACACTTACATCTCTTGTTCGACAGATTGAGCCCTCGATATTGCGCGCTGAAGCAATAATGACCGCGCGCACGCAGAAAGCTTGTCTGTCTCCAATCGAGACTCTGTAAGCCGGCGATCACATGCCAGGCCCTTGCGTCTTTTGCAATCCACATCTCTGTGTCGAACTTCTGCACTGGCCGTAAGCACGGCCTGCCAGATCGTGTCCCAATATGCCGGTTAATAAGCCGAGATAAGGTGTCCTCACTAACAGTGAAATTCATGTCTCTTAAATTTGGTAGTGGCAGGCGTGAGACGGTGATATTATTCATGAGACTCGCCGCAACGTGAGCCTCTAACCCTCTGACTAAGTTTGAAGGCTTCCACGTAACAATCAATGCGGTGAGCCTCAGACCTACATTCATGGCACTTCAACGTTATGTTTTCTCTTGTATTGCGCTGGTAATCTCTGTAGTCGTTGTCTGCGGACAAGCTGCCCACACTCAGCAGATAAGCGCGTTTGAGTATATTCCGCTGGAGGCGGGAGCAAGGCAGACATACGTTGCCGTTTTCCAAAGACGCGACGCTATTTTACCGTCGAAAGACGTTTACTCGATCCTCACTAAATCCGTGAAGAAGGATGGGCGTGATGTCTTTTATTTCGTTGAGGAAACAAAACAAGAGAGCTCGGTTCAGATGCTCGACGTCAACATGGTTGGTCTAGGAGCCTATTTAAAAGGGACTGACGGTATTTATACCTATGACTGCACGTGGAATCAAGATCTCGAAAAGATACCACCGAAAAAACCAAAGTTGTTGCTGCGATCTCCCTTGACTATAGGTGAAACGATAAAGGTCATGAATGACGACCAATCGAATGCATATGAATATACGGTCATAGGATTCGAAGACGTTACCGTCCCCGCCGGCGTGTTTCCCCGCGCATTAAAGCTGGGAATGAAGATGATTTACGCTGACGGTCATTTCGAGCAGAGCTATGCATGGTTTGGCGCTGGCACTGGCTTAATCAAGAGAATTCGTGCAACGGGTCGAACTGAGGAGCTAGTATCATACGAGAAGCCTGACCCTGAGGCAGCTTTCATCACGCGCTCGATTGAGGAATGGGTCGGACTGAAGTTCATGTTCCTGCCACAACGAAAAATTTTTCAAAAATACGGGTACCAGAGTTTTCATAGACCGAACGAAATGGGAAAAGCCCTACGACGTATATAAGAATCGCGTTGCAACGGTGACGAAAGTCTCTCCATTCCAATATGGTCATTACGTCGAATTTGTAATTGACGCGACGCAGGAAAAAATCATCGGTGAAGCATTCCGCGACGACCTCAGAGGAATTGGGCCTGTAGACGATCTTCTCAAAGCACGACTTAAATATAAGGGTAAGACTCTATGGACCCAGCAGATACTTAACACCTATAACGAAGATCTTGATGAGGAAGGAGTTTCCGTTCTTACTCATTACGTCGCGGTAAAGGTGTTGGACGTGGCTCCAGCCTGGGACTCACACCAACCGATTCGATTCTTACTCAGAACAGAAGCCGGATTCGATGTTTTTATCGATGTTCACATGACGAACACGAACGTACCGGAGCAATTGCGGCAGTACAATGATTTCTCAAAAGTATTTAGTCTGCATGCACCTGATCAATAAAACCGGGCAGTGACTTTCAATAGCATCCCATGCTAAAGCTTCCGACTCTGCAAGTATCTCGCCTCATTGCTAAGGCTCATATTGGTGAACGGATCAAGGAAGGACGTCGGGCGAGCATGGAGTCGTATGAAACCAGTTCCAAGCGAGCTGAGCGACGGTATGCCACCTGGGACAGACGAAACTACCAGGTCCTCATTCAACTGTTTGACTCGGACGAAATAGCAAAAGAGTATAACGCGATTCCAAAATTGGTTTTAACCGGAACTTACCGAAGCACTCAGCGAGCAGAACTGCACCAGAAGCGAATCGATCGAAAGGTAAAGTGGTTCAAAGAACTAGCGCGGAGGATCGACAACCATTTCCCGGAAGTTGGAGAGGCTGTCCTCAATCTCACTTCAGGAACAGTTTCCGCCCTCGGCAAAGTTGATCTACTTTGCAGCCGCTTTCATGCGGTAGTGAACCAGCTTCATCAACCGAAACGCGGAAACAAATCACTGCCGCGTCCGTCTCTAAAAAGCGAATACGATGTTCAGGAATTACTGCACGCATTACTGTGGATCTTTTTTACCGATGTCAGACGAGAAGATCCCGTTCCGCAAAGAGCCGGAGCGTCTTCACGAACCGACTTCGTTCTCAAAAAAGAAGAAATTATTATCGAAGTGAAGAAGACACGCTCAAACCTGAGAGACAAAGAGCTTGGCAATGAGTTGATTGTTGACATTGAGAGGTATAAAGCGCGTAAAGACTGCAAGCTCGCATACTGCTTCGTTTACGACCCTGACCATTTCATAAGGAATCCTGCCGGTATTGAAGAGCTGAGTCGAAATGAAGGTGAACTAGCAGTTAAAGTCGTTGTCCTACCAAAACGATAAGCCTAAAAAAGTGCAGATGTTGGGCGAACACCGTTTCTTGTGATGTCCCAAATAGTTAGCACCTGATGTCATGACGAACACTCGACCCTTGGGGCTAACTTTCTTGATGATACTGTTCGCGATTGGCACCCTTGCGAGCTTAATCGCTGTAATCACTCTGGTCTTTCCTGGCAGCTTTCTCGATGTGGCGTGGCGAGTCAATCCACACGCACATGAGGGCTTTTCTCGCCTCGGCGGTTGGTCTGTCGTACTGATGTCAGCAGTCTTTATTGCCTGTTTGCTGACAGCGTTCGGTTTATGGCGCCGTTTAGAATGGGGTTATTGGCTGGCGATGGCAATGCTGATTGCCAATCTCGTCGGCGATACAATCAATGTGATCGCGGGCAAGGACCGACGGGCGATTGCAGGCATTCCCATAGTGTTTCTTCTTCTTCTTTACTTGATGCGCAGGAACACGAGAGAATACTTCCGCGAAACAAACTGAGTAGTTACCAAGTTCACTTTATTTCCTCGAGCGACGCATTGTCCCACGTTCACAATCGTACTAACTTACCAGCACATCGTTGAAGCCGACGAAGACCGCGCAGCTAACGAAGCAGTTTCGCCAGCCAGAGTGCGACCAAGTTCATTTCAAATCACCCCTTGAATACGCAGGATCTCATACCGACGGCACTGCCTTCATCAGTTTAGGGTCTCTCCTAGGTTACTCACAGTCACCCGAACAATCGACCCATAGTAAGGAATGCCAGAATAAGGATGGTGATCTAAGTCGAAGGTTGAAAGTCACGCGCAGCCGAAAGACCAGGTGAGCACTTGGCCCTTCGGTTTATACCGCAATTCCTAACTCGTCTCACATCGTTTAGTTTCTCGGACGTCGCAGAAAGAGCATCTGCGACTGTCCTCGAAACAAAAGCGTTTCGGCACAAAGAGCCTCAAATCGGACGGTCATCTGATAACAGAAGATTCCGTTCTCCCAACTACAGCGCCTGGCGGCGCTCCCGAACGGAATCGCTGTTATCAAACGCCCGCTATTTTATTAGTTCTCCCCCTTGCGCCCGCTTCGCTCGCGCGCTCGGCGCACCTCGCACCGCTCTCTCCGCTACGCCCCCGCTGGGGGCTGGCGCTGTT
>Ga0134124_10000670_pt1 | contig 27249 bp, 21 predicted proteins | sample KB304_FD_96880 | JGI IMG/M metagenome (GOLD analysis project Ga0134124, IMG submission 96880) | Terrestrial soil microbial communities without Nitrogen fertilizer from Kellogg Biological Station, Michigan, USA - KB3-0-4 | ecosystem: Environmental > Terrestrial > Soil > Unclassified ... | reverse complement strand
CGTCCCCGGCGTCCTCTGCGGTTTTTCCTGCTCAGTGGCTCGGAATCAACCGCAGAGGACGCCGAGGACGCAGAGGAGAAACGCGAATGTGAGCGAGCAACACACTATCACCCCACTACCGAACTTTGTGGCTTTGTGACTTTGTGGTTAGATTGATATTTCCTGCTTGTCTTATGGAGAGATTGTTACGTATGTCGGAAGAAACACAAATCAGAAATGGCGAAGCTGGAACGTTGGTCGCACTGGAGACCGGTATCGGCGAGATGCCGTTCGGCGGTGAAGAGTTCCTGACCGAAGACCAGGCTGCCGCGAAGCGCGAGGCGTTGCGACTCTTTCAAGCGGCTTACGAAGCACAGATGCGCGGCGACCTGGATGAAGCCGCCGATATGTACAAGCAATCGATCGCGGCTTACGCGACGGCAGAGGCTCATACGTTCCTGGGATGGACTTACAGCTTCATGAGCCTGACGGATGAAGCGATTGCCGAGTGTCACCGGGCTATCGAAGTCGATCCCGACTTCGGTAATCCTTATAACGACATAGGCGCTTATCTCATCGAGGAGGGAAATCTGTACGCAGCAATCGAATGGTTCAGGCGCGCGATGATGGCTACGCGTTACGAGTGCTACTTTTATCCGCATTTCAATTTGGGGCGAGTGTATGAGGCGCTGGGCAGATGGATCGAAGCGCTGCGCGAGTACAAAGCGGCGATCGATTTGAATCCGAAATACACGCTGGCGATTCAGGCATTCAGAAAGCTGCAAGGGAAATTGAATTGAGTATGGCTGCACCGGGAGATGTTTGCTACCCCCTGTTGTAACGCCGGCAGAGATGATTCCAATGAACGTTCGGCAAATGCTAATAGATTATGAACTAGACCAAATGTCTAGATACCTTGATCTGGTACAAGAATCGTTGCAGCGCAACTATGACCATTTTGAAGCACACCTTGAGGAAATGACCGCTGAAGTACCCAACAGTGCATCAGAATCCGTCGGCAGTTGGAGCGACGACTACGAGGATGAGTTTTTCGAAGCAACCCACGATTTCCCCCAGCTTCTCCGCCTGAGCTCCATTGTCATATGGTACTCATTTGTCGAGCAAAATCTTCTTGACCTATGCGAAGAACTTAACCTGAGAATCTCCTTCGGCGCGAAAGAGAACGACAATCTTGATAAGGGCATACGCCGCGCCCGGAAATTCCTCGTCAAAGCCAAGAACTATGAGATCGACAACGACCATTGGCAGGAGTTAATCGAGATCAATCGCCTTAGGAATCATTTTGTCCACGACGGCAAACGTCTTAAGTACAGTTACCTTCAGCCAGATGGAGAGTTTGTACGCTATGAAAACAGCAGCGGGACGGTCGTATTTCTGATGGTCAACGGGGCGCTATATAGCTACCTACAAAAGCACGGAATAGTGACGACCAGTGGACCTTTTGTTGAGATCGTTCCCTCGATCGAGTACTGTAAGTCGCTCGTCGAATTCGGCAGGAAGCTATTTCGAAAGCTCTATGTTGATTTGACCCCGATTCACCAAGTGGCTACAGCGCCCGCGTTCACCAGCCATGGACCGGCGGAGTTTCGAAAGTAGGTATTGCCGGCAAAAGCGAAGAACCTGTCCGTCACCACAAACTATTGGAGGCCTATGGAAAACCAATACGTTGAACAGCGCGACGAAGGATATTGGATTGCCGGCACCCGTGTGTCTCTCGACTCAGTCGTGTTCGCGTTTCTGGAAGGCTTGTCTCCCGAGACTATTGCCACCGAATGCTTTCCCGTTCTGACGCTGGAGCAGGTCTTCGGTGCAATCACTTATTATCTGGGTCATCGAGTTGAGATCGATGAATACCTGAAGAGTACGGATGAAGAGTTCGAGTCACTGCGCCGGACGACGCGCGACGCCGATCCTCAGTTTCATGCGAAGTTGATTAAAGCGAGGCGAGAGGCGCTGATGAGCGAGGTATGAAGGTTCGTTTTCAAGCGGATGCAGATCTAAACCAGATCTTGTTGAAAGCTACGCTCAGACGAGAGCCTAGCGTAGACTTTCAGACAGCGCACGCAGCAGGGCTTGTCGCATTGAATGATGAACAGGTTCTGGCGATAGCCGCCGGGCAGGCTCGAGTACTTGTCACGCACGATCGAAAGACGATGCCGAAACACTTTGCCGAGTTTATTGCCACGCAGGAGAGCGCTGGCGTGATTATCGTTCCACAGAAGCTTTCGGTGAACGCAGCAGTTGAAGACTTGATTCTGATTTGGGGCGCGAGCGAATCCGAGGAGTGGATAAACAGAATAAAATCAATTCCCTTATGACGACGGTGTGCGACATGGGAATACCAACTGAATCGAATTGCAAAAGGATTGAACGGAGATTAGATGGACGGTGTTAATCCAAGAGGCGGCTGGATCGAGGTAATCACCGGCGGCATGTTCAGCGGCAAAAGCGAAGAACTGATTCGCCGCATTCGCCGCGCGGAGATCGCCCGGCAACGCACGCAGATTTTCAAACCCGCCATCGATAACCGCTTCGATTTGAAGCGTGTGATCTCGCGCGACAATCGCGGCGTCGATGCCGTCGTCGTCAACAACGCCACCGAGCTTCGTTCCAACCTCCTGTTCGGAGTAAAGGTCGTCGGAATCGACGAAGTCCAGTTCTTCGACGAAGGAATCATCGACGTTTGCATGGAGCTTGCAGACGCGAGCGTGCGAGTGATCGCCGCAGGGCTGGATCAGGATTATCTGCGCCGGCCGTTCGGGCCGATGCCCGGACTCCTGGCGGTAGCCGAATACGTTTCAAAGATGCACGCGGTCTGCGTTCGCTGCGGAGGACCCGCTCACTACACGCAACGCGTCGCGGGCGGGAACTCGCAGATAGAAATCGGTGACGGAACTTACGAAGCTCGCTGCCGCGTTTGCTATGAGCCTTATGAGGCGACCGAGACATCCGCTGAGCATTTGCGCGAGCCCCGCGACGTCGCAATAACCCACTGATCAAAGAACGCTCGATGAACGTCTTCGAACTCACCCGAAAGCTGATTTCCATTCCATCAATCAGCGGCGATGAAAAGGCCGTAGCCGATTTTCTCGCCGACTATCTAAGCAGCGCTGGATTCGAGGTCGCGCTCCAGGAAGCGGAGGACAACAGACCCAACGTCTATGCTCGACAAGGCGAACCCGATGTCGTGCTCTCGAGTCATACCGACACCGTTCCGCCGTACGTCGAATTCAAAGAAGACGATGATTTCATATACGGGCGAGGCGCCTGCGACACTAAGGGCATCATCGCGGCTATGCTTAAAGCCGGCGACGCGCTGCTGGAAGCCGGCGTCGCTGACTTCGGCCTGCTTTTCGTCGTAGGCGAAGAAGCCGGAAGCATCGGCGCCCGCCAGGCCAACAAAATTCCCAATCGATCGCGCTATCTGATCAACGGCGAGCCTACCGAATCCAAACTGGCGCTTGGCTCAAAAGGGGCTCTCAGAGCCATTCTCAGGTCGAGCGGCCGCGCCGCTCATTCGGCTTATCCGGAGAAGGGCGAGTCTGCGATCGACAAGCTGCTCGACGTGCTCACCGATCTTCGGCAAGCCGACTGGCCACGCGAAGAAACTCTTGGCGCTACCACTATGAACATCGGAATGATCAACGGCGGCGTCGCGGCGAACGTCATCCCGCCCGACGCGGAAGCCGAGTTGATGTTCCGAGTCGTCACGAACAACGAATCTCTGAAACGCATCATCGAAAGCGTCGCCGGCTCGCGCGTCGCGGTCGACTACACATTCGCGTGTGACCCGGTGTTCACCGAGAAGATCGACGGATTTGACACAACGGTCGTAGCTTTCACGACGGACATTCCGGCTCTAACGAATTGGGGCAGGCCGTTGTTGTTCGGGCCCGGTTCTATCCTGGACGCGCACACGCCGGGCGAACGGATTTCCAAGGCTGAGGTCATTGCGGCCATCGAGACTTACAAGCAGATGGTGCTAAGTTTGAAGGCGAAGGACTGACGGCGTAATCTTCTTTGCGGTCCTTTGCGTCTTTGCGTTGAGTATTTTTTATCGCAAAGACGCAAAGCCAGAAGGACAGGAAATGTCGAACAAAGTTCCAGTAGGGGTTCTGGGAGCGACCGGCGCAGTAGGACAAAAGCTCGTAACGCTGCTCGAGAACCATCCGTGGTTCGAGCTAACCGAGCTTGCAGCCTCGGACAGGTCCGCGGGGAAGCCTTACAAAGAGGCTGTTGCGTGGCGGCAATACAAGCCCATACCTGAAGGCCTGACAGATAAGTTAGTCAAGCCTTGTGAGCCGCACCTTGATTGCAAGGTTGTGTTCTCAGGGCTCGATTCATCGGTCGCCGGCGAAATCGAGGAGAACTTCGCGCAAGCCGGGTACATCGTCGTCAGCAACTCCAAAAACCATCGGATGGATGAAGACGTTCCGCTCCTGATTCCTGAGGTCAATCCCGAGCATCTGGCTTTGATCAAAACACAACGCGAACGCCGCGGCTGGACGGGCGCGCTCGTGACGAATCCGAATTGTTCGGTGATCGGGTTGGTGATGGCCCTCGCGCCGATTCATCGAGCTTTGGGAGTCCGGCGGTTAGTCGTAACCACGATGCAGGCGCTGTCAGGCGCCGGATATCCGGGACCTTCGGCCATAGATATGCTCGGCAACGTCATTCCGTCCATCGGGAGCGATGAGGAGGAGAAGGTCGAAATCGAGCCTCTCAAAATCATGGGCTCGCTGGACGGCGATCACATACGCTTCGCCGATTGCCGCATCAGCGCTCACACGAACCGGGTGTTTGTCGAAGACGGTCACATGGAATGCGTTTCGCTCGAGCTTGAAAAGAAAGGCACTCCGGATGAAGTAGCGCGCGTGCTTTCCGGTTTCACGTCGCTCCCACAGGAGTTGAAGCTGCCGTTCGCCCCCGAACGACCCGTGATAGTGACCGGCGAGCGCGACCGTCCGCAGCCTCGCTTCGATCGCGACGCGGGAAACGGGATGAGCGCAGTGGTCGGGCGCATTCGCGAGTGCCCGGTATTCGATATTCGATTTGTCGTGCTGTCGCACAACACGATCCGCGGCGCAGCCGGCGCGGCAATCCTTAACGCGGAATTGATGAAAGCCCAGGGATATTTCTAGCCACAGATAAACACAGATATGGAGCGGAACAATATCAGTGTTCATGTGGTTCTTTTCTTCTATGATCGCAATGAGCTTTGGCGATAAGAGCCGAGTCTGTTTCTAACCACAGATGAACAAATATCGGTGTTCATCCGTGTTCATCTGTGGTTCTTTTCTTCTATGATCATCATGAAATTTGGCGGCACCTCGGTCGAGGACGCCCCTTCAATCGAACGAGTAACAGAAATCATTCGCGCGAGGCTCGACCAGAAACCGGTCATCGTCGTCTCGGCGATGGGCAAGACAACTCGCAGATTGCTCCAAGCCGCCGAAGCTTCCGCTGCGGGCGACGGCAAGACAACCCTTGGCGTTGTCGCCGATTTGAAGACTCGTCACCTGAGCGAGGCTCGCAGGTTGGTCAAGCACGCCGATGGCCGCGAAGTGTTCTCGCTGGTCGAGAAACATTTCGACGAACTGAAAAAACTTCTCGAAGGTCTCGCCGTGCTCGGCGAGGTGCCGCCGCGCGGACTCGATAAGATCCTGGCGTATGGTGAATTGCTCTCTTCGGCTCTCCTGGCCGACGCGTTATTCGAGCGAGGCATACCGGCGCGATTGTTCGATGCACGCGAGCTGATCAAGACCGATGATCGCTACGGCGCGGCCTCTCCATTGTTCGACGTGACTGACCAGCGAATTCGCGAAGCTATCCGGCCCGCGATCGAGGGCGGCGTCGTGCCGGTCGTCCAGGGTTTCATCGGTTCGTCGCGCGACGGCGCGACAACCACGCTCGGATTCGAAGGATCAGACTACACGGCAACGATCCTCGGCGCGGCGCTTGACGCCGAAGACATTCAGATTTGGAAAGACGTCTCGGGCCTGATGACTGCGGACCCGGAGATCTATCCTCGCGCACGCACGGTCAAGCTTTGCTCATTTGCCGAAGCCGCGGAACTCACTCACTTCGGCGCAAAGGTGCTTCATCCAAAAGCCATCCAGCCGGCGGCCCGCAAAAACATCCCCGTTCACATCTACAACTCGAGGAAACCTGAGGCTGCGGGGACGGCCATAACGTTCGACGCTGCGGAATGCTCGAACCCGATCAAGTCGATCGCCTACAAACGCCCGGTCACAATCATCAACGCAACCACAAATGCGAAAGCCGGCGGGTCGCGCTTCACTACGGCGGATGACTTATTGAGATCGTTGTTGGAAATCCTTTCAAAGCGACGCGCACAGCCGTTGATCATCGCGGTTTCGGCGTCAACTGTTGTTCTTGCGCTCGATGCTCGAGATCTGAAGCACGGTGGCCGCGATTTGATCGAAGCCCTTTCAGATTACGGGAGCGCGACCGCGCGTGCCGACCGCGCAATTGTGTCGCTGGTTGGAGATGGGCTTAGAGGCGACCCGCGGCTTTTGAGCAGCGCCTTCAAAGCTATTGAAGAGATCGACGTCGAGATGATCGCGCACGGCTCGTCACCAATGACGATGAGCTTTGTTGTAGCCCAGTCCGATGTCGAGAACGTGGTAGCAAAGCTCCACGAGATTTTCTTCACCGTTCTCGATCCTCGCGTTTTCCAGTAACGGGAATGTTTTTCGCGGCATCGCACCAGTGACTTGTAACAAAGGTTTCGATAGCGATTAAGGGCAGTCCTGTAAGGGCGGTCCTCCTTAGAAACCATCCGACGCCGCGAGCTCTGCGGTACTTTGCGAGCTTTGCGCAAGGAATCCGATCGAGATACGTTGAACGCAAAGCTCGCAAAGTACCGCAAAGCTCGCAAAACGGTTTCTTCACGGTACCGGCTCGTTAAGACGAGTTCAGTCACTCCGTGGCCGCCCCTCAATGAGGAAGCGCTTGTCGAAAGAGGGGCGGCCACGGAGGACCGCCCATACAGGACTGCCGATTTCTCTGATACACTCCACTAGGCAGCTTCAAGCATCAACGTTTAGAATCTCTACTTATCAAATTGAAAGGTGTTGCAGTTCAGATGTCGATACTAGACCGAACTAAGTTAGCGCGCGCCGGGGTAGTCCTCGGCCTGTTGGCAATGTGGATTCCTTTACCGCTGGTGAACTCGGGAGGGGCGGTCAAGAATTCGTGGCGCGGAATCACTCCCCTCCATTCATCGGCCGAAGACGTCGCTCGACTCATCGGCGCCGAGCCGGATTCGACCGAATCAGTGCTTAGCGGTCCGTTCAAAGTCGATGGCGGTGAGGTGACCTTTTCTTATCTCACCACAAGCCTCGCAAAGATCTATCGCGCGCCGAGATCGATGGTGGGCAAGGTCTTCACCGTTTACTTCAAACCCAGCTACCCGGTGACGCGCACGGATGTGACGCTGGCCGCAGGTTTCAAGCGATGCGTCGAAGATCGCGACAGGACGTTCTATTACTTCGTCAATGAAGCCGGTATTGCTTATCGCTTTCTGCGCGACGGCGATCGCCTGGAGACAATCATCTATCAGCCTTCGCGCGCGGAAGTTCGAAATCTCGCGGTGAATACCGAGTGTGTGTTTTGAGCAGTGGTCAGTGGCTAGTGGTCAGTGGTTTGACGCCGATCAATAACCACTGATCACTGACCACTAACCACTAACCACTGACCACTATTTATGAAGCTTGCACTAGTCGGCTACGGAAAGATGGGACGGTTGGTTGAGCAAGCCGCCGCCTCTGAAGGGATCGAGGTCGCCTGCGTGATCGATCCCGTTGCCGGATCGCGAGGCAACCTGCGCGATGCCGATGTGTGCGTGGACTTCACCGAACCGAGCGTCGTTATCGACAACATCAAAGCCGCGGCGGCGGCTCGAGTGTCGATGGTGGTCGGGACCACGGGATGGCACGATCGGATTGATGAAGCTCGGCGGTTGGTTGAAGAAAGCGGAATCGGCTTTGTCTACGGCTCGAACTTCAGCATAGGCGTGAACCTTATGTTCAAGATCGCCGAACACGCCGCAGAGCTGTTCAGCCGTTTTCCCTCGCACGATCCTTTCATCGAAGAGGCCCATCACAAGTACAAAAAGGATGCGCCGTCGGGCACCGCGCTTTCGTTGAAGCGTATCGCCGAGGCGAAGTACGCGCGTGATATTCCGACTTCGTCAACGCGCGCCGGATACTTCCCCGGCAAGCACATTGTTGGATTCGATTCGGAAGCCGACACGCTCGAGATCGTTCACACCGCGCGGAGTCGCGGCGGATTTGCCGAAGGCGCGTTGCTCGCCGCTCGTTGGATCGCCGGGCGCAAAGGTTTTTTCGAGTTCTCTCAGATCATCGATGAGCAGTTGAAATAATGCATAACATCTCAAACCTGAAGGGCTGTGGGACGGCGCTGGTCACTCCGTTCAAAATGGATCTCTCGATCGACGAAGCAGCATTACGCCGCTTCGTCGAATTTCAGATCGCCGGCGGCATCGACTTCCTGGTGCCATGCGGCACTACCGGCGAGAGCGCGACTCTCAGCGACGACGAGCAACGGCGCGTGGTCGAGATCGTCGTCGAAAAAGCACGCGGGCGCGTGCCGGTCATCGCGGGAGCCGGCGGAAACAACACGGCTCACGTGATCAAGCTCGCGCGCGACTGCGAAAGGCTCGGAGTCGACGGCTTGTTATCCGTTTCGCCTTACTACAACAAGCCAATGCAGGAAGGGCTCTATCAGCACTTCAAGGCGATCGCAGAAGCGACGTCGCTTCCGATCATCGTCTACAATGTGCCGCCGCGCACAAACGTCAATATTCTTCCGGCCACGATTGCGCGGCTTTCGAAGATTCCCAACATCATCGGTGTCAAAGAAGCCTCGGGTGATATCTCGCAGATCGCGGAGATCATCAATCGGGTGCCGGCCGAGTTCAAGGTGTTCTCGGGTGATGATTCGATGACGCTGCCTTTGATTGCAGTAGGCGGAGTCGGATTGATTTCGGTTGCGGCCAATGAAGCGCCGGGCCAGATGAGTGCGCTTACCAGGGCTTGTCTCGAGAACAAATGGGACGACGCTCGCCGAATGAACCGGGAACTATGGGCTTTGATGAAATCGAACTTCATCGAGACCAGTCCTGGTCCCGTAAAAGCGGCGCTTGCGATGATGGGCATGATCGAAGAGACGTACCGCTTGCCGATGGTGCCCGTGACGCCGGACACGAAAGAGAAGCTTCGCGCGGTGCTTGTTGACTTGAAATTGATCTGATTGTTCCAACCACAAAGACGCCGAAGCCACAAAGCGAGAGTCGATTATTTACAGGTTGGGAAGAGGGACTTGTCCCCGCTCCGTGCGCTTGGCTCATCAACCGGCGGGGGACAAGTCCCTCTTCCAAACCTGCAATTGATAAACCATTTCTTTGGCTAATGAGTCCCTGCCTTTGTGGCTTGGTGTCTTTGTGGTTTAATCTGCGTTGAAAAAGATGACCCTGGCAGACCAAATACAACAACTCTTCGATAATCCACCAGCGGAGTTCACCGACGAGCATCGCGCGGTCTTCAACGAATTCAAGAAGCAACTCAACTCCGGCGACGTGCGCGCCGCGGAAAACATCGACGGCCAGTGGAAAGTAAACGCGTGGGTGAAACGCGGCATCCTGCTCGGCTTTCGAATGGGCCGGATCGAAAACTTTTCAATAAACAATCAGTTTCGATTTTACGACAAGGACACCTATCCTCTTCGGCATTTCGTCGGCACCGACGGCATACGAGTCGTGCCGGGCGGCTCTTCAATTCGTGATGGATGCTACATCGGAAAAGGCGTGACCTGCATGCCTCCAATGTTCGTCAACGTCGGAGCGTACGTAGACGACGGCACGATGATTGACTCGCACGCGCTCGTAGGTTCGTGTGCGCAGATCGGCAAGCGAGTTCACCTGTCGGCGGCGGCTCAGATTGGCGGCGTGCTCGAACCTATAGGCGAGTTGCCGGTGATCATTGAAGACGACGTGTTGGTAGGCGGCAACTGCGGGGTTTACGAAGGCACAATCGTTCGCGAGAAGGTAGTCCTGGCGTCGGGCACGATCCTGACCGGAGGCACACCGGTGTACGATCTAGTGAACGATCAGTTTTATCGCAAGACCGCCGAGGCTCCGCTCGAAATCCCTGCGGGCGCCGTCGTAGTCGCGGGGTCGCGGGCTATCACAAAAGGCCGGGGACCGGAGCTTGGGCTATCGATCTACACGCCCATCATAGTGAAGTATCGCGATGAAAAGACCGACGCATCGGTGAGGCTCGAGGATTATTTGAGATGACACCTGTAGGGGCGGCCCTGCGTGGCCGCCCCTCGGTCAAACGCGACACGGTTCGTGAAACAATGAGGGGCGGCCACTGAGGGCCGCCCCTACAGGTTGGTGTGTTATGAACTTTACTCCAGCAAAGCGAGTTCAAAACGTTGGCAAGAGCGCGACTCGAGTGCTCTACGACAGCGCGCCGCCCGGGTCGATCAATCTCGGGCTTGGCGAGCCTGACTTTGCGACACCTGAAATAGTCCGCGGCGAAGCGATCCGCGTCATCCGCGAAGAGCCGATCACCTACACAACCAACGCCGGCATCCTCGCCTTGCGGGAAAAAATCGCCGAGTATCACAGCGAAGATTTATCTTCGAGGTTCACGCCCGACTCTGTATGCATAACCACCGGCGCCGAAGAAGCCATCTTCGACGTGATGATGACGATCCTTGGTCCGGGCGATGAAGCGCTGCTCCCCGATCCCGGCTACATCGCTTATCCCGCAATAGCCGACATCGCCGGCGCCTATGTGCGCTACTACGCGACTCCCGCGGCCGGCGGCTTTGTGTTCGATCGCGAGCGCTTCGCGGGTGCGGTAACGGAGAACACGAGGCTCGTGGTTTTGAACTCGCCGTCTAATCCGACCAGCCGGGTGATCTCACGCGATGACCTTCGTTTCATGGCCGAACGGCTTGCCGGATCAAACGCATATGTCCTCGCAGACGAGATCTACAGGGATCTCTACATCGACGAGCGGCCTGCGACTATTTCGGAGTTCTACGACAAGACGATCATCGTTTCAGGCCTTTCAAAGATGATGAGCATGACCGGTTGGCGAATTGGCTGGGCGCTCGGACCCGAAGAAGTGATCGACCACGTCACCGTCATGCATCAGTACGTTTCGTCTTGTGTATCGGCAGTCACTCAAAAAGCCTCGCTCGCCGCGTTCACCGATGAGGGACGACGCGCAACAACCACGATGCGAGACGAATTGCGCAGACGACGCGATGTGATGGCACGAACGATTGAAAAAGAGCTCGAGCTGCCTTATGTGCAGGGTGAAGGCGCTTACTACATCATGCTTGACGTGTCGAAGTACGGCCCTGCGATGGACACCGCGATGTCACTGCTCGACGCGCGAGTGATCACCGTCCCGGGCTCAGCGTTCGGCTCGGAAGGCGAAGGCTTTTTGAGGTTGTCATACTCAATCGAAGCCTCGCTGATCGAAGAAGGCATTCGTCGTATCGCGATGGGTCTGAATCAAGATGACCCTCAATAAGCTGACTATGGAATATGCTGTCCGGCTAATACTCTTTAACATCATTCTTGGTGTCGTTCATACTCCGCAATTCAAAACTCTGAAGAATTTTCCAGAAAATTGGAAATAAAAGTTCAACTTCCTTTAGCCTGCTCAGACACCGAAAAGGGTAAATTAAGTTACCTAAGCTAGTAAGGAACACAATTACTATGTTGAGGTATTCCGGCACGAATTGTGCTTCTCGGGACATCGAGTCGCGGTCTTAGAATGATTCGCTACAGAAATCGAACGCGGAAGTAGTTAGCCAAGGGACGTTCGGCCGCTGGGCATTGCTCACGTAACACTAGGACGTTGCGGGGGAATAGTAGCGATGGAATCGACACAGACACTTGAAAACCGTCACACGTTAGTTGCTGCTCAGGAGCATCACAGAACCGAGAACGCGGCCGCAAATCCTCGCTCATTATTTCCAACTCTGGATCAATCTCTCTTCGTGATTGTGACATTGATGTTGGTTTTTACGGCTGTTCTCTTATCGGTCAATCTAATATTTCAACACGAAAACTATAGTGCCGGAATATCGGCTGCCTTGAAGGATTCCGTTAATCCCAATCATGCGATCATTCTTACATACAGCCGCGCTTGGGACTTTGCGGTAGTCAAAATCTCCTCTATCTTTCTCGCATTTTGCCTAATCTTGATTGGTGCCCTCTATGTTCTCAGGGTAGCTCTTGCTTCATATTCCCTCTCGGTTGAAGGAGCAAATGCAAAAGGTGCTTTAGAAACCGGATCACCGGGACTTGTGATGCTAACACTGGGTGTAGTCCTGATGGGCATAATATTGCTCTCCTCTTCAAATGTGGCGTATACCGATCCTGGAGTTCCGGCAACTATTGCGGAGCCAAAGACTATTCAAGAAGATCCCGTTATCGCTCCAAAAGAGGATCGTCAACGATCTACTTCTGAAAAACGAGGTGCGAAGAAATGAACAGAATAGCTATCTGTGGGGTGCTCGTAATTGGCAACTTGGTTTCTTCCGTGTCAGGACAGGATCAGTATTTGACTGGGATACTCATAAGGACCTGTTCTGCCAACCTTCCGAAGCCAATGATATGCACTGTCGCGCACGCACAGTCGGAAATGGAGAATTTGCTAAAGCAGGCGGGCTGGCCATTGACATATTCAAGACCTTTAATCGATTGGCAAACTGATTGCGCGGTTATCATCGCGCCGGGTGTCCGGTATCGGGACTACACGCTTGCATTTTTTGACTTAACTTGGACTGGCAGAGAATTTGCGCTTGATTGGGGCTGGAAGCCAGTCAAACGATTATCGCGTGGGGGAGAAAGCATAACGTCCGGCTATGAAGGTAGTATGGTAACGCAGTCAGAAGCATTGATAGTTGTGGCCCGGCGCAATGTATATCCAGCCAACAGCCTAACATGTTATGAGAAAACCGCACGTCGGTAACTTAGAAGGAAGAACCTTGGTTCACTCGCAGGTCATCCGCGGCTGAGTCACTGTCAGCAACACCTCCCATTCCTCTTCGTATCACCTAGATTGGCAAATAGACCGACCTGAACAATGAGCTACTGGGGTGTGTCACCATAGGGCATTGCGCTGAATGGTGTTTCGTTCCTCACCAGAACCGCGTCTGCTAGACTTTCGTTGTTATCATCATGAGTACAAAGTCGAGATTCAAGCGCGCCGCCATTCACGTCATCGGTTGGGGCTTCATCCTGCTCGGCATACTCGGTCTGTTTCTCCCAATACTTCAAGGCTTTCTATTCCTGCTGGTCGGGCTCTTCGTGCTGTCGAGCGTGTCCCCATGGGCGGAGCGGCTGCTCCATAAACTAAGAAAGCGGTTTCCGAAGACAAGCAAGAAGTTCGATGAAGCGAAGTCAAATGCAAGCAGGGTTCAAACTCGCCTCGCCGCCAGGTTCGACGATGCGAAGTCAAAAGTCCGCAGAGCCCACGCGCATATCTTCAAGAAGAAGCGAAGCCACCACAGCGTTTGAAAGACATCTAGCAGCTTTTTGAATGCGCTTTGACTCCTACATCCGCACAGCCATAGACTTTTACTTGAATGGATCGCGGAACAAAAAAGGAAGAATTAGAATGAGCAGGCATTGTTTAACACAAGCAGGTCGAGGACTGGCGCTGGTGGTCGCGCTCGCGTTAGCCGGATGCTCGAGCATCACGCACTCAAACGTGAGTAATAGCAATCAACCTTCGAACGGTAACGCAGCCATGGAGACCGAAACCACCAAACCGACCGACGCGGCGTCCACGGAAGGTACCATTGACAGCCGGCTCGTCTCCGCAAACACGGCTTTCGGATTCAAGCTGTTTGCGGAAGTCGCGAAACAGGATGCGGGCAAGAACGTCTTCATCTCACCCGCAAGCGTCGGTCTGGCGCTTGCGATGACTTATAACGGCGCGGTTGGAGAGACAAGCCTTGGAATGGAACGCGCGCTCGAAATCCAGGGAATGCATCACGACGAGTTGAATCGCGCTTACGCCCAGTTGAGGCAGGCGCTCGAGAGCGCCGACCCGAAAGTTGAATTGAACATTGCCAACTCGCTATGGGCGAGAAAGGGCGTGATCTTCAACCCTGCCTTCATTGAGCGGGATAAGCAGTTCTATGGTGCGGAGGTGACGGCTCTCGACTTCGGCGATCCCGGCGCGCCGGCAACGATCAACTCGTGGGTCTCCGAAAAGACAAAAGGTAAGATCCGTCACATCGTCGATCAAATCGACGCGCAGTCGATTCTCTTCCTGATCAACGCGATCTACTTCAAGGGGAAATGGTCGATTGAATTCGATAAGGCGAAGACTAAAGAGGACACGTTTACGGCGGCCGCCGGCCAACAGAAGCGCGTGCCGATGATGAATCAGGCGGGCAAGTACAACTACTATGAGGGGAAAGAGTTTCAAGCGGTAAGCATTCCCTACGGCGACGGCCGCGCGAGCTTGTACGTGTTTCTTCCGGCGGCGAATTCTAGCCTGGATGCGTTTCAAAAGAACCTGACCGCCGCGAACTGGGACACCTGGATGAAGCAATTCACTCAAAGCGACGGCTCGATAGCGGTGCCAAGATTCAAGGTCGAGTATGAAGTCGGCCTGAACGATGCGCTGAAGGCACTGGGAATGGGAATCGCCTTCGATGCCAACCGCGCGGACTTCTCCGGGATAGTGCAGGGTTCCGAGCGAGCCTACATCAGCCGGGTCAAGCACAAGACCTTCGCCGAGGTGAACGAGGAAGGAACTGAAGCGGCGGCGGTTACTTCAGTCGAGATGAGGACGACTTCGGCGCGGCTGCAAAGGACATTTCAGATGATCGTCAATCGTCCTTTCTTTTGCGCAATCCGCGACAACCGAACAGGGACGCTGCTGTTTGTGGGTTCGATCACCGACCCACAATAGCGGCGAACCATTGGAGTGCACGAGAGAATTCGCTAACCCTGTATGGGCGGTCCTCCGTGGCCGCCCCTCCTTCGACGAAGCGCTCCCTCACTAAGGGGCGGCCACGGAGTACCGCCCATACAGGAGTACCCTTAATCGCTATCGAAACGCGGATCACGTTGTAAAGAAGGCCGCGCGAGTCGTAAGACAATCGCGCGGCCTGTAAAGAGCGCTGATCGGCGCCCGTTTTATCTTCAGTTGCGGTGAACCCGTGAGTTCTTTTCGACCCGAACAGCCTACAGATCGAACGCTCTAACCAGGAACGCCGCCATCTGCGCTCGCGTCACCGGATCGGCCGGACAATAGAACAAGTGATCCGGCGTACATCCGAGCGTGATGTTCAAGACTGCCATCCGATCGATGAAGTTGTAGAAGATATTGGACGGCGGAACATCGTTGAATCGCTGGGTGGCCGGTGTCGGCGGACTGAACTCTCCAAGCCCTCTGAGAATGAACGCCGACATCTGCTCTCTCGTGACCGCGCTCCCGGGACAGTACATTGTATTGCTCGGGGGGTTGCATCCCAGCGTAATCCCCAATACTGCCAGCCGGTCGATGAAGTTGTAGAACACATTCGACGGAGGCACATCCGTGAACCGCTGGCTACCCGGCAACGGCGGACTGAACTCGCCCTTCGCTCGCAGGATGAACGCCGACATCTGTTCGCGCAGAACACTGTCGTTCGGACAGTAGTTCCCGCCCCCGCATCCGAGCGTTACACCTCGGGCGGATAGCTGGCCAATCACGGTGTAGAACAGATCGTTCGACGGCACATCAAGGAAGTCGATACCCTGATACACCGTGTAGGTGTTTCCACCGATCGCGATCGTATCGCTGCGAATACCCGGGCCTGGATTTGCGTCGACCGTGTACTGCACCATTCCGTTGCCCATGCCCGAGGCCCCGGACGTAATGTGAATGTACCCGGCTCCGGTGGTGGCCATCCACATACAACTGGGATCGGAAGCGGTGACGTTGACCGTGCCGCTTCCGCCGTTGCCCGGGAAGCTCTGGTGATTCCTGTCCAGTGTAATCAGGCACACGAATTGATCCGCACCGATGTCAGGATTGCTTACCGGCCGCGGGTCGTTATCGATATCTGTAGTGATTCCCGCAATCGTCAATCCCATCGAGCGTAGAGTGCTCGCACTTTGTAGATGCAAGTCAGCCGGCGCAGTCGACGACACAAACAACGGGTCGACCGACTTTGAATTCACGTCTTGCCCGGTTCCGGTCTGCCAATTGGCTAGCGTCGGCCTGGCGGAACCACCGATGAAGCCGACATTCTGCGCGAAGTAATCGTTGTAGTCGATCGTCGAGAACACGGTGTTCGCACTGCTGCACAAAGCGCCGTAGCGCGTCCCAAGCGTCTGCGTGCTTACAAAGATGTTGTCCCGCAAATCGACCGCTCCCGCGGCGAGACCAGTCAAAACGTTTACGCCGGATGTGATGCCCGTAGCCGCATTCGCTCCCTGATTCGTGTTGAGCAGCACGGAGTTGAAGTAGATTTTGTAGCCGCCGCCAGTCGCGACTACGATTCCGTATCCGTTGTCGACGTCCGTCACATCGTTGAAGCCCTGCGACGCTACGTCCGAAACGAAGTTGTTGACGATAGTCACGTTCGAGGCGGCTGAGCTTGATGTCATGTAAATACCGTTGCTTCCCCAGCCCGCCGTATTGTTTTGCTTAATGTCGCTGATCTTGTTTCTGGTGACCGTCCCGCCATTCACCACCAGCGCGACCTGTATGCCGCTCATCGTCGAGCTTGTGGTGGTTGTCGAGCTTACGCCTTTGATGGTGTTGCTGCTGACGGTGAAGTTCTGCGCGTTGCCGATCAGCATCCCGCGGAATTGCAGTTTGTCGGCAGCGGTGGTCGAACCCCAATCATTGCCAGTGACCAGCCAGTTCTGATCCAGCGCCGTGCCGTTGCCGCGGAGGAATGCGGCGTTTTGCACACGGAAGATCTGGTTGTTCTGGATGATGTTGTTCGAGTTGGCCGTCTCAGCGTCGCCGCCGAACGTCGTGCCGCTGCCGCTGAGTATACCGGCGATGATCGTCGCGCCGGTATTGCCGGAGAGTATGCAGTTCTTTATGGTGTTGCCCGATGCTCCGTCGGCGGCTGACGCGCTGGCGATCCATATAACAGTCGCCCCAGTGTTGCCGTTGGTGATTGTCAGGCTGCGATCCAGGCCGCCGGAAAGCGAGCCGTCAATCGTCACATTGTCAGCGCCGTTGAGTTTGATCAGACCGGTGGTTGTTGAGATCCCGGAAATCGTCCGGGCCGCGCCGCTCGGTTTGATCGTGACGGTGAAGCCTCCGCTGATGGCGTTCAGGGCATTGGTGCCGAGCTCGCCGGTCAGATCGGATGTGATGTTGATTGTGAGGTTGCCGGTCGTCCCTGCGCTATTGATCGCTTCGAAGATTCCTCCGGTATTGGTCAGAGACGGATAGTTTCCGCCCGTGCCAACCGTGTAGGTCCCCCCTGCAATCGGGTCTATGATGTTCACAGTGCCTGCCACCATATCGTTCGCCGGCGTCTGATCGCCGACCAGTTCGGCAATCCCCTGAGTTGTATAAGTCCCCGCCGGTGAGAGCATCACGTTCGGGAAGCTGGCCGTGAGCGTCTGGCCCGAATTGATGGATGGAATGGTTGTGGTCATGTTGTATACGACCACCGCCATCGAGTCGAGAATCTTGAAGCGCACCGGCACGTTGGTTTGCGCCGCCGTTCCGTTGTTGGTGAATGAAGCTTGCGGGGTGATACTTGTCACCGTGCTGCGAGTGGAGCCATTCGGCGGGTTGACAATCGCGGCCGCGGCGATGTCATTCACCACCGGCGTCGTGCCGCTCGGTTCGTCCGCCCCAATGTCCGGCGGAGGCACGCGCGTTTGTCCATCGATATCGTTGCCAACGCCGACGCTGGCGCCCATGTCAACCATCGGCGAAGCGACGGCGATGTGCAGATCAGTATTGGAGACAAACAGCGGGTCGACTTTCTTTGAAGCGTTGTCGTTGAGGCCGCCCGCCGACAGGGTGCTGGTGTAAGCACGGAAGTTGGTCGCGGGCGTCGTCATCGTAGGATCGAAGTTGGCTTGCGTGAAGAAGTTTGTGCCGGCGGTGGTGCCGGCTTGCCCGACGCCTTGATTCGCCGCCGGGGCCGCGCTGTTGAAATAGTCGTTGTTGTTGAGCGTCAGGTTCATCGCCGACGTGGCGCCCGAAGGCAGATAGACCGCCACGTAGGCGATCGAGGTCGTGCCGCCGCTCATGTTGTTGACGAAGATGTTGTTGCGCACGTCCAAGCCGGTCTGCCCCGTGCTGACGATGCCGAACGCGGCCCCAAGCAGACTGGTGGCCGCCGTGCCCGATCTCAGACCAAACAGGTTTACCGAATTGTGATAAACCTTGGTCCCGGTACCCGACCCAACCCTGATACCGAACAGTCCGAAGGTCGTCGAGAAGGCCGCGCCGCCGGTCATATCACCGGTGACGCTGGACACGAAGTTGTTGCGGATGGTGTTGGTGTTGCCGGCGGCGAGGTTGATGCCGTATGAGCCAAACGTGCCGGTGTTGTTGTTGACGCAGTTGGTGACGGTGTTTCTCTCGACGGTGGTGTTCTGTCCTGTCGCCGAAATGTCGCCGAGGCTGATGCCCATCAATTGCGTGTTGAACCAGCCTTCGATGTTGCGCACTGTGTTGATTGCGACGGAACCGTTGTCGAAGCCCTGCAAGGTCATGCCGCGCGCATAGACCGTGGTCGGATTACCCGCGACCGCATTGCCGATAGTGTTGTTTGTGACCATGAGCCCGTTGGCGACCGTGGTGGCCGAGCCCTGCACGGCGATGCCGCGCGCGCAGGCGTCAATCTGGTTGTTGTCGGCCGAGAAGTTGGTGGCCGTGATGCCCGCGCCGATGGTCGTCGTGACCGAAGCGATGGCAGAAGGGGCGGTGGTGTTCGTAACGGTGGACGCGCCGCCGCCAACCAGAATCCCGTAGGTGGTGAACTCCGAGCCGGCCTGGCTCGTGGCGGCTGCCACGTTTCGGCCGGTCGCGCTGCCCGTGATGATGCAGTTCTTGATCACGTCGTTGTCGCCGCTGGTAATCAGCGTGGAGAGCGCAATGCGGACGACAGATGTGAAGGTCGTCGTGTTGACGGCCGTGTTCTGAATAGTCAGGTTGCGGTTCGTGCCTGCCGTGCCCGGGTTGTCACCGTTGATGGTGACGTTGTCAGCACCGTTCAATTCGATGACGCCGCGCCCGGTCGGTGACGCACCCGCTACCGAAACGCCATCATTCGACGGCTGAATCAGGACCGACGTGTACGAAGCGGTGCCAGCGCCGTTGCTGTTCAACACCGCCGGCGTCGCTCCTTCAGTTGTGCTCGCGACTATATTTACAGTGATCACTCCCTGATGAGTGCCTGCGTTGATCGCATCAAACGCCAACTTTAGAGTCCCGTAGTCCGTGGGACCAGTTGTGCCGGCAGTCGCCGTCACGGTTACAGGCCCGACCAGGGGCGAATCGGCGCTTGTGGAAGACAGCGCATCCGGCTGCGGCTTCAGCCTCTCTCGCTGCGGAGTCATGCTCGAGCCCGCAGGCGAACCGGCGGCTCGAGAAGATTGGGTTGAACTTCCAAAAATCAACAGTGCTATCAGGCAGACAGCAAGAATAGAGAGAGAGAGCGGAGAGGTTTTCATTAGCGGGGCTCCTTTGATAACTTGGTTATGTGCCGCGGCGGATGCTCATCCACCCGATTTTCAACAAGCGTTGGCGCGCTCAAGCTCGATCAAGTATCGCTTTTCCGGTCGATGCCGTTGCGAGACTTTGTGGAAAGTTCTGCTCCCTCTTACCCGGCTCTTTCCTTGCGGCTAAGTGCACACGCCTGACAAGAGGAGAAGCAGTATTAGCTTTACTAGATTTCGGCGATTGAGCCTGGGCTGCGCTCAATTGCCGGAACGGGTTATCAATGTCTCTGTGATTGAGTGCGCGCGTCTTTATATCAACCGCGCTCAGACAAAGTCAAGGCGTCAGCCGAACCCGGTAGTGGGGTGATAGTGTGTTGCTCCTCACACTCGCGTTTCTCCTCTGCGTCCTCTGCGGTTGATTCCGAGCCACCGAGCAGGGAAACCGCGGAGGACGCCGGGGACGCAGAGGACTGCTTGCCGGCAACCCGCTAATACCCCACTAACGCCGAGCCCAATGCGTTGGATCTCTAGAGATTGAATGCTCTCACCAGGAACGCCGCCATCTCAGCGCGAGTTACCGCACTGGACGGGCAGTAGAACAGGTGATCGGGCGTGCATCCCAACGTGATGTTCAATACAGCCAGTCGGTCTACAAAGTCGTAGAACTGATTTGACGAAGGCACATCGTTGAATCGCTGCGTCGCCGGCGTCGGCGGGCTGAACTCGCCCAACCCACGAAGTATGAAAGCCGACATTTGGTCGCGAAGCACTGGATCTGCCGGACAATACAACGGCGGCGCAACCGAGCAACCCACTGTAATATTCAAAGCCGCCAACCGGTCGATAAAGTTGTAGAACGGATTCGCCGGCGGGACGTCGTTGAATCGCTGAGTGAGAGGCATCGGTGGATCGAACTCGCCTTTCGATCGCATGATGAACGCCGCCATCTCCTGGCGAGTCACCGGATCGTTCGGGCAGTAGTTGCCGTTGCCGCACCCGAGCGTTATGCCTCGAGCCGATAGTTTCCCAATCTCCGTATAGAACAGACTCCCGAGAAGAACGTCCGCGAAGCTTATGCCCTGGTACACGGTAAAGGTTTGCCCGCCAACGATGATCGCGCCGCTGCGATTGGTAGACCCGAAGTTTGTTGTCACCGAATAATTGACCGAGCCGTTGCCGGCGCCGCTGCTGCCGGCCGTAACGGTAATCCAGCTCGCGGTGCTTTCTGCGATCCACCCGCAGGACGCGACGGACGTCACGTTGAAGCTCCCGGTTCCGCCGTTCGCCGCGAAAGACGCGCTCGGTGAAGAAATCGACGGCGCGCTTGTGCAAGGGAGAGCCGCATCGACGGCGGCTTTTATGTCCAGGCGGCCAGATCCGTATGTGTTATTCGGCACACCGCTCGAGCTGCACGCGGTAGATGAAACGTGAACCGCTGCTGTATTGAGAATCTGTTCCGCGAACGCTACGTTGCCGCGAATTCCCGGCTGCGCTGACCACAAAAGAGCTACGGCTCCGGCGACGTGCGGCGTAGCCATCGACGTACCACTGAGACTTGCATAGTTTGTGTCGCCGGTCCCGTAGGACGAACGGACGCTTACGCCGGGCGCGCTTATATCCGGTTTGAGCCGGTTGGATCCATCGATCGTCACCGGCCCGCGGCTGCTGAAACTTGCGATGATGTTAGTGGACGTGCTGAAGGCCCCAACTACATAGCTGGCGTCGTAGATCGACGGAGGATCGACTACCGACGAGCAGGACGAGCCCGCGTTTCCGGCGGCCACCACCATCATGATGCCGGCCGCTCGCTGGGCTTCAACTGCCTGTTGCAAGCTGGCCGGAGAGCAACCTTCGGACGGTGGACAACCCCACGAGTTGGTCGTGACGTGAGGAGCCTTGGTTGGGTCTCCCTGTGCCGGAGTACCGTTGACGGGATAGGGAGCCAGGAACCATTCCATGCACTCGATGTATCTTGCAGGTGTGCCGTTACCCTGATCCATATTGCGGCAGCCGATCCATTTCGCCCCCGGAGCCATGCCTACCTGGTTGGCGCCGCCGTCGTCTCCCATGACCGTTCCCATTGTGTGGGACCCGTGCCCGTCGTCGTCACAAGGCTGAGTCGAGTTCGCGCCGCAACCGCCGCCGCCGGTGTGAATGCTGTCGTGCCAGTTGAAGTCATGATTGGCGGTCGTTCCGTTCCAACCTCTGTAGTGAGGCTTGAGCGCGTTGTGAGTCCACCGATATCCGGTATCGGCGCCGGCAACAACGACTCCCTGGCCGTTGAAGCCAAGCGCCCACACTTCAGGCGCCCGGGTGTTGGTGATCCCCGGCTCGATCGCGTCGGGTTGCTGTGCGGCTCGATCGCCGATGGGCGCTTCCTCGATGTTGTTGTGAATTTCGGGATTGCCCTCGATACGGGCTACCTCATCGCGAGCCGCGAGAGCAAGCGCCACATCCAGATTGCCTCGCACCCATATCATGTTCACGAGGTAGTACGAGCGATGCTCGATCCTACCGGCATCGAGCCAGCTCAGCAGTGTCTTCTGTGTCTGCTGCGCCTTATTCCAGAGCGCGTTGTAAACGAAAAGACCTTTTTCGTTTTTAGTCTTGAGCAGCGCGGCGCCGCTCAAGTCCGCCTGGTCCGCCAGAACGGCCAGGAACTCCGCCTGCTTGCCATTCTGTGTGTGTTCGACCACCCACGGAGCAAGCTTGGACAGCGCAACGCTCTGTGCGCTTTTGCTCTGACGATCATCCGAACTTGCGGACGCGACGGCGCCGGCAATCAGGCATAGAACAACCAGCAGTCGAATCTTCATAAGTTCCATATTCCTGTCTTTTGAATTTGGCTATTTTGCCCGGTTCGCTTACAAATTGAAAGCCCTCACCAGGAACGCCGCCATCTGCGCTCGCGTCACCGAATCGCCCGGGCAATAGAAGTGGTGATCTGGCGTACATCCCAACGTAATGTTACGCACCGCCATTCGGTCAATGAAGTTGAAGAACACATTTGACGGCGGCACATCATTGAATCGCGCAGCAAGAGGCGTCGGCGGATTGAACTCGCCCAACCCTCTCAGCATGAATGCAGCCATCTCCATACGAAGCACCGGACTTGACGGGCAATAATTTCCCCCTCCACAACCCACCGTGATTCCCAACTCCGCCAATCGGTCGATGAAGTTGTAGAACACGTTTGACGGCGTCACGTCAGCGAATCGCTGACTGGCAGGTGTCGGTGGATTGAACTCACCCTTCGCTCGCATGATGAACGCCGCCATCTGCTCGCGCAAAACAGGAGCGTTCGGGCAGTAGTTACCGCCGCCGCATCCAACCGTCACGCCTCGAGCCGCCAGCCTCCCGATTTCGCTATAGAACGGATCGTTCGACGGCACGTCGGCGAAGTCAATGCCCTGGAAAACCGTAAAGGTCAGACCGGCGACAGTGATGGTACCGGAGCGAATGGCTGGGCCTGCATTGGCGCTGACTGAATAATTTACTACGCCGATATCGCTGCCGCTGCTGCCGGAGGTAATGGTGATAAAGCCAGCATTGCTCACCGCCGTCCAGTTGCAGCCGCTCTGCGTGTTCACCGTGATGCTGTCTGATCCGCCGCCTCCCGGAAAGGACTTGCTCATCGGCGCGATTATGTAGTTGCAACTGGCCGCACCCGGAACGCAGTAGCGCGCACCCGTTTCCGTCAAGATGCCCGTGTTCCCTCCCCAGACGATCATCTCTCTGCCGGTAAACACTGCACTCTGCTGGAAGCGAGCTGAAGGTACATTGGCCAACCCCGTAGCCAGCCAGCCGTCCGTTGCCGGGTTATATCGTCCTCCCGTATCCAGTCCGCCATTGCCGTTGCTGTCTCCGCCCCAGACGATCATCTCCGTTCCGGTCCAGACGGCTGTGTGAGACCGCCGCGGAGCTGGCGCATTGATGGCGCCGGTCGCAATCCATGAATTCGTGGATGGATTGTAGCGCGCCCCCGTAGTTGTCACGCCAAAATCATCTCCTCCCCAGACTATCATCTCGCTGCCTGTCCACACTGCCGTGTGGCCATACCTCGCTGTCGGGGCGTTAGCAGTATCCGTTGCATTCCAGGTGTCGGCTGAAGGGTCGTAGCGGCCGCCGGTATTGAGCCGGATATTGCCACCGAGGCCGCCCCACACAACCATCACGCTGCCCGTCCATACAGCAGTGTGTACTTCCCGGGCTGGGGGCGCATTCGACAGGCTCGCCGCCGTCCAGCTATCCAGCGTCGGGTCATACCGGAATCCGGTGTTGGAATCCGTTGAAGAAGCTCCGCCATCAATTCCACCCCAGACAATCATTACTGTGCCTGTCCACACTGCGGTATGTTTGGTCTTCGCGAATGGAGCGGTGTTTATGTCGGTCGCAATCCAGAGATCGGAGGCAGGATTGTATCGTCCACCCGTATTCGTATTGTTGGTTACCTCACGTCCTCCCCAGACGATCATTTCTGTGCCCGTCCACACCGCTGTATGATCCATGCGCCGGGTTGGAACATTTTCAAGTGAGGTCGGGGTCATCGAGTCCGTCGCAGGACTGTAGCGCGCTCCGGTGTTTGCGACGCCGAAATCCGTTTGCCCACCCCACAGGATCATCTCGACCCCGGTCCACAGGGCTGTATGATTCCTCCTGGGGAGCGGTGTATTGTTAGATCTCATTGAAACCCAGGTATCGGACGACGGGTCGTAGCGGCCGCCGTTATCGTAGAGGGTATACGATCCGCTAAAGCTGACCGAACCGCCCCATATGATCACCTCTTTCGTATCCCACACCGCGGTGGCCAGTTCTCGTGCGGCCGGTGCGCCATCGAAGTTCATCGCTGTCCAGTTATTTGTAGAAGGATTGTAGCGAGCGCCGCTTTGAAGAAAACTACCTTGCGAGTTTATCCCGCGTCTGAAACCGCCCCAGACGATCATTTCGGCGCCGGTCCAGGCCACTGCCGAGTTTCGTCCGGAAGGAGCATTTGTAGTACTCGTCGGAAACCAGGTATCGGTTAAAGGATCATATCGTCCGCCAGTATTTCGGTCGGGAGGATTGGGCGGATTATTGGGTCCGACTCCGCTGGCTATGATCATCTCAGTTCCGGTCCACACTGCTGCGTGAAGGCGTCGCGTTTCCGGCGCAGCGATTGTGTTTGTCGCAAGCCACGAATCGCTGGCAGGGTTGTATCGCCCTCCTGTATTCAAGTCGCCGGTAGAATTGAATCCGCCCCAAATGATCATCAGGCCACCGGTCCAGACAGCCGTGAAAAAATGGCGCCCGTCTGGAGCGTTCGAGGTGCTCGTCATCGTCCAGCCATCGGCTGAGGGGTTATATCTCCCGCCCGTATTGAAGTATGTCGTTATGCTATTGACGGTGATCGATCCGCCCCAGACGATCATCTCGGCGCCGGTCCATATCGCCTTGTGATTGTCTCGCGAGCCCGGCGCGTTCGTTATGCTGGTTGAGCTCCACGTGTCGCTCGAGGGACTGTACCTGCCTCCGGTATTCAGTCCGTTGTTAATGTTATCCGAGGGAGAATCATTACCTCCCCACACAATCATCACGCTGCCTGTCCAAACTGCTGTGTGGTTCCTCCGGGCGGCCGGAGCATTGATTGTGCTGGTCGCGTTCCAGGTATCGGTGGCGGGATTGTATCGGCTTCCAGTATTGAAAACCGATAAGTTAAATCCGGTGCCCGTGCGCCCTCCCCAAACAATCATCTCCGTGCCGGTCCACACCGCTGTGTGGCCATCTCGCTCGAAAGGCCCGCTTCCAATCGACGTCCACGTATCGCTCGTACAGGCCGAAGCGGGTGACCCCACTTGTGAAAGGCTGTAATCACCGGCCAAATCATCAGTCTGAGTGCCGATATTCCTGCGCTCGCTTTGCCACCAGATGTCCAGCGATCTCTTCTCCCAGTCTACGCGAGCAATGGTCATGCGGTCTTTGTGCTTGCTGAGAATAGCCGTAACGTAATAACGATCCTCGCCCTCCTGCAATTTGCTTAATCGGTCGAGAGGCAGTTGTGCGACGGCGGCAGAATTGTTTCGTTCGAACACCGGTGTAAGCTTGTTGAGCATTTCATTCCATTCTCTGGAATTCACTTTCAACGAACGCTCATTAGTCGAAGACGGCTCGTCTTCTGCTGAATCTTTTTCTTTCGACCATTCGATCTCCGAGTACACGCCGCTCATCTGCCTCATCCGGCCGGCCGAGCCGTGCGCTTTTATATCCGCTTCTATCTGAGATTTCAGTTCCCCATGAAACCTTTCGTCATAGGCGTACCAGTTCCTCACCAGTCTGTCTGCGACCAGGGGTCGCGCAAGGCACTCGGCGATGACAAAGGCGTCGTTGTCCAAAGCGGCGAACAACTCCGCCAGCCGTTCAGGCTGTTTACTCTGAGCGGCCAGACGGTTGATTTCCGCCTGGAGTTGCTCGGCCGTGATCGGGCGATGCCAGTAGGTTGCTAACGCGGCCGATTTCCGCAAGTAGTCCTCGACCTTCGTTCGCATTGCTTCCTGCGGCAGCACCTCATCCAGCGCCGGTTTCGGGCGAGGGTTTTCTGCCGGCCAGATTCTGTGCCGCCAGTTAACCGCTTCCAAACGGCGCTGATAGTTGATGCGCTGCTCCAACGAGAGCTTGCGCGAAGCGGTAGGCTCGATTTGAGAAGGTGATTTTGATTCCGGAAAAGCTTCCGCGGCAGCAAAGGGCAAAGCTACGAGGTTGCTGATAACTACGCCGGCAAGAATAAGAGAAAGACTTCGGGTTCTTTCGCCAGCAACTTGATCTCTCATCGTTTCAACTCCGTTTCGATGGAGAGAGGAGGATTCAGGACGTCTTCACTTGTTCTCGCTTCTGAGCAAGCGAAGACCCGCCAATACATGAGAGCTTCAACAGGGATGGACAGGATTCACAGGATAGGGAATGACGCAAAAAGACTCTCGCTTCTATCCTGTTCATCCTGTCTGTCCCTGTTGATTACTCATCGATGACGTCTTCACTTGCTCTCGCTTCTGAGGAAGCGAAGACCCGCCAATACATGAGAGCTTCAACAGGGATGGACAGGATTCACAGGATAGGGAATGACGCAAAAAGACTCTCGCTTCTATCCTGTTCATCCTGTCTATCCCTGTTGATTACTCTCGCTTCTATCCTGTTCATCCCGTCTGTCCCTGTTGATTACTCATCGATGACGTTTTCACTTGTTCTCGCTTCTGAGGAAGCGAAGACCCGCCAATACATGAGAGCTTCAACAGGGATGGACAGGATTCACGGGATAGGGAATGACGCAAAAGACTCTCGCTTCTATCCTGTTCATCCTGTCTATCCCTGTTGATTACTCATCGATGACGCTTTCACTTGTTCTCCCTTCTGAGCAAGCGAAGACCCGCCAATACATAAGAGCTTCAACAGGGATGGACAGGATTCACAGGATAGGGAATGACGCAAAAAGACTCTCGCTTCTATCCTGTTCATCCTGTCTGTCCCTGTTGATTACTCATCGATGATCAGGCGAT
>Ga0134124_10000669_pt1 | contig 27290 bp, 20 predicted proteins | sample KB304_FD_96880 | JGI IMG/M metagenome (GOLD analysis project Ga0134124, IMG submission 96880) | Terrestrial soil microbial communities without Nitrogen fertilizer from Kellogg Biological Station, Michigan, USA - KB3-0-4 | ecosystem: Environmental > Terrestrial > Soil > Unclassified ... | reverse complement strand
TTAGTTGAACCAATGTGCCCCATATAGCAGGTGGAAAAAAACGTAACTGTGGATGGAGTTTGTTTCACGCCGGATGGGAAGTCAAGAGGTGGTCTCGATATGCAGGTAAATTAGTTGAAGTGAGCGCACGGCTAGTGCCCCGAACCGTCCCAATTCACCGTGCGCTCACTTTGGAAGGCCGGGCCACCCCTCGTGTCACGGCCTTTGTTGCTCCCTTGTTCGCTTCTGCCGTCTATACCCTGTGAGAGGCCGGGTTATTCCCGCCCCTGGTCCCTCACATTGAGAATCTTGTCGTGAAAGATGATCGCGAACAGCTTCTGAGACAATTCATAATCTATTGATTGGAGCAAATGGTATTGTTCCAGAGCCAACGATCGCTGACCGCGTTGCAGGTAAAGCACGGCCAGATTGTGGTGCGCTTCAGCATATTCAGGTTTTAGTGTCAGGGCTTGCTTGTACGACGCGATTGCTTGCTGCTCTCGATGCGCGTGACTCAAAACGTAGCCGAGATTGTAATGGGCCAGGGCCATATCCGGTCTCAAGCGGATGGCCTGCTGCAAAGCTTCGATCGCGTCTGGAACCTGGGCCGTTTTGAAATACGCCACTCCAAGATTGTTATAGGCGTCAAAGAAATCCGGTTTCAAACGGACAGCTTCCTTCAACACTGCTACAGCTTCCCGAGCACGCCCGTCGTTGGAATATGCAAATCCCAGCTCCGTAAGTAAATCAACTCGATTCGGCTGAAGCTTAACGGCACGCTCCAGACACTCAACTGCGTCTGCATAGCGCCCACTTCTGTTGTATGAAACACCGAGTTCATGAAGAGCCGCTACAAACTCCGGATTTAGATCCACGGCATGTTTGAATGACTCAATCGCCAGATCCAATTCGTCTGTCATTTGATAGACGCGGCCGAGATTGTAGTGGGCCATGAAGAGGTTGGGTTGAAGCGCGATCGTTCTCTTCAGCAAGTCGACGGCTCGTTGGTACTGGTGATCCGTCACACAGGCGATAGCCTCGTCATTGAGCGCAGCCGCCTCATTGAGACTCTCATCCCGGTTCTGTGTCGCCAGGACACTGGTTTTCAGAAGCAGCACACAAAGCAGTGACACTGCAACGAACGTGAATTTCCTGAGTCTAAACATTGGTCCACCCCACTCAACCTGTTGATTGAATACAGACATCGAGGGCAGGCGTTAGTTGCGCCCGCGCCTTGTTCCGTTTTTGAGGGGTGGTCCGCCGGCCCGTCAGTAATTGACGGAGCCTTTGGCGTGCTTTATGCAGTTGCGATTTTGACGTTCCTACTGCGCATCCGAGCATCTTACCGATCTGCTCATGCTCAAAACCTTCCACATCGTGCAGGATAAATACCAGTCGATAACCCGCTGGCAACTGTCCTATCGCCTGGTTCAGGGCAATACGATCGATCAGCGCCATGCGGCTCGGATTCTCTGTTCCGCTAACGATGCGAATTGGTGTTTCGCCGTCTTCAGTAGTCTTCTCCGTCTTCACCACTCGCCGGCGAAAGTGCATCAGCACCTGATTAACGGTCATTCTATGCAGCCAGGTTGTGAACGACGACTCGCCACGAAAGGTGTGTAGCTTGCGAAAGAGTTGGATAAAAACCTGCTGCGTCAGGTCTTCCGCGTCTGACGTGTTTTGCAGCATGCGAAAACAGAGTGAATACACGCGTTTATGATGGAGATGGTAAATCTCTTCAAACGCCTCCATGTCGGGTGTACTCGTCATAGCCTCTCACTTACGTATGTAATCACGGCTTCCTTGCGCCGCTATACATACTGCTCGTGGGTTTTATTTATTCCGGGGGAGTGGAAGTCTGATGGCGACTTGAGGGCGAATTCGATTGGCTCAGAAAAGTCGCGGAAAAGGATTACCGACCAGACGATCATGGACCAAGTCGGACATAGCTCCGCGGACATGCTCAAGCACTACTCGCACATCACACGGCGAGTTTTAAACGCCTCTGTCGCTGCTCGGGAATCTTTCTTCATGCGCCAGCCTATTTCGTCTGCAGTGCCCCTGAACTGGTGAACTGAGAAACGCACTATCCTGGCTTATAAAGCGGCAGGCGTTCGGACTTGCCGCCTTTTTGTGCGTGCCTTAGACTTCTTGGCGTAACTTTTAGCAAGCGAATGCATCTACCAAACCAGCCCGCTCCAACTTTTGAGAACGTTGTTGCAGTTATCGAATCGCCCTCTCCGCAGGATATTCTCGAAGGAAGAAGAGAGGGTAACGCACTGGTGTCAGCGCTGGAGTAAGCAGAGATTCCCGTTAGATACTTTGCAGTATCAGATCTTGGAACTCTCGAAAGAAGCATTGAGATAATTGCGAACGCCCCGGCATCTCGCAGCCATATACTCGAGCCTCAGTTTAGCGGCAATAGAGTCACGGGTCGGTTGACGGAACACACAATCTTTGTACCTACGATTCACCTCTCAGCACATGGGAACGAACAAGGCATCGGTCTAACTGATGGAACTCTGGTCTCGTGGGAGGAGCTATCAGAACTTCTCGATTGTTTGAATAGAACGAAGGGCTACGGCGACTTTGGAAAGAATAAAGATAAGCGCCGTGGTTTGAGTTCGCTGTCACTCTCGTGCTGCAAGGGAATGTATGCGAAGCAGATGTTTCGCGATGGATAGTCCGTGGCCCGTCTTTGCTGTGGTTGGCAGCGAACAGAACATTCCCTGGTCAGATGCTCTCACGGCTTGGGTTACTTTCTATCATTTATTCATAACAAAGGGAGTACAAGTGGATGCTGCTATCGAAAGAATGAATCTAGCAGCAGGCGAAGACAACCTGTTTCAAATTCACAAGTAGAGTGCGAACATCACGAAAAACCCGCACAAAATAACAAGACGACTCAGAGCGTGAACTAGCCGAACTAGAGTCTGTATCCGTGTTACTCCTTAGGAATGTTTATCTTGTAGTTCTTTACTCGGAGCTATCCGATACTTGAAATTTCCCTTAATTCAACGAATCGTCGCTACATTTGCAGGGCATAGCTAAAAGATTCGCCGAGGTTTGGTGTTCATCCTTGATCCAGCAGATGGTGAAGGGACACGCTCAAAACGTCAGGAGGCTTCCGATCTCAACACAACTAACTAAAAGCGAAGACACATCCAAAAAAATACAAGAATACGGTGACTATCTTGATCATCCTTTTAGTGAGCGAATGAAGCGATCCTTATCTTCGGGAGTCGCAAAATCAAATGCAGGAATCTTTTGATCTCGCAATATCGCCAGCGCCTCAACGAATGAGTCGCGTCTTTCCGCGACTCTGGTCTTTGGCGGATATAAGATAGAATATACGCGAACTCTCTCATTCTGGGCTTTAATGTCGTGGTTATCAAAAATCAAAGCCTTCGCTGATTCGACTTTCTCTGTGTGGTGCTCAACGTCAAACGAAAGACACCGAATAAAATCAGGATGACCGTTAGCTTGAACACTCATATCAAAAGTGTGGCTAAACCGTTTTCCTCGTACCTTCACGGGATCGCTAGGCTTATTAACGCGCACTCTTTTTTCATCAATGCCGCTGTGAAATAGAGCTTGCATCACTCTTTGTCTCAACTTCACTTCGGTGATGCCTTGTTTTCTTTCTTCTCGATCCTGCCAAACAAATTGATGAAACAATTCTCGCAGTTCAGTGTCGATGTTCTCTACCAACGTGAAACGTGGTTGCGTGATCTGTATCTTACTTCCAGAATGGCGAGCGGCTAACTCATCGAGCGTTAAACCATCCGCTGCAATGATAATCTGCTCTATTGAATTCTTAATATTTCTTTCCAAGGCGGCTGTATTCAAGTAAGGATCAATTTTAGCGGCCCGTTGGAAGTTCTCGGTGAAGGAGTGAACAAATCTTCTGTCCCCGTTCGTGCCTGCCTCTAGCAACACTCCAATGTTAATACCTTCGTCCCGAATTACATCTGGGACATACCTTACGACGCTGTAATAACTACTGAGTGGCATCGTGATCTCCTCGCGCACTAACGTGCTTGGTCAAAATGCTCCGAACCATGCTTTGGCGAGTTGCCAAAAACTCTGACAAAACCGCGGCGTCACCGAGGGGAAATCTCCACTCACGGGGAACGCCGTCGATTATCGATGCAATCTTGTCTGGGGTTAACGCTTCTAAGCTTATCAGTGACGGTTCGAACGAGTCCATGCTAGGTGGTACGTGGTCAAAGTTGACGCAATTCATATAGATTTCATCGCGGGTTGCGAGTGCTTTGATCGAACCCTCATTCCAGGTAGCGCCGAATGCTTCTGTATGATCGATCATAAAAAACTCGCAGGCTTTGTTCTTACGGGTGAGATCCTGGAATGATAGTAGTAGATTGTCGGCGCTGCGATCTTTATTGCAAACAAACGTATCGAAGACGATGACTTGCGCCAACGCGGCTCGGTTTGTTAAATGCTGGACGTACATAGGATCGAAATCCTCATGATCTTCTACAAAGGGACTGGCGAATTGTAAGCCAGCCACAAGATTACGTTCTCTCAACCTCAGCTCTTTTGTGATGAAGAAATCATCGACGGCCACGACTTGGTTTTCCAGACCCGAAAATCCGAGCGCACCGATCAATTCACCGCAAACATATTCGTTAATCAAAACGCGAGTACCTCTTGGATTCCCTTGAACTTAACGAGATAATTACGGTTGTCAGAGAACCGAATAATGTGGGGCTGCGTTGAGCCTCTCACAAGCGCTTGTAGGTACCGGCGGGGCGTGAGTCTTGAGTCCGGAATTGGGCTGCCTCTCCGTGGGAGTGAGAAGAACGAAAGGGTTATACCACCGGCGCGAAGCAGCCTGCAAGAATTCTTACAAGGTGATAGTCAAATTTGAACGTCGAAGCCCGCAAGCATTAACGGGCCCTGTTTCGACAGCTATCTGCTTCCGTTTCAAATAATTCTTTGACTTCAAACAAACCATCCGTCCAAGGTTATCTATCCTGCAAAGGCTCACGCCGATTAAGCCCTCAATAAGGACGGTCGTCTGTGGGCTACGTCAGACTTCTTTCGCAGCTTGAGCGACACCCAATCGGGCTTTCGTAAATCGCTTCGTGGATCCTTGAAATCCTGTCTGAATGTTTGCGGATCCCGTTCAGGATTCGAGAGAGTTCACAATGGCAGACTCCGCCTCGCTCATCGGATCTCGCGCAACCGAGATAAGTGCTCGTCAATCCCAGTTATCCGCTCAGAGATCCGGATTGCTTTCTCGTCAATCCGAGATAGGTGCGCCGTTAAAGTCTGGTAGTCGGAGCGCGATCCCGATCACGATTAGGCGACAGAATGAAATCAAACAAGGCAGTTCAGTCAGGTAAGTTGAGATCCAATGAGCGACTACGCTGACGATTACCGTGTTCTTGTCCGCCGCACTGACGACTTACAGTTTCCGTTCGAGCGTTTGGCTTTACACTGGTCACACATCTCGCCCGACTTAGGTTTTTCTTTACTTGATTCGTAGTCTGATGTGGGCCAATGGCGGCAGTTCGCGCAGAAGTGCCAGGTATCGCGGTTGCGTTTGCGTCGATAGGTTTTTGTCATGGTGTTTTGTGCTCTTGTTTGGAAGGTTCTGGGCAAAGTTCAGAGTCCTGGTTGAAAACACTATGGAGAGACGGGAGAAATTGAAAAAGCACTAGCGGCAAGCGCCTTTTCAAAATTGAAAACCTAAAACGCGGGCAGGGTAGGGGAGTGGTCGCAGAAAAGTCCTTAGAAAGTTCTTAGAAATTCTAAGAAATTATTTTTAGAACTTTGTTCTAACGAGCTGAAGAGCCCTCGGGGGCACGGCATGCGCACCGAGGGCTCTCGGTTTAGGCTTCGGGATAGGTTTACCTCAAGAGTCGGAAAGGCTGACGCACCCACCCGCTACCGCAGGTGGTACTGACTGTGTCCGACAGCGGATCGTGACTGCGAGGCCAAGCCGTCAGGATACCAGCGAACTGTCTGCCAACAACTCGCCTTCGACTAGCGGAAGCTGAGCGTCAACCATTCCATACAGGTTCAGCTCAGCGCAGCGTGTGAAGGCGAAATGCTTCGCCGCGTTCGCAAGTAGTTTGGGATGCGCGGAGTTTTCCAGCGCTCCCATCAGTACGAACAATGCGGCCGCAGCTTCATCGCCAGTCCGACAGATTATCTCGGCCAATGCTTCGACCTTTTCTTCGTGCGAATCGTCTTCGTCGCTTTCCTGCGTTTGCGCGAACTCGGTCGTCTCGATGATCTTTTCGCCGGCATCGGCACGCCGCACGAGGTCGGGAAGTAAAGGATCGCTGATCTCCAAAGCGTAACGAATGATGCTGCGCCATTGTGGATCGATCGATCTGTCGTATATGACTGATTGAGCGCGACGTCTGAGAGCGTCGCTGATTGTGATTTGGATTGTTTCGGTTTCGTGAGGTGTTTCTTCTTGCGCTGATGCGCTACCATGCGTACTCATAACTTTCAATCCTTCCGTTTAAAGGGTTGACTGTTTAGGGTCGGCTTCGTGTGTCCGCACAAGTCGGCCCGCTTCTTTTGTTTTGGAGGCGTGACTGGACCATAGCACAAAAATTTTCGTTTGTGTCAGAAAAAGTAACTGCGGAGCGTTACTACATGAGTAAAGAACAGCTTGTTCGATGGAGTCCATCAACTTTGACCTGGCGACGAATGCTTCGCGCCTCGGTGGCTATATTGAGTGTGGCGCTGGTTGGTATCGGACTCGCAGCGCTGCTCGCGCCTGGTTTTGCGGCGGCAGGTTATGGCGTTGACGTGTCCACCCTCTCGGACCATGCTTATGTCCGTGCGGCAGGCGTGAGAGACATCGCAATCGGCGGGATCCTACTCGTTCTGCTGGCCCGCCTCAGCGAAACCAGAACTGTTAGTATCGCCGTCTTACTAGCGACGTTGGCGCCAATCGTTGATACCATAAACGTTCTTCAAGCATCCGGAGTGCGCCCGGCACTTATTCTTCATGCAGGTTCGATTCTGCCCATGATGATTCTTGCAATCGCGCTCCTTGGAGCTCGCGCTAACAAATAGCCTTGGGGCCTCGAACAATCCATTTTGTCTGGAGGTAAAGCAATGGCTGGTGCAATGTACAGATTGCCTTTTGAAGACGATGGGAATTGGCGTGTTTCGAGAACGAGTTGGGACGATCCAATAGGCTCGCACGATTCCAACCAGGCATATGCCTTCGACTTTCCACACGACATTGGCGGCAAGATCAGGGCAGCGAGAGGCGGCATCGTGGTGTCAAGAGAATCAAAACTCACTCTCAATACATGGGACTTGCCTGACGACGATCCACGAAAAAACGGTCCCGGGCAAGGTGGAAACTGGGTGCTCATTCGCCATATCGATGACACGGTGGCCATTTACTACCATCTCAATACCGACGATGTGTTAGTGAAGAAAGGTGACTTCGTAGCCCAGGGCGAAGTGATTGCACGCTCGGGAAACACCGGGCATTCAAGCGGTCCTCACCTCCATTTCGAGGTCAAATCGTTTTGGAATACCGACGACGACTGTGGGCCAGGTATTCCGATCTCCTTCGAAGATAAAACCCATTCCTCATTTCGTCCTATGAAGGAGACCGAGATCGCCTCAAATAACGCTTATCTGCGCGATGAGAATTGGCGACGTTGTCTCAAGTGCCAAAGTATTTTCCTGGCCAGCCGGCGCTCAGTCTGTCCGAAAGGTGGCAAGCATGCGGCAGATGAGAAGACCAATTTCGTGTTACTGCGAAACATCGGCAAAGGCTATTTCTTTAAAGGAGACAGGTACAGGCGGTACGACGTCGCAGCCGACGGCGTTGAACCGGGTTTCCCCGCGAAGATCTCGAAGTTCTGGCCCAAGTTATGGGAAGACGACATCGACGCTGCAGTGACGTGGAACAACGGCAAGGCGTACTTCTTCAAGGGGGACCAATACATACGCTGGGATATTAAGGAAGACATGATCGATAAAGGCTTTCCGGCGAAGATCTCGAAGTTCTGGCCGGGTTTGTGGGAAGACGATATCGATGCGGCCGTGATGTGGAACAACGGCAAAGCATATTTCTTCAAGGGCGATCAGTACATTCGTTGGGATGTAAAGAGCGACACAATCGATAAGGGCTTCCCGGCAAAGATCTCGAAATTCTGGCCAGGCCTGTGGGAAGACGATATCGATGCGGCCGTGATGTGGAACAACGGCAAAGCATATTTCTTCAAAGGCGATCAGTACATTCGTTGGGATGTAAAAAGCGATACTGTAGATAAAGGTTTCCCGGCAAAGATTTCGAAATTCTGGTCAGGACTCGAGGGTGGAATTGATGCGGCCGTTTTGTGGCCCGATGTAGGTGAACACGAGTGGCAGCCCTGTAACAAGTGCTGGGGGTTATTCTCTCGTGCGCATGGGACCTCGCGATGTCCGGCTGGAAGTGCACACGAAAATACAAGCGGGATTGAATATAGTCTACCGAGTGATTCGTCCGCTGCTGCAAGCGAAAGCTCCTGGCATCTTTGCCGGAGATGTGCCGGTGTTTTCTTCGGCAAGGGAGACGATTCGGTTTGTCCGGCAGGTCAAAAACATGAAGCCGCCGGTAAACCTCTCTTGCCAGCCAGTATTGTCACTGAGGTAGCCGAGGAAGGCTGGAAGTTTTGCAATGAATGCCATGGCCTTTTCTATGAGTCCGCGCAGGAATCAGTTTGCGCTGCGGGAGGAAAACATACGCCGCATGGTGGCGGATACGTCGTCATGATGAACTATGCCGGCGCACCCGGCCAACACAACTGGCGCAGATGCACCAAGTGTGCGCTTATGTTCTTTGGAGGGAACCAGAAATCGGTATGTCCTAAAGGAGCAACGCACGCACCGTTATCGAATGCGAACTACAGCGTGGTGGTAAATCAAGCGAAGGCGCCCGGACAACACCAGTGGGGATTGTGTGCTAAATGTGCATCGCTGTTTCATATCGGCTTGACTAAATGTCCAGCCGGGGGCGCCCATACACCACTCGGAACTCCTAACATCGCGGTAATGCCACGGTCTGCGTGAACATGTCAGAAAAAGTAAGGTTGACATGCCCGAAAGAAATGCCGCGACGATCATCGCGGCACTTCGATTCAGTTAAACGTTTGGCTTTTGATTAGCGGAGACTCAAGGCCGGTTAAAGATATCGCCGAGGATGTTGCCGAAGCCTCCATTATTTCTGCGGTAGTCGCGGTCGTTGTTGTAACCACCACCATACTGCCGAAATCCTTCCGCATAGCCCCTCACAAATCCATTTCTAAATTGCTGCGAACGAGCGTCTCTGAAGTAATGTGAACGCTGCGGGCTGTAGCTCTGGCCGCGGCGAGCATCACTCGACCCAGTGCTCAAGCCGGCCTGGTATCCCTGGTTCAGCTCAATCTGAGCGCCGTTGTTGTAGCCACCATAGTTCCCGTAACGACCATTGCGATCGTAGCGGTCATTACGATCATCGCGCCGACCGCGATACCGGTCGTCGTTGCGATTCCGTCGCCAATCTCGATCCTGCCGTTCACTACGATTACGATCATCACGACGCCACCGGCCGTCATTGCGATCCTGCGCTCGTGCAGTTGAGCTCGAGATCATCCCGATTCCAAACACTAAGGATAAAGCTAAGATTGCTCCCCCGATTTTGTTCCTGTACCCGATTGGTTTCATTTGATCTTGTCTCCTTGAGGTTCAACGATGGCAAGGTGCATACCGCCCTTCCTGAAACCATGAATCAAACTGTTCTAAAGGAGTTACCGGGTTGTGGGGATAAAGCTATATTCTCATTTGGTGTATTGATTACTCATATGAGCCCGGAGTTGACGCGGTGCCGGCGTTAAAGTTTAGAAAGATAATCAGACCAGCTCTGCGCCTCACGATTGTTGGAATCGAGTGATGCGGCCTTTCGAAAATTCTTGATAGCACAACTCTTAAACTTTGATTCACTCTCGTAGTCCTGGTCTTTTACCCGGTCATAATTTGCTCTGCACTGATGTCCTGCCGAAAGATAGGCTTTGCTAATGATAGGATCGTGGAGCGTTTCAAGATCGGCCCTTCTACTAACCGCCTCCTCGTATTCAACAATTGCTTCTTCCCAGTTATTGCGACCCACATCGGCGCGTGCCGCTGCGAGAAGTGGTTCGGGGTCATCAGGATCTAATTCTGCCGCTATTCGGTAATGTTTTGCTGACTCGCTGTAACAGCCTTCCCACTCGGGTTTGATCCTTTTTGTCCTGCCTTGAAGGTAAGCTGTTTCTCCCCATTGCATGTGCGCCTGTTTAATAAATTCAGGCGGGTTCTTTTCCTCGAGGGTTTGACAGTCCAGGATGGCATTTTCGAATTGTCCGAGGCTGGTGTAGAGAGCGGCGCGTGACAAATATGCTTGAAATAGATCGGGATTGAGTTCGATCGCTCGCGTGTAATCGGCAATGGCATCTACGTTGTGGTTCAGTCTCCGGCGGATGTCAGCACGGCCCAGGTAGGCATTAGTGGAATTCGGACTAAGCTCGATTACACGGGAATAATCGCTCTCGCTTTGTTCGAACCTCTCTGTCGCTTTGTTAGCCTCAGCACGTCCCAGGTAGGCTTCAACCATTTTCGGATCAACTGCAAGCGCCCGACTATAGTCAGCCACCGCCAGATCATACTTACCGTTTTGAGAAAACTGCCGCCCGCGTTCGCAGTAAGCAAGCAAATGTTCCTGGGTGAAGTCATATATTCTGCCGGCATCCAGTTCGATTGCTTTTTCCAGGTCGGCCCTTGCCGAGTTCGGATTATCACTGTCCTTGTAAGCAAAGGAACGACCAAAGTAGGCCCGGCCGTATGAAGCCTCCTGTTCTATAGCAAGGTTGTAGTCGGCAATCGCTTTCTCGTTATCAAAGTCGCGCCAATAAAGAAATCCGCGACACTGCAGGGCGGAAGCTAGTTTTGGTGAAAGTTTCAGCGCCTCATTACAGTCATTAACGGCTTCACCGTACTGGAACTTGAGTGTTCTTACGCGACCTCTGCACGACAAAGCCTCTGCATCATCTGGAGCTAAATTTAACGCGAGATTGCAGTTTGTCAGCGCCTCGTCAAGATTACCGAGTTCAAGGTAGGCCCAACCTCGCCCCGTATAGGCCGCTGCATAGTTCGGATTGCTTTCGATGGACCTGGTGAAATGGTCAATCGCTTCTCGAAAGTCTTTGGCTCGCATGCGCGCCTGGGCCGTTCGATACTCTGCGTTGTAAAAGATCGCAAACAGCGTAATTGCTAAGATGATCGCGAACATCCCAACTATCGAACCAACTCCAACTACAAGCCCTGTTCCTTTTGTGAACCAGTGCCACCACGGTTTCGGTGGAGGTGTCTCCTTGTACGATTTTGAGAGAACATACAGCAGTGGATCTACTACGCCTCTCGGAGATAACTCGACGGTCAATCGCCCTCTCGACTTCGGATCATTTTCCGTGTCTTGAGGTGCTGTTCCCAAACTCGACACGGCCGTATAACTCACGCTCTGAAACCATTCCCTGGTCATGTTTATAAAGCTGGTTGCCTTCAACTCATTCGCTGTGAAACTTTCGAGCGCGATCGACATCTCGTCGAGCCATCTCAAATGCTGTGTTGGATTTTTCAATTCGGTTGGGATTTGGTTATTCAGGTAACTCTCAATTTCAGGGTGTTTTGCCAACCAGTTATAGAACGGCGGCACCGACACTTTCATGTCGTCCGATTTTGTAAACACTACGATCAGATGCTGAGATCTTGGCGGGATTTCGAGTTCACGCATGCCCAATACGTACGTACCGAGCAGTCTTTCCATCTTGCTCGCATAAGATGGAGCGAGTGTTTTCAGGTCCACCAGGAAGAGCACACAGTCACTTCGCTTTACGAACGACGCAAGCTCGATGATCTTATCCTTATTCCCGAATGCCTCGCCCGTCGGGTCATAAATCAACACTGTAGTGTCTTCCAAAAATTGCTCTTCCGGAATGTCCCTCCTGGGCATATTGCGCAGGCGAAAAATTCCAGGCCGCGGAAAGACATGCGGAGTCATCGGAGGTAACTGTCCTGCCTCAAGCAGGTCGCGTTGATCATTGAGCGTGCTTAATGAGTCCTGGTCCAATGCTTCTTTAAAGAACCCTGGCCAAAGACTGGAAAGAGACCGATCGAGATAGTGAAATAGAGCGCACAAGAAGACGGTCTTGCCGTGGCCCACAAAGCCAATAACGCTCACAACGACAGGCGGTTTGCTGTTCTTCTTCGCGTGATGGTCCAGGTAGAGCAGCGGAAAAGGCTTATTGGGCTCTTGCGGACAATCGGTGTGATTTGTTGCGGTAGCGTAAACCTCTTGAACACAGTAGGGGCATATCATTGTTCGAGACCTCCGACCAACTAACGACGAAGAGAGATCGTATGTGTTGCTTACTTCCGCCCTGTGAGTCGCCGAAACCAGGCTCCCGGTTTTGAGAGAGAGCCGTTCTGTTCTGAACTCGCTTTAAGCTTTTTAATTACTTTCTGTAACTCTTTAAAAGGCAACTTCGACTGTTGCGCCCGTGCCTCGATGAGTACGAGTTGTGGTTGGGTCAAGTGCTTCACCACTAACTCAAATTCTCTCCGGTCATCTTTACTACCATAGCTTTCAACGCGTTCGAGTCCGGCCCAGACATCATCAATTGAAAGCTTACCCCGCCACGTTTCAAACCATATTGAGATAAAACGCGAGGTGAAGAGATCGACTGGAGGGAAGCGACCGCTTTTAGACATGTCGTTGAGAAAGTCTCGATAAGAATCGCTGTCCAGTTGTCGCAATAGTGCAAACTTGAGTTGGTGGTCACCAGATAAAAGTGCAAGCAGTAAATTCAGTTTTAAGTGAACATTGCGCAACGAAGTCAGGCCCTTCACATCACTCCCCGTGATAACCAAATCCGGTCGCAAGCATAGCGATTTGTACACTTCGTGCCCCAGGAACTCTGGATACGAACGGTTGAATAGATCGCGACCGGCTAGTTGGCCCGGAATCGTCCGCAAGTTGTCTCCGACAGCTTGCTGAAAAGCCGGGGACAATTTGCTCAACGAAAAACTCTCGAATGAAAACAGTGGCAACGGACTGGTCACGGTTCGCTGATCAGCATCAATCAGGTATGGTCCTGGAGTTGGCGTTGGGGCGCCTCTCCCCCAGAACTTGATCGGTGAACGCAGGTCGCGTTCGGCATTAGTATCAAATGAGAGTAAGTGTCGTGCCTCGGCTGGCGCGACCAGAAAACCCAGCTTCAACGAGTTGAGCAGCCCATCTTCTTGTCCCGCGATGTGTACAGACTGTCCTTGTTGACTGATTTGCGGAGTGTGGGCCATTAGAACGAAAAGACGATCTAATTCAACACCTGACCATGTCTCGGCGAGTCGATTCGCGTGATTGACCCATAAGGTGTTCGCCTTTACTTGCCGAGTGCCGAGGTAACCTGATTTCGCTGCTTCACTCGCCAGCAATGCTTCGAGTGAATTGAAGAAGTACTTTTCGTCCGTGAGCGAAAAGATAAAGTCATCAAACTCTGCATCAGCAACGTCGAATACCAGGCTGTGCGCAAAAAAACGTCCGTGGCGGCCGAAGTCGTCGGGCGCGTCGATTGGTAACACCCGACAGATGACATGACGTCGCGGACTCAAACGGTATGATTGCCACTTAGGCTTTTTCTCTGCCAGCGTGCTTTGTACCTGACTCTCGAGTATTCGCACTTCAGCGGCGGCAATCAGATCTTTAGACAAACAAATAGTTTGAAAGCCAGCCTGTCGCCGGGCTGACTGTCCCGAGGTTAAAAATCCCGAGACATGCTGAGCTGCGGTCAGAAGCATCATTTGGTGCAAACTCGAAAGCCAAGATTCGCAAGTCTTGGTTCTGGACCAAGTGGTGTCACTGGATCGTAGACATTTCGCAATGACCGCGCTGCTACCGGATCGCCGATGCCGTGATATGTACCCGGCATTTCGGAGACCCACTCCAGTATCCCCTGGCTCATCAGCGAGAGATTTTGGAGCTTAAGATCCTTGTGGTGGTTGAATTTTTCCTGGTCAACTCGATTCCATATTTGCCGGGCGTCTCGCGAAAGCAGTGCTGATAAGCCGGCAGTGAGTGACGGCAGTGGCTGCGACTCAAAACTACTATGACAAGCGCTCCACTCTGCGGCCGTTAAGAGCCGGTAGTCCTGGCCCAGCCAACGACAGAATGACAATGCTTCCTTCGTCGTTACTCCTGACATGAATAGGTGCGTCAACTCATCATCTTCGACGCGATACGAGCCTCGCTCTCTTAAGGAAAGAATATGGTCGTACCATTCATCATCGAATTCAGAGTGACGACGCTCAACGATGAACTTTTCAAACTGTGAATTGCTTACCGGAAACAATCCGACATAAAGACCTGAATCCCGAACCGACACGAGGGGATAACCTGTTCGATCGACCCGCCACTTATAATCAGATTGTTTCGCTGATACTTTGGTCGACTCATCTACCACCCGATCTGGCCGGCTGAACAGCTCACGCAGATGATCACCTTCGCTTTCCAGTTCTTCGAGCGAGATTTCGTTGATGTCGGTTGTCTCTTTTTTCAGAGAGTCGCTTCCGGCCCGGACCAGTAAAATTCCGTCCAGGAGAGGTTCATCAACCCAATCATCCAGGTCGAAGATTTCACCGTTGCCTACCACCACTACAGAGAAACGTGTTTCCCCACGGATCATCGTTTCCATAATCGGGGCGATGAGACTGCAGGGACGGCGCTGGTTTGCAGCTCCCGGAAGTTTTGCTTGAGTAAGAGTGGAAAGGGGCAGGCTGGCGCCGTTACCGAGTGCAAACAGCTTTAACTCCTCCACCCCGAGTATATTTTCAATGGATTTGCTTGTGTTCCAAATCTCCGCCATGACGGGAGCTGCACTGGAGCTGGCGTCAAAAACCAAAGCTAGAGACTCTTTATCGTTGTTTAGATCATGGTCCATTTTTGTCGACCTGATTAATATGGCTGATTGACGTGGGACATTACATGCTCTTGAGGAATGCTGCGGCGCGGTCAACACTTCCTTTGGCCCTGCAGCTTCTCAGACACGACATAAGTTTACCGGTCATGCGCTGGGTGCTGTCGGAAGCAATCAGATCTGCCATGAGTGCGTGAATACGTTGTTCATACGGTCCCGAAGCCGCGGGCAATTCGTTGATCCATTTCAACCACTCGCAGATAACTTCATTTGTTTGCCGGATAACTGAGGTGCTCCGAAATCCGTTAGCCAGGAATTGTGTGAGTTGCTGGCGATATTTTGACTGTTTGTTTTCAGGGTCAATTTGTTGCAGCAGTACTGGCGCAGCAGTCGCTTCACTTTTGTCGTCTGACCTTGCAACCAGGCGAGCGAGCAACAGAAAACTAACCAGGCCGAGCTCGGCGTCTGGCTGTCGCGCAAACACCCAGTTGTTTAATCCTTCGACAATGCCGCTCAAGACTGACTCACGTTGTTTTGGAGGCAACTCGGAAACCACCACGAAGAAACGCATGATCGCGTCGACTAAACTCATGTGTAGCGGATTCGGCCCTTGAAATGTATAGCCTCCCAGTTCAACCTGCACGACCGCAGGTTCTGAGTTATAGATGTGACGCCATGCTGTCATGACCTCGCTTGTCGGTTTAACGAAAGCCCCGGCAAAGATGTATGCACGCATCGCTGCCCATCGTTCGTCCAGCCGATCAGAGTGAGACCAGATTAACAATTGACGTTGTACTTCAGATGTCAACGTCTCTTCTCGGGCTACTACTCCCAGAGCCATTCCCAGCGCCATTCTCAAGGCCCTGGTATTAATCTTCACCCATCGTTTGAATAAATGATCTCGGACGTAGCCGTAATCTCTAAGTGCTAACCTGCCGGCGGCGATGCCGGCTCGCATGCGAACATCAGCGGGATTATTTTCCTCAGCATGTTCTGTCAGCCAGGTTATGAAGTTCTTTCGCCACTCTGTTTCACGATTCATGCGCCAGACATAAGTTAGGGCTTCCGTTGCGATAGCAGGCTTATTCAGCAGAATTACTCTTCTCCAATCGGGAGGACGCGCATCAGATTCTTCCGCCCCGGCTTTCATTAATCTTCGCATCACAGACACCGGAGGAGGCGCAGTCACGGTGCTGCCGGCAGAAGACTTGTGGGTTTCCTGAAGCAGCGCCAACAGCCGGTTTTTTGCGTTTTCAATAACTTCGAAAGTTGTCCCATTAAAAACACAGAGAGTGATGCGGAGCGCCAGCTCATCCAGGTCAGTACCGCACTCATCAATCCACTGTTCTGCCGACTTACTAACGCGTGGAGCTTGCTTCGGAGTCGTCGTTACCAACGCCTCATAGTCGTGTACTTGATCAAATCGAGGGGCAGAAACGAGCCAACTCTCCAGACTCTTTCTACAGTTCTTGCATTCTTCAGCCTGATGTTCACCCTGATAGGTTTTCTCCAGCTCAATGATCAGTTCGAGCAGGGCCGGTCTCTGTGGTGACTTGCCCCATTCCATTAATCTGTCGATCACCTTGTCAAGAATCAATTCAGCCTGTCGCGGCAAGTGACGCAGGACGATGGTGAGGTGGTTGTTACGAACGAAAGTAATTAGCGACTCCGGATCTTTAAACTCCTTGAGGTCACAAAATAGACTGAGACACATCTGACGAAGATCAACGGAGATCACTAATCCTATTGGAATGCCGTCTTCAATCATGAGTGTAATTAATCTCTACTACTTCTTAACTAAAACTGACGTTAGGTTCCGTTTTAGTGTTGCCAGTTCTGCTTCGCGGTAATCGGCTTTTTGAGCGTAGATTGTCACCAACTCATCGAGTAGCTCGATGAGTGCTTCACCTTTATATGTGCGACCCCGCTGATGAAGACAGTCGATAAAAGGGTCTAGTTTGAGATCGGTTGAGCGGGGAACACACTCGTAGTAGTTTTTTAGTTTTTCCGCGCGAAACACGATTCTGAGAGATTCAGGAGTGAGAAACTCATCAAGTGACTCAAACGTCTTGCGGCATTGCCTCAGAACTTCCGGGAGCGACAACTGTCTCTGCGGCAATTTGCTGGGCCACCGGGGAACCCCGCCTTTGCCTGTGTAAAGGTTATAAAGACGAATGACCAATTCCGCAGTGACTTTATGTTCGCCCAGGTCTTGAAGCCATTGTCTTTCTAAACCTGCGAGATAATCCACGGTAGCTTGAGTTATAAGAATTTGACCGGCATCCCCCAGGTGCATAACAGCCTTTGATCCGCTGATCCCTTCGCCCTGGAAAATTTGTTCGTTAGAGCTTTCGGCTAGCTCAATCAGTCCCGAGTGGATCCCCATTCTCACTTTCAGCGCAGCCGCGTCTTTCGCTGCCTCACTAACATCGATTGCGCAGTGAATCGCTTCCAAGAAGTCAGCGAATATAAGTGTCACTGACTCCTCGAGTTCGGTGGAAATTACTTCAGCGGATTTGCGAAACGTTGGAGTGCCTAATGCGAGTCTGAATAGCGCAGTCAGTGCGTTTCTTCGCTCGTGATCCGAAACGGAATGATCTGCCAGACCGATCGTTAGCACGTGGCCCACGCGTCGTGGTTGACGGCCGTCCGGCGCTGGATTGGGACGCGGAGACGGAGGATCGATTTCAGGAGGACCAATTTCTGTTTCGATCACAGCGCGCAGAAACGCCTGGCCCATTTCGTGGATCGACGGATAACGATCGCGCGGATCCACGGACAGCGCTCGCAGGATTACTTGTTCGGCTGCTTGAGACAGATCGGGTCGCAGTTGTCTTGGTTTGGCAAAAGGTCCGAGGCGATGTTCTTTTTCTAACTGCTTCAGACTAGTACCAGGAAAAGGGACTTTACCCGTTACGAGCTCAAACGCAAGCACAGCAAGAGCCCACTGATCGCTGGCGAAGTCTGGCAACCCCTCCAATTGCTCCGGCGCCATGTAAGGCCAGGTTCCAGCGACGCGAGTTAGATTAACCGGACCACCCTTTTGTAAATCTCTGAAAGAGGAGATGCCAAAGTCAATTAAGACAACATTCTCCTGGCCACTCTTAAAGCTTTGCAGGAGAACGTTTTCAGGTTTTATATCGCGATGCGTTATTCCTTCTTGATGCGCGGCGCTCAAAGCAAGGCTCAGTTGCTCGATAATCTTACCGGCCCTCAAGAGCTTCATTTTCCCGGTCGACATCGCGGCTCTAAGGTTTTCGCCCGCAACGTAGGGCATGATGAAGTAAGGCACTCCGGTCAGTGTCTCGCCAATATCCAGAACACCAACGACGCCCGGATGATGGACTCGGACAAGGGCCTTAATCTCATCTTTGAAGTGTTCTTCGGCCCACGCGAGGTCGACATTTACTTGGTCGCCTTCCATGGTCTTGATAACGACCTTGCGGTTTTGCAGTTGGGTATCGAGCGCGAGGTAAACTTTTCCAAAACCGCCCGGACGCATCTTTGTATGGATCAAATAACGACCCTTGAGCGTGTCGCCAACTTGAAGTGAATTATCCACAGGAGACAGTTTGTCCTCCGACGAAACTGCGTTGGAAATCTTTGATATGAATAATCTAGCTGATGTAACGTTTCGCTGATTGATTAAAGATTCGCCACAGGAGCCGCTAAAGCAGGTGTAGTTAAAGGACTGCTATTGACCGAGTGGGGTGCTCCCTATCACATGCGAAGCGTGAAGATAAGTTCGCTTGGCTGAAAAGTCAACTTTTTCTCCAAAGGTTTTCTACAAGGATGTCCCACCTCTTTAGAAAATTTCCTGTGAAACTCGATAGAATTGCGTCTCGGATACAGACCCGAAACGACCTTTTCCCTCTGAAAGCATTTCTCTGCGCAATCTCTGCGTCCTCTGCGCCTCTGCGGTGAACTTATCTGCAAAAACAATTAAACCGCAGAGACGCAGAGGACGCAGAGATTGCGCCGAGATGAGTTTGGTTGACGTAGTTAATTGTTATCGCGAAGTCCAAGGAGCGCGATTGCAAGGACCATCATGGGGACTACCAAATAACGAAGCATGTATCGCCGCATCTTGATCCTCTACCGAGCAACGTCTTCACCGAGTTTGACTCATCCCAACTTTCTCAGGTCTTAGACGGCAGGGTGGCTGCTTGAGAGAGAAGCTCGTTGGGAATGTTTGATCCGGTAACCAACAACACCACACTTCGTCCAGCATAAGCCGCGGGGTTCTGAAGATACGCTGCGGTCGCAGCGGCGCCCGCGGGTTCTGCAACCAGATGTTCTTCGAATAAGAGCGTGCGGATACCTTGAATCATTTCGTCTTCTGATATCAAATTTACTTCGTCAACCAGCTCGCGGATCTCACGAACATTGGACTCATTCGGCACAGATGTCGCTAACCCATCCGCGATCGTGTCGCACGTCTCCGTCGTGACTACGCGGCCTTCCTGCCACGATCGGGCATACGCTGGCGCCTGTACAGCTTGCACACCGACGATTCTCACGGCCGGATGACGACGCTTTGCTTCCGCCGCCACACCTCTGATAAGCGCAGTATCTCCCATCGGTACGATCATCACATCCGGCGTTGGAAGCTCATCAAGGATCTCAGCGGCAATCGTTGCAGTGCCAACTGGGACCAGGTCAACCTCTGCGTCGTTTAGAAAATAGTAATCGTGTTCCCGCGCGAATGCCGCCGCCGCATTTCCAAGCGATGCGGATTTCCACTCAACCTCCATGATGCTGGCGCCGAGCGCGACGATTCGCGCACGCTTGATTGGGTTGGGAGATTCGGGCAGGAAGATCGTGGCGGGAAGTTTTGCAAGTTGTGCGACGTAAGCGACAGCCGCACCATGATTGCCTGTGCTGGCCGCTACCACACCTTTTATAGATCGCTGCTCGAGATTCTTCATCAGCGCGTATAACGCCCCACGTGGCTTAAATGATCCAGTCGGCAGTTCCGTCTCGAGCTTTAGAAATATCTCAGTGTCCGTATCGCGCCCTATTCGGTCTGCTCGGACTAACCGTGTGGGCCTAAGAAACGCTTTCAATAACTGGCGTGCGTCGTTGATTTGTTCGCTAGTGGGAATCATCCCTTACAGATTACACCGATTGCACGCAGGATTGCCTGTTGATCCGAAATAGTTACCGTATCTCTTACGCAACTTTTGCTATCTGGGTTTGAGGCTGGTTAACGTCTTCTATTATCGCGCGAAGTAACTCGGCCACACTCCAGGCTTGGCCAACACAACCGCGTGGTGTGTGCGGAGGGTCCCCATCAAAGATTTCGGACACTTGGCCCAGACAGGCTTCATGCAAGTGCTCCTGAAAATTATCGAACCACGCAGACGCGAATTTGCGACTGGCTTTCTTGCCAAACGTCCTGGTGTAAGCGGTGATGTATGGACCTATCAGCCAGGGCCACACAGTCCCCTGATGGTAAGCGTCATCACGACGGCTCGGACCACCCTCGTATCGTCCAATGTAATTTGGATCCGCCGGTGACAACGTGCGTAGACCACGCGGTGTGAGTAGTTCACGTTCGACCACGCCGAGAACACTGGCAGCTCGGTCTTTTGAGAGCATCGTGTTCGTAAGACTAATTGCAATCACCTGGTTTGGTCTGATCGATGCGTCTCGATTTTCACCGTTTACCACGTCGTAAAGACATTCCGTTTGCTCGTTCCAAAAGATCGCATTAAAACTGGCGAATGCTTTATCCGCCATCGCGCTGTATTCGTGTGTGTTCGGTTCTTTGAATCTGGAGGCGAGGTGTTCCATGACACGTAACGCGTTATACCAAAGCGCCTGAATTTCGACAGGTTTTCCGTAACGCGGCGTCACTACCCGATTACCAACTTTCGCGTCCATCCAGGTTAGTTGCACACCCGGTTCGCCCGAGAACAGTAAGCCATCGTCATCAACGTGGATTTGATAACGAGTGCCTTTCACATGCCAGTACACAACGTCTGCCAGGACGGCATAGAGATTCGTGCGGACAAACTCGTAATCAGCCGTGTACTGCAAGAATGAACGCACCGCTTCGAAGAGCCACAGCGTTGCATCAACAGTATTGTATTCGGGAGCCTCGCCCGCATCCGGAAACCGGTTCGGCAACATGCCTTGATCGACGTGCGTTGCAAATTCCGCGAGGATGTTCCTGGCAATGTCCCAGCGGCCGTTGACGAGCGTCAAGCCGGGAAATGCAATCATCGTGTCTCGGCCCCAATCGGCAAACCAGTGGTATCCGGCGATGACTGTTTCGCCCCGTTCACGCGCGACGACGAATTGATCTGCAGCGGTCGTTAACGATACAACGAGCTCATTCGTTTGCTTACTAATACTGGACCGTCGTTCAATCTCGGCTTCGCGATACGTATCAGCATTGACCGCATCACGTCGCTGGGTTGAAGCGATGATGCTGACCCTCTTGCTCGCATTCAAATCGAATGTAAACGCACACGGACTGAACAGGTCTTCCGCAAAATCCAAGCCACGTTCCTGCTCAACGGCATACTGGAAGTTCCGGTACCAGAAGCCGTTTGGATCGAGCTCTGCCGGATCGTGGGCGAGATGGAGCGCGGGAAGATCGCCGTAGGGCCTAAACGTTGTTCGACCGTTGCCGGTTTCGACTTGCGGATTGAGTACAGCGTTCTCATGTGTCGTACTGTGATAGTCGCGGAAGGCGATGAGTGGCCGAACCTCGAATTTGATGTCCTTGTGATTCGCGGATTGCTCGAAATCGTATTGAACGACAGTCGTGTTCTCGCCGTGGACCATGAAAACAGACTTCTCTATGCGTGTACCTTCGATCTCGTACGTAAAAGTTGGGAATGGATCGAGACGAAACCCTGACTGATAATTAAAGCCCTGCGGGTGTATCACGCCCGGATATTGATTCGCAGACAATTCATACCGGCGGCCATCGATCAGCAGTGTCTCTTCAAGTTTCGACAGTAGAACGAACCGGCCAACCGGCGGTCTCGTCGCCGCAGTAAGTAAACCGTGATAACGGCGAGTATTCAGACCGGAAATCGTGGAAGATGAAAACCCGCCGATTCCATTTGTCTCGAGCCACTCGCGAGCCAACGCGGCGTTTATATCGCGGCAGATTTCCTGGCCCAGCTCAATCATAATGTACCTACAGCTCTGCGACTTCGCAGAACACCTTGATTGCTCCGTTTGGATTTGTGAGCTTCGCGAACAGCTCCTGATAATTTTCGAGGCCACGGACCGGATGCGTCAGCAACTGCGAGAGCCAGCCAGGATATTCGACCTCAGCCTGAGCCAGATCCTTTACACCCATCTCGAAATATTCGCGATTTGCATTGACCGTACCCACCATGACTTTGTTTCCAAGCACGAATTCAAGATTGATTTTGTCGGCGGGGATTTCGATCATGCGATTACCGCCGGTAACACTCGACAGCACCAGCACGCCGTTCTTCCCCAGCGCCTGCATGCTTTCGAAAACGACTGGGGAGAAACCAGTCGCTTCAAAGATGAGATCGAAAGGTCCAAACTGTTTTGCGCCTTCGAGAATCGAGAGATCTTCCGTCGATTGATACGTCGCTCCGATCGCTTCGATCAGATCGGAGTTCAGATATGGTTTGGGCGTCTTCCCGAACGTAGTCACCTGAAGTCCCTTGAGACGCAGCACCAGCGTGGCGAGCAGACCGATCGTTCCCGCACCCATGACCGCGGCACGTTTAGGCTTCCAGACTCTTAGACGTCGTTGGATCTCGTACGCCTGAGCAATACCTTTCTCCACGACGGTTGCAGGCTCGAGTAGTACGCCGGCGTCTTTCAATCCTCGAGGAACCTTCACAATGAATTCAGCGTCGTCGACGTAGTATTCGCTCATGTATCCGTGACGCAGGTTGATGCCACGCTCGAAATAGGTATCGTCAGTGGTCATGTCGTTCGTTCCGATCAAGTCATAAATGCTCGAGCCGGGTCGACGAACAGTTGCGACTACATAATCGCCGGGTTTGACCTCTGTTACGTTTGGACCAACCGCTTCAACCTGACCAAAACTCTCGTGCCCAATGATCAGAAAGTCGTACCCTGGCGGGGCCTGACCGTATTCAGCGGCATTGATCTCTTTGTCCGTCCCGTCCACGCCGACGCGCAGTACGCGTACAAGCACTCCACGACCATTCGGAACGTCGCTTACTCTGGGGGCGGGTAGCTCCGCCAGATGAACTGTGTTCGGAACTCCGGGTTTGACTGCAATTGCTTTCATAATGATTCCTTCTTAGCTTGCTGACATTGCCAGCTCTGATTGCACCCCGATAATGGCGAGTGTGGAGAGAACGCGTGCGGGATCGCCAAGATCGCTCCATCCCACATCGCCGACTCGCATTACCGCTAAATCCTGTGGACGTGCCGCCAACACTTCATGCGAGTAATTCACGTCGTCGATGCTCGAGTAGAGTTCGGCGAGAGCTCTCGGCTCGCGCGCAGTTTCAAAAAGCGGAGTTAGGGCGGCAAAACTTGCGTACAATTCTGGTATCGCTGCTTGCGTCATCCGCAACAAGGCATCAACACGCCCGACGATTACAAAACTGTTCCACAAGCAGCCGCGCTCCATTAGCGTATGGGCCAGGGTAGCGCTCGGTTTTTCCCAGAATCTTCTCACTTGCGTAATCGAGCGCGCCGCACTTCCGAGAATCGATCTTTGTGGCTCAATCCAGCCGTACTCTTTCTCCGGACTCGTGGGCGTAATGCCGAGTAAAGTGATTGTCTCGGGCGCGATTTGTACCGCGTCAAAGGCGGTATCGACGTGCGACATAAACTGTTCGTCGTCCGTGAAGAAGTGGTCGGAAGGGAACAGCGCCACTGTGGCCTTTGGCGATTTAATCGCAACCCGTAGCAGGGAATAGATAATCGCCGGTGCTGTCCCCTTGTTGGCTGGTTGCTGCAGCAGAAGGCCAGTCGAAATCTCATGGGCCAACGACTCATAGAAACGCCGGTGCTTCTCTGTGACCACAATGAACGTCTGGCCAGGCTTTACAGACCGCGCCACTCGACGTCTTGTTTGATCGAGCAGCGTGGACCCGCCTATTACCGGCACGAATTGTTTCGGGCGATTATCGCCAGTTAACGCCCGCGTCATCGATTGCAAACGCGTTCCATCGCCACCTGCTAATATCACTGCCCATCGATCTCTCATGTGATTGCATCCTTATTCGAGGTTCGTCAAACACTCATGAGTCGCGCGACCAAAAGATTCCTTACAAACCATCCACACATTGGTCGTCTCCGAAGCAACTGTAGGGGCGGCCCTCTGTGGCCGCCCGTTGTTGAAAATACAAGCATTTATCCGCGAAACGGGCGGCCACAGAGGGCCGCCCCTACAGTTGCGCCCTTAAAGAACTGACTTTTGACTTGGGCTTACTCACCGCTTTGTTGAAGGAGTTTTGCGACCAGGCCGGTCCAACCTGTTTGATGGCTTGCCCCAACGCCTGAGCCGTTGTCGCCGTGGAAATATTCGTGGAAGGGAATCAGGTCACGCCAGTTAGGATCGGTTTGAAATTTTGCGGCAACGCCAAAGACGGGCCGTCGCTCAGCATCGTCTTTCAAGAAGATGCGTGAGAGTCGTCTAGAAACCTCACCGGCGACTTCCGAGAGCGTCAACATGTGACCAGAGCCAACCGGGCACTCGACTTTGAAATCTTCGCCGAGGTAGTGGTGAAACTTTTGCAGCGATTCGACCAGCAGGTAGTTCAGCGGAAACCAGATCGGACCGCGCCAGTTTGAATTGCCACCAAACAGCCCGGTGCTCGATTCGGCCGGCTCGTAATCCACCCGATGTTGTGTGCCATTTACTTGCAGCAGGTACGGGTGGTCCTTATGAAAACGAGAGATCGCGCGAATGCCGTATTGCGAAAAGAACTCATTCTCGTCGAGCATAAACCGCAAGACACTACGCAATTGATTTTGACTTACGATCGAGAGTAAGCGGCGTTCGGCATGTCCCGGCGTACGCATGCACGCAACATTCGCCGTAAGGTCGGGCCGATTTTGGATAAACCACTCCATCCGTCGTTTGAAATCCGGCAGGCGATCGAGCAACTCAGGCTCTAAGGTCTCGACCGCAAACAGCGGGATCAAACCGACCATCGAACGAACCTTCATCGGAAACGGTTTGCCTTCGGGCAAGTGCAACACGTCGTAGAAGAACCCATCCTGCTCGTCCCACAATTTGATCTCGTCGTCGCCACGATTATTCATGGCGTGCGCGATGTAGAGGAAGTGTTCCCAGAACTTGCTGGCGACGTCTTCGTAAGACGGATCTTCTTTCGCGAGTTCCAGCGCGATGGCAAGGAGATTCAGGGCGTACATCGCCATCCAACTCGTGCCATCTGATTGTGCGATATGACCGCCGGTCGGAAGCGGCGCGCTGCGATCGAAAACGCCGATATTGTCGAGACCGAGAAAGCCACCCTGAAAGATGTTCATTCCATCGGCGTCTTTGCGATTGACCCACCAGGTGAAATTCAAGAGCAGCTTCTGGAAAACTCGCTTGAGAAAGACAGTGTCGCCAACTCCGCGTCGCTTCTTCTCGATCTTGTAAACGCGCCACGCGGCCCAGGCGTGTACCGGTGGATTCACGTCGCCGAACGCCCATTCGTAAGCAGGCAATTGACCGTTCGGATGCATGTACCATTCGCGCAGCATCAACAGTAGCTGCGACTTTGCAAATTCTGAATCGACGAGCGCCAGCGGCACGCAATGAAAAGCAAGATCCCATGCCGCATACCACGGATACTCCCACTTGTCCGGCATCGAGATGACGTCGGCATTGTAGAGATGTTTCCACTCGCGATTGCGACCGCGCACGCGTTCGGCGGGAGGCTTGGGCGTCGCCGGATCACCGTCAAGCCACTGTTCGATCACGTAGTGATAGTACTGTTTGGACCAGAGCATGCCGGCGAATGCCTGGCGCATGACGAGCCGTGCGTCATGGGAAAGATGTTTGGGAATGACTGTCTGATAGAACTCATCTGCCTCATGCACTCGCGTGCTGAAAAGCTTTTCGAAGCTCGCGAAAGAGTCCATATGTTGCTTGTCGCTTAAGCGCAAACGGATCGTTGTGCTTTCGTTCGGCCCAATAGTGATTTTGTAATTTGCCGCTGCTTTTGTACCGGTACGTTGCGGGTTAACTGCCGCCACATCGTTGTGTACGATGTAGTCGTTTATAGCGTCTTTGAAGTAGCGTGAACCGTTCACGAAGTTGAAGAGCCGCTGAGTGTTCGTATCATTCTCCGTGAAGAGCAGCTCGGGTGCGCCGTCACAATAGAGCCAGCGTTTGCCGAGATCGCAACTGAGCTCGACCACGCCTTCGCCGGTGCTGCGCAACGACGGTTTGGCCGTGCCGTTCCGGCGCCACGACCACGTATTACGAAACCAGATTGTTGGCAGCAGGTTCAGCGACGCTTCTTCAGGACCGCGATTGCTTATCGTGATCTTGACGAGAATGTCTTCGACGTCAGTTTTCGCATATTCCACCACCACATCGAAGTAACGATCGCCGTCAAAAATGCCGGTATCAATCAACTCAAACTCCGGGGCAAGCTTTCCTCGTCGCCGGTTCTCTTCAACCAACGGACCGTATGGAAACTCTGCTTGCGGATACTTGTACAGGTACTTCATGTATGAGTGAGTCGGCGTCGAATCCAGGTAGAAGTAGTATTCCTTGACGTCTTCGCCGTGGTTCCCCTCGTTACCGGTCAAACCAAAAAGCCGCTCTTTCAAAATGGGATCGCGGCCATTCCATAGCGCCACTGCAAAACAAATTTTCTGGTGACGGTCGGAGATTCCCGCAATTCCATCTTCGTTCCAACGATAGGCACGCGACCGTGCGTGATCGTGAGGGAAGTAATCCCAGGCAGTACCGTAGGCGCTGTAATCCTCGCGCACGGTGCCCCAGGCGCGCTCACTGAGATAAGGTCCCCACCGTTTCCAATGCCTCGTGCGCTGGCGTGCTTCTTCCAATCGTTGCTCTTCCACCGTCATAAAATTCTCCGCATCTTTAGCAATCATTGTTGGACAGGGTCAGTACCACCTCGCGGTAGCGGGTGGGTGCGTTAGCTGTTCGGCGTCTGTTGAGGGCTGCGCACCCACCCGCTACCGCAGGTGGTACTGACCCTGTCCAAGCTCGACACTGCTATCTCTCCAGTAAAGCCATTACATGACCATCAGGATCTCTCGCTAACAGTCCTTTACTGAAACCCAAACTCTTATCGTTTAGCGACACGACGCCTGGTGAAACAAAGCGAGAGTTCTCGGAAAGCAGTCGCTTCGCAAACGTGTCGGCGG
>Ga0134124_10000668_pt1 | contig 27303 bp, 25 predicted proteins | sample KB304_FD_96880 | JGI IMG/M metagenome (GOLD analysis project Ga0134124, IMG submission 96880) | Terrestrial soil microbial communities without Nitrogen fertilizer from Kellogg Biological Station, Michigan, USA - KB3-0-4 | ecosystem: Environmental > Terrestrial > Soil > Unclassified ... | reverse complement strand
ATATACATCCCGCCGGTGAGGACTGCGAACCACTCCGCCCATGTCTTTCTCATCCAGAGTCCGGCGGCTTCGATCATTCGCACGATGAAGTACATGGTTGCAGCCGCCGCCATTTCCCAAAGCTGGGTGTCGTGAATGCGTTCCGATAGATCGAGAAAAATCCGGGGATAATGTCTGGCGGAATTGAGATGAAAGTGCTCGACCAGTTGCAAGGCAGCCAGATGGATGTCCTTGTGGATGAATGACAGCAGCCCGAAGCCCACCAGGAGAACCAGAACTCCTTTAACCCCTTCGAGGAGCGCGACGACGTGCAGACCTCTCACATGCGACTTTTTGCCGGTTTTTTTGCGGGTTCGGGAACGACTCATCAGGTCATCACTCAGGCGAAGATCTGTTTCAGAACTTCAAGCAGGGGGGCCGGCCAGACACCAAGAAAAAATATGATGAACGAAGCAACTGCAAGAACAACGTTTTCCATGAGGCGACTGCCTGAAGCAGGGACCTGTGCAGGGCGCCCCATGTAAAGGGCAATGACGATGCGCAGATAGTAATAGACCGAGACGGCCGCCAGCAGGATGCCGATCACGGCCAGGATGATCTCGCCGGAGCGGATGGCAGCCGTGAAGATCAGGAACTTGCCGGTGAAACCGGCCGTGGGCGGGATACCGGCCAGGGCGAACATGGCGAGCGCCAGTACGCCTGAGGCAAAGGGACGGCTGGAGCCGAGTCCGCGATAGTCGTCCAGGGTTTCGCCGCAACCGCTTCGTTCGAGGGCTGTTATGGCACCGAAAGCAGCCAGGGTGATCACGCCGTAGGCGATGGCGTAGAAGGCTGCGGCCTGATAGCCGCCGCCCCTGCCCGAGATCAGCGCGATCACGACATAGCCCATCTGGGCGATGGAGGAGTAGGCCAGCAGCCGCCGGACACGGCTCTGCAGCAGGGCGGCCAGGTTGCCGACAATCACTGAGATGACCGCCAGCCCCCAGAGCGGGACGCGCAGGAGTGCAGCATCTGTTGCCTGTGGCAGCAGGAGCAGCAGGAGCAGAACCGTGGCACCCTTGGAGCCGGCGGAAAGAAAGGCCGTGACCGGTGCGGGAGCCCCCTGATAGACATCCGGGGTCCAGAGGTGGGCCGGAGCAAGCGAAAGTTTGAAGGCGATACCGGCCAGGAAGCAGGCCCAGCCGGCCAGCGCGACCGGATCGGGTCTGCCGCCCGTCAGTGTCAGTTGCAGCGCATCATGTATGGATAACGTACCGGAAACGCAGTACAGGAGGGCAATGCCGAAGGCCAAAAAGGCGGCGCTGAGCGCCCCCGGGAGCAGATATTTCAGTCCGGCCTCGCCGGAGGTGGCACGTTTCAGGTCGATGGCCACCAGAATGTAAAAACCGAAGCTCATCGCTTCCAACCCCAGAAAGAGGGTCAGCAGGTTGGTGGCGGATGTCAGGGAAAGCATGCCGAAGGTTGCGAAGAGTACGGTTGCCGGGTACTCCTCGCCACTGATGCCGCGTTCGCGGTTATAACCGTGTGACAGGCAGAGGGTGCCGGCTGCCAGCAAGGCCAAGAAGGCACCGAAGAGCCGGGGCAATGGAGCGGCTGACAATCCGAGCGTCGGGGCAACCATTGCCGGCGGAGTCTGCAGCAGCCACAAGGCTGCAGCCAGAGTTGTCGCCACCCCGATGGTGGTACCGGCTCTGTCGTCGCGGGTTACTGCGCCGATCAGCAGTGTCAGCAGCGCCCCGATAGCCGGCAGCAGCATCGGCAGCGCTATGAAGATGTCGGTCGTCGTCACGGCGCCCCTCCCGTCAGAAGGGCAACCGGCGTTTTCAGTATCTCCAGCAGCGGAGCAGGATGGAGACCGATGTACAGATCCCCCAAAGCCAGACCAGCCAGAATCGACAGTTCCCGCAGGGTCAGATCCGAAAGCGGCAGACTCCGGCGTTCCTCCTGAAAGATGACCTCCTGCACCAGCCGCACCGTGTAGACCAGCGGCAGGATGATGCCGATAAAAGCCAGGACCGTTGCCAGCTGCGCTGTCTTGAACGATCCTATCAGGACCAGAAACTCACCCACGAAGTTGTTCAAACCGGGGAGACCGGCCGAGGCCATGGCAAAGAGCATGAAAAAGGCCGAGAAAATCGGGATTTTCCCCCACAGCCCGCCGAAATCCTTTATCTCGCGGGTATGGGCCCGTTCATCAAGCATCCCCACCAATGCAAACAGCGCCGTGGTGGTCAGGCCGTGGTTGACCATCTGCAGCACCGCGCCCGACAGGGCCACCGGTGTCCAGACCGCTATTCCCAGCGCGACAAAGCCCATGTGTCCGATACTGGAGTAGGCCACGAGCCGCTTCATGTCCTTCTGGGCAAAGGCGACCCACGAGGCGTAGATGATCCCGGTCACTGCCAGTGCGATCAGCAGCGGGGTCAGAGTGCGGGCAGCTTCGGGAAAGAGCGGGAAGCCGAAACGGATCAGCCCGTAGGCCCCGGTCTTGAGCAGCAGCCCCGCCAGAATCACGCTCCCTGCCGTAGGAGCGTCGGTATGGGCATCAGGAAGCCAGGTATGCAGCGGCACGATGGGGAACTTGACCGCAAAGGCGAGCAGGAAGGCGGCATACAGCCAGAGCCCGGTCGTGAGGGAGAACCGCGTTCCGAGAAGCTCGGCCAGGCCGAAGCTGTAAACGCCGCCGCTCTGGCTACCATGGATCAGGTAGATAGCGATAATGGCAAGCAGCATCAGCAGTGAGCCGAACAGGGTGAAGAGGAAGAACTTGACAGCCGAGTAGATGTTGCGGCCATGCCCCCAGATGAAGATCAGGAAGAACATCGGGATCAGCATCAGCTCCCAGAAAAGATAGAACAGGAACAGGTCGAGGGAGAGGAAGACCCCCATGATGCCGGACTCCATTGCCAAAAGGAGCAGGTAGTGCAGGGAGACCCGCTCATCGATCGAACGCCAGGAAACCAGCATGGCAATGACCGTCACCAGCGCGGTCAGAATCACCATCAGCAGGCTGATCCCGTCCATCCCCAGGGTATAGCGGATGCCCAGCATCTCGATCCACGGCAGATCCTCGAAGAGGAAAAAGCCTTTCGGAGCCGCCGCTGGCAAAAGATTCACCTGGCAGAACCAGGCACTGCACGCCAGCAGGGTCTCCGCCAGTCCGATGAAGAGAGCTATGATTCTGGCCGGACGATCCCGTCTCCCCAAAAAGAGCAGCAGAAACGCTCCGATCAAAGGCAGAAACAACAGTAGTGACAGTAAAGGGACCTGGGTCATAATGCCACCCACGCCAGCCAGACGATGACCAGCGCTGCACCGGCACCCATGCCGAGCAGGGAGAAGGAGACTCGCCCCTGCCCCACCCCCCCCAGCAGCTTTCCGCACCTTCCCAAAAAGTGCGCCAGGCGGTCCAGAGAGTCGTCGACACACCCTTCATCAAGCCGCTGCCAGAGGAAATCCGACAGCCATACATAAGGGCGGACAAACAGCAAATCATACAACGTGTCCACCCTCCACCCCTCCAGCAGGAAGGAGGTCAAGCCGCGGGCCGGCTGCTCTGCCTCTGCCAGGCGGAGCCGGCGGCGCTCGCCGCCGTAGCGTCGCCAGCCTGCTGTCATACCCCCCAGGGCAACGACAGCGGCCAACCCCTGCAGCAGCAGTTCGCTTGAATGAGACAGTTGCTGCTCCTGACTGCCGGGATGCGACAGGAAAGAATTCAACAATCCGCCCCCCAGGTACTCGGGCAGGTTGAGGAGTCCGCCGAAAATTCCCAGCAGCGCCAGCGGGATCAAAGGCCACACCATGATGCGCGGCAGCGATTCGACTTCGCTCGCCGCATGGTGACCGGGCGGAAGCGAAGGTTCCCCTTCAAAAACGATCAGCAGCATCCGGGCGGTATAGACGGCGGTGATGAAGGCAGTGATCAGCCCCACGACATACAGTCCGCCGTAGAGTACCCCCCCCTTGAGCCAGACCGCCCCCAGGACGCCGTCCTTGCTGAAGAAACCGCCGGTCAGCGGGACTCCGGCCAGGCAGAGCGCCCCGCCAAGAAAGGGCCAGAAGGTTGCAGGAAGCCTGCGGCGCAGCCCCCCCATCCGGAAGATGTCCTGTTCATGATGCAGGGCAGTGATGACGCAGCCGGCCGCCAGGAAGAGCAGCGCCTTGAAAAAGGCGTGCACCAGCAGATGGAAGGTAGCGGCTGAAATACTCCCGGCGCCTACCCCCAGCATCATGTAGCCGATCTGGCTGATGGTGGAATAGGCCAGGATCCGCTTCAGATCTCGCTGGGCCATTGCACAGCTGGCGCCGTAAAAGGCGGTGAGCGCCCCGGTAACGGCAATGGCAGCGCTAACGGTTGCCGAAGTGCCGATCAGCGGGAACATCCGCATCAGCAGGTACACCCCGGCGGTGACCATGGTGGCGGCATGAATCTGGGCCGAAACCGGTGTCGGGCCGGCCATGGCGTCCGGCAGCCAGACCATCAGCGGCACCTGGGCCGACTTGCCCATGGCCGCAAGCAGCATCAGCAGGCCGAGAGCGGTGATCACACTCGCTGGAAGAAGCGCCCCCATCCGGTTAATCTGCAGGATCGATACGGTTCCGCAGAGCTGGAACAGCCAGACAATGGCAATCCCGAGGCCGATATCGCCGATGCGGGTGACGATGAAGGCCTTGCGGCCGGCAGTGGCATTCTTTGCATCCCTGTACCAGAAGCCGATCAGGGCATAGGAGCAGAAGCCGACCCCTTCCCACCCCAGGTAGAGCAGCGGCAGATTCTCCGCCAGAACCAGCGTCAGCATGGCAGCGACGAACAGGTTGAGCAGGGCGAAGAAGCGAACATATGAAGGGTCGCCCTTCATGTACCCAACGGCATAGATGTGGATCAGGCCGCAGACAAAGGTGATCATCAGGCAGAGGGACAGGGAAAGAGGGTCAAGATAGAGGGAGAGCGGCGCCTTTAAATCAAAAACTGCCAGCCAGGAGGCGATCTCCACCGTAACCGGCGCGCTGTAAGCTGTAGCCGCTGCCAGCGTAGCGGCAAAGCTCCCCCAGACAGCAAGGCAGGCCAGCACCTCGCCTGCCCGGCGGGGGAGCAGGCGGCCGCCCAGCAGCGCATTCAGGACGGCTCCCAGCAGTGGCAAAAGGATTATTAGTTCAAGACATATTTTCATAGTTGTTCACGTGACCGGAATCCATTTCTCGCGCGGAGACGCTGAGACGCAGAGAAAGCAAAAAAATCTGAGAAATAACTTTCAAAATCCTTGGAATCAGAATTGGCTACAGCCTTTGATTCTCTCAGCGTCTCTGCGCCTCCGCGCGAGACAAGCCGTTAATCCTGCAACTCCCGGAATTCATCCACATCAACCGTGCTCCTGCGGCGATGCAGATACACTACCAGCGCCAGGGCCAGCGAGACTTCCGCCGAGGTCATGGCCATGATCATCAGGGCGAATACCTGCCCGTCGGGCATCCCCCATCTGGCGGAGCCCCCCACGAACACGAGCATGGCGGCATTGAGCATGATCTCGATCCCGATCAGCAGCATGATCACGTTGCTGCGCCAGACCAGGGCGCAGACCAGGCCAAGGCTGAACAGGATCGCCGCCAGGGCAATGATATGTTCAAGCGGGACGATCATAATATCCTTCTTCTCGAAATTTCATCGTTTTCGTCCCAGATAGAGAGCTCCGACAACCGCGAAGAGCAGCTGCATGGAGATGATCTCGATGGCAATGCCGTATTTCCGGAAGAGGGTCACACTGAAATCCGTAATGCCGATCATGCCTGCCCCGTACGTTGTGCTGAAATGGTTGACTGCAACTGCTCCGATCGACATCAGGATGATCCCACCCAGGATGGCGGGCAGGATCCACTGTCGCAATCCGGGACGCGCTGCCTGATCGGGCCGTCCCAGGTCGAGCATCATGATGACGAACATGAACAGCACCATGACCGCACCGGCATAGATGATAACTTCGAACATGGCGATCAGGGGGGCGGCCAGCAGGAAGAAGATCATCGCCAGGCTGAAGAAAGAGGTCACAAGGTAGACGATGGCATGCACCGGGTGTTTCTCGGTGATGGCCAGGACCGTGCCGATGATCGTCACGAACGCCAGTATGTAGAATAATGTCGATTCCATGGTCGCTCCTGAAGGTTAAAGGAACGGGGTTCGAGGATCGAGGTTCGAGGCGATCAATGATTTCCTCTCGTTCCTTTATCCTCGTTCCCTCATCCTCGTTCCTCGCTCCTGTTGTTAAGGCATCAACCCCCGCACATCTACCGGTGGCAGTTCCTCTGCTCCCGCACCGCGCGGCTGGGTGACAGCGATGCCGGCATGACGATAGAAATTGTACTCCGAATCCTTGCCGCCGCCGTTTATCAGCAGATCCTCCTTTTCATAGACGAGATCCATGACATCCCGCTTGCAGAGTTCGAAATCGGGTGTCATCTGAATGGCCAGGGTGGGACAGGCCTCGGCGCAGAGGCCGCAGAAGATGCAGCGCGAGAAGTTGATCCGGAACCATTCGGCATAGCGCCTGCCACCCTCCCCTTCTGCCGGCTGCATGGAGATGCAGTCGACCGGGCAGGCTGCCGAGCAGAGCTGGCAGGCTACGCAGCGCTCGCCGCCGTCCGGATCACGGGTCAGCACGATACGGGCCCGGAAACGGGGATAAGGCTGGCGCTTCTCCTCAGGGTACTGGATGGTCACCGGCCGCCGGAAAATATGCTTCCAGGTGGTCCACATCCCGATTATGAGCGCGTATATATCCTTGAAGATCGCCATATCAGCCTCTCAGCACCAGAAACCATCCGGTAGCCAGGATATTGACCAGGGCCAGCGGGGTCAGGACCTTCCAGCCGAAATGCATCAACTGGTCATAACGCAGTCTGGGCATTGTGCCGCGCACCCAGATAAAGAAAAAGGCAAAGGCCAGCACCTTGCCGCTGAACCAGACCACCGGCGGCAGAAACGGCCCGTGCCACCCTCCCAGGAAAAAGGTGGCTGCCAGCCCCCCCAGCACGATGATGTTGATGTACTCCCCCACGAAGAACAGGCCGAAACGCATGCCCGAGTACTCGGTGTGAAACCCCGCCACCAGTTCCCCCTCGGCCTCGGGAAGATCGAACGGGATCCGCTTGCACTCGGCAGCGATACTGACCAGGAAGATCAGGAACGCGAGCGGCTGATAGACGATGAACCAGCAGCCGGACTGGGCAGCGACGATATCGGACAGACGGAAGGAACGGGCCAGCATCACCACCGGCACCAGGGAGAGCCCCATGGAAAGTTCGTAGGAGATCAGCTGGGCCAGCCCACGAATGCTTCCCAGGAGGGCATACTTGGAGTTTGAGGCCCACCCGCCCAGCGCAACGCCGTAGACCGCAATGGAGGAGAGCCCCAGGAACAGCAGCAGCCCCACGTTAAGATCCGACACCTGAAGCGGCACGCTATGGCCCATGATTGTCAGCGGCGCGCCGAACGGAATCACGCTGAAGATCATGATGGCAGGGATGGCCACCATGGCCGGGGCAAGATAGAAGAGCCACTTGTCCGCGCCGACCGGACGGAAGTCTTCCTTGGTCAGCATTTTGACCACGTCGGCCAGCGGCTGCAACAGACCGAATGGGCCGACCCGGTTGGGGCCCTTGCGGTCCTGGATCCAGGCCAGCACCCTGCGTTCGGCAAGCACAAGATAGGCTGCAAGGGTAAGGATCACGAAGAAGATCAGGGCGATCTTGACCAGGGTCAGTGCCATGTATATCGGATCATAGATCATGGATCATGACCCCTTCTTTCTCCGCATCTATTCCCCGAAGCTGTTCCCACTTTCCGGTGAGCGGTTCCACGATCTGCTCACCGCCAAGCCTTTCGATGATCCTTGCCACTGTTTGCCATGCCGGCCGTGCATCGCCTCCGGGCGGGAGAGTCCGATGTATGTGCGGAGGGTGACAGGCAGGGCCGGGCTCTTTGACCGGAAAACCGGGATTCATCACCTTTTTGAAGCGCTGGGCCCGCCGCTCGAAATTGATAAAGGTGCCGTCCATCTCCACCCAGGCGGTAGTGGGAATTACGATCTGCGCCGCCCGGATTGCAGGGATCGGGCGCCAGTCCATCGCAGCCACGAACGGCATCCCCTCCAGCAGCTCCCGGGGAATATCCGCCTCAATGCTGATGACTCCTTTTATTTTCCCTGTAGCGATGGCGCCCCTGAAACTGCCTGCCACGTATTCCCGGGCCAGCAGCGCTGCACCGCAACTGTTTGGACCGTTAAAGAGAAAAGCCAGCCTTGCTCCGGCAAAGGCAAGCGATTCGATATCTCTGACCGAGCAGTTTTTCGTCCCGCAGATGATGACCGGCTTCGCGAAGATGCCGAACGGCACCTCTTCGACGAAACCGAGCGTTATGGCCTCGACGCTGACCCCCATGGTCTGCTCCAGGGGAGCGGCTTTCCCCACCAGGAAGACCGGCGCCCCCCGTTTCCATGCCTGGCGAACCGCGAGCAGCATCATCGGTCCTTCTTCGCGGAGATCGCTCTCAAGAATGACAATGCAGTCCGCCTGAGCCACTTCGGCCATGGACGCGGCACCGGCAGTTTCGAGAACGGATACCGCAGCCTGCGTCACAGCAGATTCGGCTTCATCGATAAAGTAGCAAAGCGCTCCGCTGGCCGTGCATCCGGCCAGCAACGGCAGAAGTGCGGCAGTTTCCAGCGCCAGCCGGGGGGAGCCGACAATGGCGATGCTGCCGGGGCCGTAAGCATCTTCCACCTCGTTGATGCGCAGCAGCAGCGCTTCCAGCGCCTCGTCGAAGCTCGACTCTGTCCCGTCCACCAGCACCCGGCGGGGACGCTCCGGATCGTTCACCTGGCTGTTGGCAAAGCGCCCCCGGTCGCAGATGAACCAGCCGTTGACCGCGTCGTTCCGGCGGGCAATTATTTTCAGCAGCTCACGGTAGCGGGCTACCGGAGAGATGTTGCACCCAAGCGAACAGCCCGGACAGACCGAAGGGGCCATCTCGTAATCCCAGTAACGGGCGCGGAAACGGGCGGCCTTGTCGGTGAAGACCCCGGTGGGGCAGATGTCCACCAGATTGCCGGAAAAGGGTGACTGGAGCTGACCGTCACTGAAGCGGCCGAAATAAACCCGTCCGGCGCTCCCCATGACCCCCAGATCCGTTCCGCCGGCATACTCCTGATAGAAGCGGACGCAGCGGTAGCACTGGATGCAGCGGTTCATCTCGTGTTCGATGTACGGCCCGAGGTCCTGATTGACGTGGGTCCGCTTCCGGCCGCTGTAGCGCCGGATGCCGTGCCCGCCGGCAATGGTGAAATCCTGCAGCTGGCATTCGCCTCCCTCGTCGCAGACCGGGCAGTCGTGGGGGTGGTTGATCATCAGCCACTCGATGACCTGCCGCCGCATGGCCACAGCCTCGGGATCGGTCGTGGAGACGATCATGCCGTCCTGGGCCGGCAGCATGCATGACATCTGGATTCCCTTGACCGGACCGTCCAGCATTTTGACGGCGCAGACCCGGCAGGCCCCGGCCTTGCCCAGCGCCGGATGCCAGCAGAAGTGCGGGATAGGGATATCCACGGACTGGGCAGCCTCCAGCACGGTCGTACCTTCGGCTACTTCAACCTGAATGTTGTCGATAATCAGTTTTGGCATAAAATCCAGGGAATATTAGGGAGTGAATCCGTCTAAAGTTTAGAATTTATTTGGCGTTTGTCAACCGGAGGATGTAGAACAGTTCCGCGTTTGCAACGATAAATGAATTGAAATTAGAAGCAAAAACCTGTTTCACGCAAAGGACGCAAAGAACGCTAAGGAAAAACAAATGCTTAGGTATTTGAATTTCTTTGCACCCTCGTTTAGAAGCGCCTACTTTTGGTTGCGCCCTGCCTGGAGGCACCTGCTTCTGGTTGCGCGAGTGATTGCCGTTTTTATTGTTTTTAATAATTTCGTATTGTGCCTGCCGGATTCCCGCGGCATAATGCGCCTGCACCGATAATCAGTCAACAAAGGACTTCCATGTCTACCCTGCTCTTTTCCCTTTTTGCCCTGACCACCGCCTTCACCTACTGGCTGCGGCAGATCAACCTCAATCACCTTGAACAGCACGGCGCCACGGTACCCGAGGGATTCGAGGGGGCCATCGATGCGGAGACCCTGGCAAAGAGCGTTGCCTATACCTTTGACAGCAGCCGCCTCGAACTGTGGGAGTCGCTCTTCGACAACCTTCTGCTGGTGTTCTTCCTTTTCGGCGGGCTGCTGGGCCTGTACGACCGCTTCATCGCCGGACTCAGCGCACACCCGGTTCTGCAGGGGATTCTCTTCTTCATCATCCTCTCCTGGCTGCAGACCGTTCTGGAAAGCCCCTTCTCCCTCTACAGCGCCTTTGTGGTGGAGGCCCGCCACGGTTTCAACACCCTGACCCGTAAACTCTGGCTCATTGACCTGCTCAAGTCCCAGCTCATCGGCACGGTCATCACCGGCCTGCTCCTCGGGGTCGTCTTCACCCTGATCGGCTGGAGCAGCGGTCACTGGTGGCTCTGGGTCTGGGGCTTTCTCGCGCTGTTCACCCTGTTCATGATGTTCCTCTCCCCTTACGTGATCGAGCCGCTGTTCAACAAATTCGAACCGGTTACCGAAGAGGGGCTGGAAGGTGACATCAAGGAGATGATGGCCAAGGCAGGCCTGCAGGTGGGGAAAGTGATGCAGATGGATGCATCGAAGCGGAGCAGACACTCCAATGCCTATTTTACCGGCATCGGCAAGGTCAAGCGGATCGTGCTCTACGACACCCTGCTCAAACAGATGACCCACGGCGAAATTGTCGCCATCCTGGCCCATGAAATCGGCCACTGGAAAAAAGGCCATATCCGGAAGAAGCTGCTGCTGGCTGAAGCCGGGGCACTGGCCGGTTCCTGGCTCGCCTTTCAGGCGCTCTCCTGGCAAGGGCTGCCCGGACTGTTAGGCTATGACAACCTGTCGCTGGCGGCCCGGTTGGTGATCCTGGGTTTCATCGCCTCCCTGGCGATGTTTCCGTTCTCCCCCCTCTCTGCCTGGCTCTCCCGCAGGGACGAGTATGAAGCCGACCGTTTTGCCGTGGCTCTAACCGGCGATCCCGACTCCCTGGCCTCCGCGCTGATCAAGCTGTCGGCAGAGAATCTTTCCAATCTTCACCCCCATCCGCTGTACGCGTCTTTCTACTACTCCCATCCGCCGATCGTGACACGGATCAGGGCGATTCGCGCCCTCCCCGGAGCACAACCGTCTCCGTAAGGGTTGCTCGGGCAGGCAGGAGCATGACGATGAAAATTCTCTTGTATCATATCGGCTTTCGTGGCGACATTCTTGTTGTCGGCCAGAATTTTTCCCGCGAGCTGCATCTGCGCTATCAGCAAGCCACCATTGACCTGATGCTGCGTCCCCGCATGCGTGAGGCACAAGACTTTCTGGAACCCCTTGCCCTTTACCGGCAATTTCTGTTCGGAGAGAAAGCCGATTATCTTTCGTTGAAAGGTGAGTATGACCTGGCCTTCATGATCGATGAGCATATATTTCCCGAAGGGCACCTTCGAACCATATTTACGCACGCCGGCTTCCAGTTTCGTCACCATCAGCTGGCAATCGTGACACGCGAGAATGATGACAAACTGGCTTACGACATTGCCCGGCACTGCAGACGCCCCCTCATCGCCACCCAGGATGACATGGCGCGAAAATGGCCGCAGGCAAAAGTGGAAGAACTCCGGAAAAGGTTGTCAGGCATCGGCAGCCTGCTGACCGTAGGGCCGGGCCAAACCTTTCCCGGCTGCGAGAGGCCCCTGACATTCCGGGAATCGGCCGCCCTGCTGCGTGAAGCCGATATCTTTGTCGGCATCGATTCGGGAATTGCCCACGCAGCGGCCTTGGTCGGAACGCAAACGGTCTTGCTGCCGATGGCGCATCCCGAGAACTGGATCTCTCCGACCGATTACGCAAACCCCTTCATAGCCGATGATAATGCAAGGCATATATCCGTTTATCCACCCCGGGAAGAATTCTGTGGTCATTACTTCTGCCTGCGTCCTGCCGGCTCAGGCGGCATTGCCCGGCCGAGCGGCAATCCCTTGCTGGTAAAGTGCGTATGGAAAAAGCGCTGGGGAATATTCAAAAGCACAAGCTGTTTCAATAAGATTTCCGTTGATACCTTTTACAACACGGTAGTGGAAACCATGCAGCGGCGAAAACTGTTGTGAAAAGGTCCCCATATCCGGACTCCGTTTACCGAGCGGTTCAAGCAACTCAACCGTCCGACTCCCGCTGCGTCAGAAACGCCAGATGCCAGGAGCCGTGCTGGGCAAGGAAATAGAGCCACTGGTACATGTCGAGCAGCCCCAGATGGTACACCGACATCCGGAAGCTGCAGAGCCTCCCTTCACCCGCTGCCATCCTCTGCAGAAGCCCCAGGCACTCCCTGTGCTGGGCGGCGAGCAGCGAGCGTACCTCGGCAACCGGCTTCGTGCCGGTGGGGATCATGTGACCGGGCGGCTCCCAGGGGAAGGCGCCCGGATCGGCAATGGGGGCCAGGCGCGCGAGGTCGCTCTCCCCGGGCGGGAGGGATTGCGTCCGGGCCCGGCGCAGGGCGGTTGCCGTCCCTTTGCCGATGGTGAGGAGGAGAAAGTGGTTGGCCAGGGAGACGTGTTCCAGGTGTTCGGCTATTGTCCAGGCAGTCGGGTAGGCAGGGCGCTGGTGCAGGTACGCAGCGGGTTTGGCGCAGAGGGTGTCCAGCCTGGTGAAGGTCGCGTCAACGGCACCGCGCACGGCAACAATCGTGGCGGATGGTACGGCGCCTGAGCGATCTGCTGTCATCGGTTCCCCCATCCCTCGTTCCCCCGTTGAGCCGCTGGAGGTTGCTTGATTTCAAATGTCCAAATGTCAAGCTTGACACCACTGGCTTCACCAAGTCAACGATCAACCACCACAGTTGATCATATGTCGCTTTCGCGACACGCGCCCTGCCGGGCGCACACGACGCTGCGGATGACCTGAGAGCGAAGCGAAACAGGTCGATTCGCGTGTTGGGCCATCAATTAGTTCTCCGTTGTCCAGCTAACTGCCGACAGTCACTGTCATCCCGAATGTCTGCAAAGGGGCTACACCTGCCTCCAAAGGTCTATGGTAGATAAGGTTGAGGGGCGCAGTGCCCAGCGCAGTTGCCTTGAACGTAAATTTATATGTCCCGCCAGATCCGATCGCATTGCTATCAGCCACAAATTCTGTATTGCCTTGCTGAGCTAGGATTGACTCCGCTCCAGGTACTACGTCCCAAGTGTAACCCGTTGATCCGTTGCCTTGGAGAGAGACCGTCATGATTTGATTTTGGTGGAGGGAAACCGTTTTGCCTGAATCGCTCTGGCTAAGAACTACAGTCTGCGGTTGGGGACTAGCGTCTGAACTGCTTCCGCACCCGACAACTGAGATATTGGAGCTGTTACAGAATATTCGTATTAATCAGGATGGTTGCGGAGGGATCATCTCAAAGGGTTGTATTACGCTCCGCCAGGGGTCGCGGGACCACACCGGGACGTTACAGAAATGATCATTTGCCACCCCCGTTTTCTCTGCTACCCTTTACTCGAGTGGCGGCATATTGCCGAAAAACATCGCAAGCAAATGCAAAAGGAGGCGGATATGGCAGAAGCCAGGCGGGTGAAACCTCAGGAAGCGAGGCGAAAGGTGCAGGCAGGGGAGGCGCTTTTTGTCTGCGCGTATGAAAACGAAGAGATGTGCGACCGGATGCGATTGGAAGGAGCCATGACCCTCGGCGAGCTGAACTCACGACTCTCCGGCATCCCCAAAGAGCAGGAGATCATCTTCTACTGCAAATGACCGCAGGAACACACGTCTGCCGGTCGGGCAGCGGAATTCGCAGCAAATGGTTATCCGAACGTTTGGGCCCTGGAAGGTGGAGTGGACGCCTGGAAAGAGGCCGGATACCTGTAAACAAAACGAGAATAAAGGGGACTGGCCGCCAAAGCTGCCTCTCCCCTTTCTCTTCCCCTGGGCAAGGTCTGAGAGGGACGTTATTTGCTGGGCTGTGTGACTAATTAAGTATGCAAACGACGTCGGTCTTCAGCCATCTTATGCAAAACCGTGTACTTAACTTGAACTAATCGACCAACAAACAACGTCCCGCTACCCCATATAATTCGGCGTCACCCGAGAAACTCGACTACTGAATTTTGCGTATCATATTGTTTCCGCTATCGACAATATACAGGCGTGATCCGTCAGTTACGCTGAAATGCTTGTCAAAGGTAAACGCGGCCATATTCCCCGCACTCCAAGCTCAAACCCTTCTCACGCAACCAAAAGCAGGTGCCTCTAGGCAAGGCGCAAAGGGCGCAAAGGAATTCAAATCCTTACAGGGGTTAAGCTTTATAGGCCTTATTTTGCGAACTTTGCGTGCTTTGCGCGAAAACTTTTGGATTATTCCGCTTAGCTTCTGGAAAGGAGCCGCTTAAGTTCATTGAGCTCCAGCGGTTTGATGAGATAAGCGATTGCCCCGAGCTTGAAACATGTTTCGCGATCTTCGGGGTCATCAGAAGAGGTGAGTATGAGTACCGGCAGAGCCTTGGTTCTTTCCTGGCGGCGCAGTTCAGCAAAAACTTTCAGCCCGTGGATTTTGGGCAAGCGCAGGTCAAGAATCAGCAATTCCGGCAGTGGTTCGCCGGAGGTCAGGAGGATATTCAGCGCCTCCTGCCCGTCACCGGCAACGCTGATAGAGTTTATGCCGGCCTTGCGCAGTGTTCGTTTGGTTAGAAATTGATCGTCAATATTGTCTTCTACAAGCATTACCGATCTAGACATCATGTATGACACCATAGGAAGGGGCCAATGTGAAATGGAATGCCGCGCCGTGCCCGGGAGAGGACTCTGCCCAGATTTTGCCGCTATGGCGTTCGATGATCCGCTGTACCGTGGCCAGGCCGATACCACTGCCGCTATACTCTTCTTCGAGGTGCAAGCGGATGAACGGTTCGAACAGATGGTCGGCATGGGCCATATCAAAACCTATCCCGTTGTCCCTTATGAAAAAGGCGCCGCTCGCGCCGTCCCGGCCAAACTCTATTCGGGGCGATGGCTGGTGAACCGTGTATTTCATGGCATTGCCGAGCAGGTTTTCCAGGCAGAGTCGCATTAGAGATGAATCGCCGCGGGCAGTTATATCATCGGCAATGATTATATCCACCTGGCGGTCAGGAGTTTCGCTCAGCAGGGAGCCGGCAATTTCCCGAACAAGTACGCTCAGGTTCAGGAGTTGGGGGACAAATGACGACTGGGATAATCGCGAAAGCTGCAGAACCGAATTGATGACTTGCTGCAACTCGCTGCTCGCCACCTCGATCCTCTGTGCGCAATACTCTGCAGCTGCGGGGTTCTCGGCCCACTCTTCCTGAAGTGCCTGACTGAGGCCTTTGATCCTGCCAACAGGGGCACGCAGTTCGTGAGAGATGGCATAACAGAAACTGGCCAGATCGCGATTGATTCTGCTTAACTCTTCCGTCCGTTGAGCAACCAGTCCCTCCAGATTGCTGTTAAGACGAACGATCTCCTCCTCAGCCAATTTGCGGGTGGTTATGTCCTCGAACATGAGAAAAACCTTGTCGCCAACCGGGACACCGAAGATTACCATTGTCTTGATTGTCCCGTCCTTGCAGGTAACCCGGTACTCACTCCGCTCAATTTCCCTGTTGCCGGCAATCGCCTTCTCGACAAGATCCACATATTGGGCCATCGCCACGGAGCGATAGGCCTCATCGGGAAAGGCAACGACGTACATTCGTGCCATATCCGGAATATCTTCAGGCAGATAGCCGAAGGTTTCGACCGTCCGGCGATTGATGTAGTCGATCGTTCCGTCCATGGAAATGATTGCCATCGAGATGGGACTCATTTCTATTATTGTTCTGAACCGCTCTTCGCTCCTGGCAAGCAGTTTCTTTTCGTGAAAAATAACTTCTCTGGACTTTTTGAAAGAGTCGATCATTCTGTTGAACTCATCGGCAAGGACTCCGATCTCGTCTCCGGATCTGACCGTAACCCTTTCTCCAAGCTCTCCATTGCCGACCCTTACTGAAACGGCCTTGATCTCCAGTATCGGCTTGATGACCCACTTTTCCATGAAATAAAGAATCAACAGCGATGAGAGAGCAAAGAGGATCACGATGCCGCCGAACGATTCAAGAATCTCATTGACATCACTCTTTATGGAGGCAGCAGCCATCCCCACATGCAGCCTGCCCAGGTTGCCTTCGAGGAGCGGCACCGAGATGTCGATGATGTCACGCCCTGCATCACGGATTCTGGCAATGCCGAAACCTTCGGGGCTCAACTTGAAGCTCAGTGTTTTCAGGTCAACAGGAAACTCTCTGCCGAATGAATGGGCTGTTACCGACCCATCCGGGGCAAGGACAAAGAGATACTTCACATCTTTTTCCGCCTCGTCGAACTCGTGAAAAAACAGATCGAGCTGAAGCAGATTTCGGGTCAGGATCGGATTGATGCATTGAGTGGAGATGGCATGTGCTATGGATGCGCCGCGTTTTTGGAGCTTTTCTTCAAGGCGCGGCTCGATGAGAAAATTTACGATCATGACCATGGCCGCAACCGCGGCTATGGATATCCCCAGAACAATGAGAAGAATTTTTGTTCTCAAGTTCAGCGTGGACATGATAGCGGCTTTTCTCATTTCTTTTTCTGTTCCTGTCGGGCTACCCACGCTTTCATTTCTCGAATCGGATCAAACGTTTTGTCTTCGACCGGGACAAATTGCTCCATCATCATCTTGTCCAGCAGCTCCTTGCCCCTCGGCTTCGTATGAGCGGTCAGCAGGATGGTGCGCAGTTTTTCCTTGAGCGTCGGATCAAGGGAAGGATGGACCACAAACGGCGGGATAGGGTAAGGATCGGACTTGAGCACGATGCGGGTCTTTCCGGTCAGCTCGGGCCTGATCTTGTTCAGATACTCCCAGATGAGACTGTCAACGGCAGCACCGTCAACCAGCCCGTCTGCCACCGCCTGAATCGACTTGTCGTGTGCACCGGAATAGACTGTTTTGCTGAAAAAAGTTTTCGAACTCTCCCCTTTTCTGGCAAGAAGATACTCGGGAACCAGTTTGCCGGAGTTTGAGAGAGGGTCGCTAAAAGCGAAAACCTTTCCTTTGAGGTCGTCCAGCCCCCTGGCCGGGCTGCCCTTGGGCACGATGATATAGGAGTAGTACACCGTACCCCCGTAAGCCTTGGGAATTGCCAGAAGTTCCAGGCCGAACTTGCTGTGGCCGTCGACATATGGGCCGCTGCAGACAATTGCCCCATCGACCTCGCGGGATTCGAGCTTACTGTTGATCTCCTGGTAACTTGTCGCATCGGCATACTCGACCGGGCGGCCAAGTTCAGTGCCGATGTAATCGAGGAACTCGCGGTAGTAGGCAAAGCCTTCCCTGGGCGTTATCATTCCCCCTACAGCGATCCGGACCGCGCCGGACTTCCCATTACCTTCATGGTTGATGGTCTCTGTTTTTGAGAGATCGACTTTTTTCGGCTCATTCCTGTTGCACCCTGGAAGGGCCATGATGAAGATGGCGGCCAATGCTACGAAGAAACTACGCTTGCACATGAGGATTACTCCCGTTCAGGGTATGCCGTATATATTCCGGGATATCGGAAAGAACGGACAGAAAACCATTTTTAGTACATATAACCATTTTTTGCAACTTCAACAATTTTAATACTCTATTGGGCTGAAACGGAACCGTGGTGGGTGGGACAACTATCAGCACCTGTCCCGGCACAAACAATTTAACGCATAGTAAGCAGAGTAACGCGGAGTAAACAAAAAAGGGGGAACTACAAAAAACACAGGAGGACACTTACCACGGCTACACTACCTCGTTGTGGCAGGCTTCATCGCTTCAGAGGGCATTTTCCGGTGACGATATGCTCCCTGAGCTCGTCCTCGAAGTGCCTGAGCAGGCCGTCTACCGGCCCCATGGCGCCTGGGGCCAGGGCGCAGAAGGCGTAATTAAGGAGCCGGACATGCTCCTGCAGGATGGCGATATGCTCCTCGCTCCCCTGGCCTGACTCGATCAACTCCAGCAGGTGGACCACATAAGGGAGCCCCTCGCGGCAGGGGGTGCACCAGCCGCAGGATTCTCGGGCATAGAATCGGACCAGGTTCAGGGTGGCCGCCACCATGCAGACGCTCTGGTCGAAGACTACGATGCCGCCGGTGCCGAGCCGCGATCCGGCCTTGACCACCGGATCGAAATCCATCGCCACGTCCCAGTGATCAGCTGTGAAATAAGGGGTCGAAGCACCGCCCGGCAGGCAGGCCTTGAAGCGGCTCCCAGGCCGCATACCGCCGCACGGGCCGTCAATGATCTCGCCCAGCTTCATCCCCAGCGGCAGCTCCAGACAGGTCGGATTGACCACATGACCGCTGACGCAGAACAGCTTCATCCCGGCCGCTTCCGGCGTGGCCGCCGTACCCTTGAACCACTCTGGTCCGTGGGCAATGATGTACGGAACATTGGCCAGGCTCTCCACATTGTTGACGACCGTGGGGCCGCCCCAGAGCCCCTTGACCGCCGGGAACGGGGGTTTGGCGCGCGGGTTGGCCCTTACCCCCTCCAGGGCGTTCATCAGGGCGGTCTCCTCGCCGCAGATGTAGCGCCCGGCCGAGACATGGAGATCTATGTCGCAGGAAAAACCGCTCCCGAGGATATTCCCGCCGAGCAGACCGGCAGCGCTTGCCTCGGCAATGGCCAGCCGCAGGTTGGCAGCGGCCTGCTCGTAGCCCCGGCGGATGAAGATGAAGGCATGGCGGACGCCGATGGCGTAGCAGGCCAGCACGATCCCCTCCACCAGCGACCAGGGATTGGCCTCCAGCAGGACCCGGTCCTTGTAGGTGCCCGGCTCCATCTCGTCGCAGTTGCAGATCAGCCAGCGCGGCCCGGGCAGATCCCGCGGCACGAAGGACCACTTTTTCCCGGTCGGAAAACCGGCCCCGCCCCGCCCCCGCATGCCGGAGTCGATCACTGCCTGCTGTACTTCGTCGGGCGTCATGGAGGAGAGCGCCTTTTTCAGCGCTTCGAAGCCCCCTTCGGATTGGTACTCGGCAAAGGTAACGGATCGGCCCGGCCGGTTATGTCGAAAAAGTATCTGTTCCATATTAAAAATCAGTCTCTCGCAAAGGCGCAAAGGGCGCCAAGGAATTCAAAAACTAAATATGGTTAAAGCTTTTTTCCAATTTGTCTGGCTTTACTTTGCGCCGATTTTCTCCCGCTCAGCTGCTCAGTCGCACTTTATCCAGGATTTCCACAGCGCTCTCCACTGTCACCCTGTTGTGGATGTCTTCCCCGATCATCATGGTCGGCGCCTGGCCGCAGTTGCCGAGACAGCAGCAGGGGAGCAGGGTAAAGAGGCCGTCCCCGGTGGTTCCGCCCGCCTCTATCCCGAGCAACCCGCCGATCTTCTGGAGCAGGCTCTCCCCCCCCACGGCCCAGCAGGAGATGGAGTCGCAGACGTGGATCACATGCCTGCCGACCGGGCGGCGGTAGATCATTTCGTAAAAAGTCGCCAGCTCCTCCACCTGAAGCGGAGAGAGTCCCAGCAGTTCGCCCGCCTCGACAACAGCCTCGTCAGTCAGCCAGCCGTAATGCGCTTGCAGCTCTTTCATCACGTCCACCGCCGCTTCCCGCGGAGTGACGGCAGAGGCGATGCGGGACTGCAGCTCAATTCTCAATGTTTCGGGAATCATTTTTTCACTCCGACTCAAGGTTAAAGCGGTGCAGGAAGCGGTGCAGGATCGGTGCGGCCATGATACCGACGGCAACGATCGCCATCAGCCCGCTGTACAGGGCGTAGCAGCCGGCAAAGAGCTTCCCCCCCTCGCTGTGCAGTTCTCCCACCGGCCCCATGCCGCCAAGAATCATGGAGGCGTTGAGGAAGGCATCCACCCACGGCATCCCTTCAAGGTAACGGTAACCACTCATGCCTATACCCAGCGAAATCAGAATGAACAGGAATGCGAGGGCAACATGGCGAACCATCCGAACCAGAAACTGCTGCCGGCTCAACAACGGTTCGTGCTTTTTTTCGAACTTCTTTCTCATCATAACCTTTGGCAGCAGTCGGGTGCTGCCGTAGAGAGTGATTTGAGCATGTTTCGTAGCAATTCTTAGTGAAATGAAGCGTAAACAGTCGATACTGTCTGAGCACGCAGTGCGAGTTTATCGACTGTAGCGCAATGAAACTTAGAATTGCAGAAACAGGGTCAGCACACGAACGAAGGCAGTACCCGACTGCCTTTTTTCAGTGGGCGTTTCCATTACCGGTCCAGATCCGCCAGGACAAAGTCTATCGACCCCAATATCGCCAGGAAATCCGCCACCAGCCAGCCTCTGCTCATGACCGGCAGGGCCTGGATATGCGGGAAACTGGGGGTCTTGATCCTGACCCGGTAGGGGATGTTCAGGCCGTCCGATACTACGAAATAGCCGTTCTCCCCTTTCGGGGCCTCGATGGCGCTGTAGTTCTCCCCCTTCGGTGCTGCCATGCCGCGGGTGCTGTTGACGAAGTGATGGATCAGGGATTCGATGTCCTTCAGCGTGTCCGGCTTCTGCGGCAGCACGTAGCGGTAGTCGTCGGTCATCCAGCGCCCGGCGGGCATGTTAGCCAGACACTGCTGCACGATCCGGAGCGACTGGTGGATCTCCTCCATCCTGACCTGGTAGCGCGCCCAGCAGTCCCCCCCTTCGGCGGTCGGTATGTCGAACTCGAACCGGTCATAGCCGCTGTACGGCATCTTTCTCCGCAGGTCCCACTCCATGCCGCAGGCCCGCAGGTTCGGACCGGACAGTCCCCACTCCAGGGCATCCTCCCTGCTTATGGGGCCGACCCCTTTCAGCCGGGCCAGGAAGATCGGATTCTTGTCCAGCAGGGCATGGTACTCTTTCAGCCGTTTCGGCATCCAGGCCAGAAAATCGCGCACCGGCTGCTCCCATCCTTCGGGAAGGTCTTCGGCCACGCCGCCGATCCGGAACCAGGCCGGGTGCATCCTGCCGCCGGTGATCATCTCCACGATGTCGAAGATCTTCTCCCGGTCGGTAAAGGTGTAGAAAACAGGGGTCATGGCCCCCACGTCCGCGGCAAAGGTGCCGAGCCAGACCAGGTGATTGGCGATCCGGAACAGCTCCGCCAGCATGACGCGGATGACCTCGGCCCGCTCCGGGACCGTGATGCCGCAGAGCCGCTCCACCGAATGGCAGTAGGCCAGATTGTTCTGCACCCCGGAGAGGTAGTCGATCCGGTCGGTGTAGGGGATGAACTGGTTCCAGTGCTGGCGCTCGCCGATCTTTTCCGCGCCTCGGTGATGGTAGCCGATATCACTGTCCATATCCACGATCTCTTCGCCGTCCAGTCTCAGCATGCAGCGGATAATGCCGTGGGTGCCGGGGTGCTGCGGCCCAAGGTTCAGAATCAGGGTATCATCATCCACCCCCTGGAAGTAGTTTTCTGCCGGCAGAGACTGGTAGCGCCGGGCATCCTCCAGCGTGTAGGGCTTCATCTCCGTAGCCCGGAACGGATGGTTCTTGCGCAGGGGATGCCCCTCCCAGTCATGCGGCATCAGGATCCGCCGCAGGTTGGGATGGCCCTGGAAGCGGAGCCCGTACATGTCGAAGACTTCGCGCTCGTACCAGTTAGCATTGGCGAAGACGCCGCTGACCGTCGGGAGGGGGGCGGATTCGTCCGGGAGTTCGGTCTTGATCCGGATATGACCGGGGATGTCGAAATTGAGCAGGTGGTAGTTGACGGTAAAGGCCTTGAATTGATCAGGAGAGCGTCGGCAGGATTCATCCACGCAGGCGATATCCTCCAGCCGCCTGAAAGGAGCGCTGCTGCGGCTTTTCAGACTGCGCAGCACGTCCGGGAGCAGCTCCGGTGCGATCCGGTAGGTAAGCATGTCGGTGGCGGTTTCGTCGCGCCGGACCTGCCCGCCGAAGATCTCCTCCAGCTCGCCGGCCAGTCCGAAGTCTGGATAGTCATGTTTCGGTGCCGGGGGGCGCCACTGCTCGTCGCTGCGCGGCAGCCACTGGCGGGGATGGCCGACCGAGACGCCTCGGATGGCGGTCCCCTCCAGACCGGGGCCGCGCGGGTCGCACGTTTTTGATACGCCATCCACCAGAACCGGAGCAATGGTCCCCTGAGTGCCGCCGGACAGGTGCAGGACCGGCCGGGACGGACGCTCGTTGTTTCTGATCTTCTCCTGCAGCAGCATCAAGCCTTGCAGAAAGGCCTCGGGACGGGGCGGACAGCCGGGTATGTAGACGTCCACCGGCAGAAACTGGTTGACCCCCTGGACCACGCTGTAGACATCGTACATGCCGCCGGAGTTGGAGCAGCTCCCCATGGAGACCACCCAGCGGGGCTCCGCCATCTGCTCGTAGAGCCGGAGGATATTGGGAGCCATCTTGCGGAAGGGGGTGCCTGCTATCACCATCAGGTCGGCCTCGCGCGGAGAACCGCGCAGGACCTCGGCGCCGAAGCGGGAGACATCGTGACGGGAGGTGAACGAGGTCATCATTTCGACGAAACAGCAGGACAATCCGAAAAACATCGGCCAAAGCGAGTTCGCCCGCCCCCAGTTGATCAGGTCGTCCAGGTTCGTCAGCAGGATATTGTCGGGAATTTCATTCTTGTTCATCAATATACCTGTATCTGGCAGTTGGATGCTGCCGGAGAGAGTGCTTTGAGCCTGTCTCGTCGCAATTCTTGGTGAAATGGAGCAGCCACAGTCGATATTGTCTGAGCACGCAGTGCGAGTTTATCGACTGTAGCGAAATGAACCTAGAATTGCAGAAACAGGGTCAGGACACGAACGCAGGCAGCGTCCAACTGCCACTTACGTCGCACAAGTCATTATGAAGCTCAACGCCGAGATTGCAAAAAAGCCGCATTCCGTCCACGAGAGGGTCCCCATTCCAGTCCTCCCTTGATCCATATCCAAATCAAACCAAGTAACAGGACCACGATAAAGAAGGTGATATGCAGCAGCCCGGCCATCCCCAGCCGGTCCCAGACCGCGGCCCAGATGAAGATGAAGGCGCTCTCCACATCGAAGACGATAAAGAAGATGGCAACCAGGTAGAAAGGCACCGACAGGGGGCGACGCGCAGACCCGGAAGGGATCACACCCGACTCGTAGGGCATCTCCTTGTTGCGGGACGTGCTCCTGGCGCCCAGCCACCAGGCTGCCAGCAGCAGTACGCCGATGATCAGGACAGTGGCAGCGGTATAGATTATCAGCGGGAATAATTCGGCGAACGAAAGCATGAATTGATTGTACCATATATTTTGCAGTTATCAGGGTCGTCTTGTGACTGCAAATTCTTCTGCTAGAATTATCTCGAAACCAGAGGAGAGCATCATGGGAACCAAGGGTCGCGAGATAATCGGCATGGATGTGAATGAACTGCTGGGGCTGCTGCGCCGCGCATTCAGCGACGAGTGGCTGGCGTACTACCAGTACTGGCTTGGGGCAAAGGTGGTAAAAGGCCCGATGAAGGACGCCGTCGGTGCCGAACTGCTGCAGCATGCAACGGAAGAGCTTCTGCACGCCGACATGATCGCCCTGAGGATCATCCAGCTCGGCGGCACGCCGGTCACCAGCCCGGAAGAGTGGTACAAGCATACCAACTGCGGCTACGAAGCTCCGGACGATCCTTTCGTCAAGACGCTGCTGGAGCAGAACATCAGGGGGGAACAGTGCGCCATCGGAGTCTACAAGCGCTTGCTGGACATCACCAGGGAAAAGGACCCGGTCACCTACAACATGGTGCTGACCATCCTGCAGCAGGAGGTCGAGCACGAAGAGGATCTCCAGGCCCTTCTGGAGGATTTCGAACTGATGATGCGCGCCTTCCGGGGCTGACGTTTCAGAGCAATGCCTCCTTGATGGATAGCGAGATCCGCTTGCGCTGGGGATCAGCGGACAGGACCTTGACTTTTACCATCTCCCCTGCCTTGACGACATCGCCCGGATCCTTCACATAACGGTTGGCCAGGTGACTGATATGCACCAGGCCATCCTGATGGACGCCGATGTCGACAAAAGCACCGAAAGCGGTCACGTTGGTCACCACCCCCTGCAGTATCATCCCCTCCTGCAGGTCTGAGATCTCGCGGATATCCTCCCGGAAAGATGCGGTCTGGAACTGGCTGCGCGGGTCACGCCCCGGCTTTTTGAGCTCCTCTACAATATCGCCCAGAGTCGGCAGACCGATGCTTTCGGTCACATAGCTTTTCAGGTCGATCCTGCCGACCATGGCCGGGTCGGACAGCAGCTGCTGCAATGTCACCCCCAGATCGGAGGCCATTGCCTCCACCAGCTGATAACGCTCCGGGTGGACAGCGGTGTTGTCCAGAGGATGTTTGGCGTCGCGGATCCGGAGGAAGCCGGCGGCCTGTTCGAATGCCTTGGCCCCGAAGCGCGGAACCTTGAGAAGCCCCTTGCGGGAGGTGAAGGTTCCGTTCTCGTCGCGGTAGCGGGTAATGGCTTTTGCCAGAGCCGGACCGACGCCGGAAACGTACGAGAGCAGCGCCCAGGACGCAGTGTTCAGATCGATCCCCACGTAGTTGACGCAGGACTCCACGACACCGTCCAGTGATTTCTTCAGCATGGCCTGATTGACATCGTGCTGATACTGCCCGACGCCGATACTCTTCGGATCGACCTTCACCAGCTCCCCAAGCGGGTCCTGCAGCCTGCGGGCAATGGAGATCGCCCCCCGCACCGTCAGGTCGAGATCGGGGAACTCCTCGCGGGCGATCTCGGAGGCTGAATAGACACTGGCTCCGGCTTCGCTGACCGAAACCACCGGCAGCTGCAGCCCGCTCCCAGACAGAGTCTCCTTGACAAAGAGCTCCATCTCGCGGCCGGCGGTACCATTACCGACTGCAATCATCTCGATTCCGTGGGTCCGCACCATCCTGAGCAGGTCTTGCCTTGCTTGCGGAAGCCGCCCTTCGCCGATGTGGGGGTAGATCGTGACATGCTCCAGGAAACGGCCGGTACCGTCGACTGCAGCCAGCTTGGAGCCGGTGCGAAAGCCCGGGTCGATCCCCAGCACCCTCTTCCCGCCGGCAGGAGGGGCCAGCAGCAGGTCACGCAGATTCCGGGCAAAGACCAGGATGGCAGCCTCGTCAGCGCGGTCCTTGCTCTCCATCCGGAGTTCCACCTCTATGGAAGGGGCGATCAGCCGCTTGTAGGCATCCTCGGCCACCTTCTCAAGGAGCGGGCTGAAGATACTCTCCCTGGAGATCAATCGCGACTTCAAACCAGCCAGGATCTGTTCGACCGGGGCGGAGATCGAAAGAAAGAGCACCTCTTCCTTTTCGCCACGCCTCATGGCCAGCATCCGGTGCGACGGGATCGTTTTCAGCGGCTCCTGAAAATCATAATACATCTCGAACTTGGTGACCTGACCCTTGCTGGCGGTCGATACCCGCGAGGTCATGACCCCCTGTTCGCCGGTCAGCCGCCGCACAAAGGAGCGGGCATCGGCGCTGTCCGAAAGGCGCTCCGCCAGAATATGTCCAGCCCCTTCCAGTGCGGATGCGGCGTCCGGGACTTCCTTGTCCGGGTCGATGAACGGGAGAGCCGCTTCCTCGGGAGATCCGGTCCGCAGCTCCTGGGCCGCCATGATGTCTGCCAGCGACTCCAGACCGCGCTCCCGGGCAATGGTCGCCTTGGTGCGCCGCTTGGGCTTGTAAGGCAGATACAGGTCCTCCACCTCGGTTTTCTGGCGCGAGGCTTCAATCCGTGCCCGCAGTTCCGGGGTCAGCTTCCCCTGCTCCTCGATGGACTTGAGAACCGTGATCTTCCGCTCTTCAAGCTCGCAGAAGTAGGTCAGCTGCTCCTCGACCGTGCGAATCTGCACCTCGTCCAGTTCGCCGGTCTGCTCCTTGCGGTAGCGGGCGATGAACGGTACGGTCGCTCCCTCCTGCAGCAGTTCTATGGTATGTGTTACCTGGGATGGCTTGAGGCCGGTCGCCTCTATGACACAGGGAATCACCCTGCGGTTCTGTTCGTCAGTCAGTTTCATTACAACTCCGGTTCATGGGGATTGGATCGTTCAGGATTGCAGCCGCTCCGAAGAAGGCTCCTCAAGAGAGGCACCGGTCTGCAGACTGGAATTCCAGAGTTTCAGCGTACGTCTCGCCCCGCGGTCCACAATGGAAAAGATCCGCTGGACGCTGTCGTGAGAAGAGGAACGGGAGTGCCCCGCTACCTTCAAGATCTCGAAGCCGAGTTCGTCTTTGGCTGCAAACAGCTTTGCATACAGGTCTGCATTGGCCAGCTGGCGACCGGATCGTGCGGCACGATAGTCGGATTCTTCCAGGCGCTCCCGGCGCGCCTCTAGTCCGGAAACGCACTGGGAATCGGTATACAGCCTCAATCCGCAGCGCTCGTGGTAAGGCACCATAGTCCGGTAGAGCTCTACTCCCCACAAGACCGCCTGCAGCTCCAGCTTTGTCGAGGAGGTGTCCGTGAACCGCCTGCAGAGAAGCTTTCCGGAGAGCTCTCCGCGGTCGATATCGTGCGGCGGGGTATCGAGGAACTCTATCGACAACAGCAGACAGCCGGCAACGCCAATCCGGCTCCGGGGATCCACGCTGATATCGGTAAACAGGGCTGAACTCTGCAGGGAGGGCACTTATGCCTTTCGCGGACGGCCGCTACCCGGAGATTGTGTATAGGCCAGATACAGCTGTTCCACTTTTTTTCGTGCCCAGGGGGTGCGACGCAGGAATTTCAGACTGGACTGAATATCGGGGTTGTTGGTGAAACACCTGATGTCGATGGTTCGTCCCATCTCTTCCCAGCCGTAATGCTCCACCAGGCTTGTGAGAATGTTCGCCAGAGTCACACCGTGAAGCGGATCGCTGCTGTCATGTTCCGTCATCTACTGCCTGCTCCTTGCGGTTCATCCGGTCACCGGTTTTCGATTCTGTGCTCTCAGCCACGACAACTTCGGCTATCTTTTCGACTTTTGCCGAATCTGCCTGCTGGATGTTCTTCAACTGCCGAAACACGCTATGGGCATACCTGTCTCTTTTGGACGGAGTCTGACTGTTGTAACAGCCGATCGCTTCCCAGGTGTATCCGTATTTCTTCATGCATCCGGACAGGATCTTTGCCCCGCCCCTGATGTTGCTGCAGGGATCACCAAGCGTGTTCCACCACTCT
>Ga0134124_10000667_pt1 | contig 27307 bp, 34 predicted proteins | sample KB304_FD_96880 | JGI IMG/M metagenome (GOLD analysis project Ga0134124, IMG submission 96880) | Terrestrial soil microbial communities without Nitrogen fertilizer from Kellogg Biological Station, Michigan, USA - KB3-0-4 | ecosystem: Environmental > Terrestrial > Soil > Unclassified ... | reverse complement strand
GACCGGCGGATCGATGATTCCCAGGGTGCATGACCCTTCACAGGGGGCAGGACAGACACGGCCTGTGAATTCGGGGAAATTGTTGGTCCGGTGCAGACGGTCCAGCGCCTGGTGCCAAAGATCACGGTAGATCAGATCGTTCCATTCGGGGATCAGGTTGTTGATCGGGCAGCCGCTGGCCATGCCGCTGAGCAGCACGCCGGTATGACAGAAAGGGATGCCTCATTCCTTGCCGCGGGCGCCCTGGGCGCGCAGTTTCTCCTTTGGCATATGCAGGTGAAACTCGTTCCAGTCGTTGATACGTTCCAGCGGATCCCGGTCGGTCGGGATTTCGCGGCTGTATTCCATAAATCCGGTTGGTTTTCCCATAGTCGTTTCCTATATCGATTTTCTTTAAATATCAGAGCGGATGAATCGGTCCTCCGGTATTCCTCAGCTGCCACCCAGACGGGCCGCATCATGGGAGTTCTCTTCAAAGGCAGCATTCATCGCTTCGTCACCGCTGAGGCCGGCAGCCCTGGCGCGATCCAGCGCCTGCAGTACCCGTTTGTAATCCATCGGCATGACCTTGACGAACCTGTCCTCATACGCTTTCCAATTAATCAGGATCATCGTCGCCCGGGCACTTCCGGTGTACTCCTCATGTTTCTGAATCATCCCTCTCAGGGTTGTTCTGTCGTCGTCGTCAAGCTGCTCCAGGGCGACCATCTGGGTGTTGCAGCGACCGGCAAATTCTCCGAGTTCGTCGAGCACATAAGCAATGCCGCCGCTCATGCCGGCGGCAAAGTTGCGGCCGGTTGCGCCCAGGATGACCACGGTACCGCCGGTCATGTATTCGCAGCCATGGTCGCCGACCCCTTCGACAACAGCGTTGACGCCCGAATTGCGAACGCAGAAACGTTCGCCCGCCATACCGCGGATGAAGGCGGTACCGCTGGTTGCCCCGTACAAGGCTACGTTGCCGGCAATGATGTTCTCTTCCGCCCTGAAGGTTGAACCGGCCGGCGGATAAAGTGCGATAGTGCCGCCGCTGAGTCCTTTGCCCAGGTAGTCGTTGGCATCTCCGGAAAGTTCGAGGGTCATCCCCCTGGGAACGAACGCGCCGAAGCTCTGGCCGGCCGAACCGATGAAGCGGAGGTTGACCGTCCCTTCGGGAAGACCGTCAGGGCCGTGACTGCGGGTGATCTCGTTACCGACAATCGTGCCGACGACCCGGTCGACATTGGTGATGGGGAGTTCGGCACAAACTTTCTCCCCCCGCTTTATGGCCGGTTCGCAGATATCCAGCAATCTGGTCATGTCGATGGACTTGTCCAGCCCGTGGTCCTGGGACTCGGTACAGTAGCGTCCGACGTTAAGACCTACTTGAGGCCGGTAAAGGATGTTGGAAAGGTCGAGCCCTTTTGCCTTCCAGTGTTCGATAGCCTTCTTCGGCTCCAGTACGTTGGCCCGGCCGATCATTTCGTTGAAAGTGCGGAAACCGAGTCGGGCCATGATCTCTCTGACCTCCTGGGCCACGAAACGCATGAAGTTGACAACATACTCCGGCTTGCCGGCGAACTTGGCCCGCAGGGCCGGGTCCTGGGTTGCCACCCCGGTAGGACAGGTGTTGCTGTGGCAGACGCGCATCATGATGCAGCCGAGGGTCACCAGCGGGGCAGTGGCAAAACCGAACTCCTCTGCTCCGAGCAGGGCGGCGATGGCCACATCGCGGCCGGTCTTCAGTTGACCGTCCACCTCGATGACGATCCTGCTGCGCAGATTGTTCAGCAGTAGCGTCTGGTGGGTTTCGGCCAGGCCGAGCTCCCACGGGAGACCGGCGTGCTTGATGCTGGACAGGGGGGACGCGCCGGTGCCGCCGTCATAGCCGCTGATCAGTACTACATCGGCATGAGCCTTGGCAACCCCGGCAGCGATGGTGCCGACCCCTACCTCGGATACCAGCTTGACGCTGATGCGGGCGCGGCGGTTGGCGTTCTTCAGATCGTGGATCAGCTCCGCCAGATCCTCGATCGAGTAAATGTCGTGGTGCGGCGGCGGTGAAACCAGACCGACTCCGGGGGTAGTATGGCGGGTCCTGGCAATCCACGGGAACACTTTCGTGCCGGGGAGCTCCCCTCCTTCGCCCGGTTTGGCTCCCTGGGCCATCTTGATCTGGATCTCGCCGGCATTGGTCAGATAATCGCTGGTGACTCCGAAACGGCCGGAAGCAACCTGTTTGATGGCACTGTTCTTGGAATCGCCCAGTTCGTTCGTCCAGGTGAAACGCTCCGGGTCCTCGCCCCCTTCGCCGGTGTTGGAACGGCCGCCGATCCGGTTCATGGCGATGGCCAGCGCCTCGTGTGCTTCCTGGCTGATGGAGCCGTAGGACATGGCGCCGGTCTTGAAGCGCTTCATTATCTCTTCTACCGGTTCCACCTCTTCGATCGGAATAGGTACATATTCTTCCTTGAAGTCAAGCAGGCCGCGCAGTGTGTAGTGGCGTTCGCTCTGTTCGTCTATCAGGCTGGAGAAGACTTTGAACTCCTGGTAGTCACCGGTGCGGGTTGACTTCTGCAGCGACTGAATGGTGAGCGGATTGAAGAGGTGCTCTTCGCCGTCCTTGCGCCACTGGTACTGCCCGCCCGGCTCCAGGGTCGGATCGGCGGCCACCCGCTGCGGATAGGCCTTGCTGTGCCGCGTCAGCAGGTCGGTGGCGATGCCGTTAAGATCGGTGCCGCCGATCCGGGACGGCGTCCAGGTGAAGTACTTGTCGATCACCGACTTGTGCAGGCCGACCGCCTCGAAGATCTGGGCGCCACGGTAGCTCTGCACCGTGGAAATCCCCATCTTGGCCATGGTCTTGACGACCCCCTTGATGGAGGCCTTGAGGAAATTTTTCACCGCCTTCTTATGGTCGATATCGGGGAGCATCCCCTGATGGATCATGTCGTCAATTGACTCAAATGCCAGATACGGGTTGATGGCCGTGACGCCGTAGCCGAGCAGCACGGCAAAGTGGTGCACCTCGCGGGGCTCGCCCGACTCCAGCACCAGGGAAGCGCGGGTCCGGCTGGCGCTGCGGATCAGGTGGTGGTGCAGGCCGGCCACGGCCAGCAGTGCCGGAATGGCGGCGAACTCCTCGTTCACCCCCCGGTCGGACAGGATCAGAATCGTCGTGCCGGACTCGATGAACCGGATCGCAGCGCTGAACAGGCTTTCCAATGCTTTCTCCATCCCCTCGGGACCATCGGCGGCCTTGAAGAGCAGGGACAGAGTGGTGGTCTTGAACCCGGGCTGATCGAGGCTGCGGAGTTTTTCAAACTCTTCATTGGCGAGGATCGGTTGCTCCAGCCTTATCACCCGGGCGCTGGCTGCCGTCGGTTTGAGCAGGTTGGCCTCAGAACCGATGCGGACCAGGGTTGAGGTGATGATCTCCTCGCGAATCGGGTCGATGGGAGGATTGGTGACCTGGGCAAAGAGCTGCTTGAAATAGTTGTACAGCAGCTGGGGCTGGTCAGAAAGGACCGCCAGCGGCGTATCGGTACCCATTGAGCCCAGTGGCTGTACGCCGTCACGTGCCATGGGACCGAGGATGACCCGCTGGTCCTCGAAGGTGTAGCCGAAGGCCTGCTGTCGTTGCAGCACGGTTGCATGGTCGGACTCATGCACCCAGGGTGCTTCCGGCAGATCTTCCAGCAGCAGATGATTCGCTTTCACCCAGTCGCCATAGGGTTTGGCCGCAGCGAGTTCCTGCTTGATCTCTTCATCGGGGACAATCCGCCCCTGTTCCGTATCCACCAGGAACATCCTGCCAGGCTGCAGGCGCCCCTTCTGCAGCACCTTCTCCGGTGCCACAGGCAGCACGCCGGCCTCGGAGGCCATGATGACCAGATCGTCAGTGGTAATGTAATAACGGCATGGCCGCAGGCCATTCCGGTCCAGAACAGCGCCAATACTGCGGCCGTCGGTAAAGGCGACTGCTGCCGGTCCATCCCACGGTTCCATCAGGCAGGAGTGATACTCGTAAAATGCCCGTTTTTCCTTGCTCATCCCCTCGTGACTCTCCCACGGTTCCGGCACCATCATCATCACCGCGTGGGGGAGAGAACGGCCGGCCATAACCAGCAACTCCAGGCAGTTATCGAACATGGCGGAGTCGGAGCCGTTGGTATTGATGACCGGCAGCGCCTTCTTGATGTCGTCGCCGAAGAGCTCACTGGCAAAGAGAGACTGGCGGGCATACATCCAGTTGACGTTGCCTCGCAGGGTATTGATCTCGCCGTTATGGGCCAGGAAGTGGTAGGGGTGGGCCCGGTCCCAGCTTGGGAAAGTATTGGTGGAGAAGCGGGAGTGAACCAGGGCCAGGGCTGAGACCATATCCGGATCACACAGGTCAGGATAGTACCGGTCGACCTGCACAGGCATGAGCATACCCTTGTAAATTATGGTCCTGGAGGAGATGCTGGAAACATACCAGTAGTTATCGACGCCGGTATCGCGGATTTCGTGAATCGCCCGCTGATTGACGATGTAGAGCTTGCGGTTGAACGCCAGCTCGTCGCCACAGCTTTCGCTCCTCTGGAGGAATAATTGGCGCACCTTCGGTTCGCCGGCCCTGGCCGTATTTCCGAGGGAGGAGTTGTCGGTCGGCACATCGCGCCAGCCGAGGATCGTCAGCCCCTCTTCACGCACAATCCGTTCGAGAACGTGACGGGCACTGGTACGGTCCGGTGCCTCTGGCGAGGTGAACACCATGGCGACACCGTAGCGGCCCGGTTCGGGAAGTTCGATTCCCAGTGGCGAGCAGACCTTGCGCAGAAAAGCATCCGGCAGCTGCATGAGGATACCCGCACCGTCGCCGGTATTGGGTTCACAGCCGACAGCGCCGCGATGGTCGAGGTTGGTCAGGATCGTCAGGGCCTGCTTTACGATCTCATGGGATTTTTTCCCCTTGATGTTGGCCACGAAGCCGACACCGCAGGCATCGTGTTCGAAATTTGGGTCGTAAAGCCCCTGTTTTTCAGGTAAACCAATAGTTTTCATGTTGCAACCTTTACTGTAGCTCAGTTTCTCTTTTTAGAATCGAACCGCAATTCCTTAAATAATGGAGCAAATTTAAGATGTTAATGGAAATGCAGACACAAGTCAAGATGGAGTTAATCATGGAAGCCCAATGATCTCAGCGAAAAAAACCACAGGTGAGGTTGTACCTGTGGTTCAGACGCTTGCAGAGTATAGCATGTCACGGCTTGCGGAGCAATTGTTATGGGCAGTTTGGAAGTCAGGAAGCCAGGGCGATGACCTCGCTTGCCGGAACAACCTTGTCGTCTTCTACAGTGACCGCGTGAGCGCAGTGTTCGAGCAGTTCATACAGATACAGATATTTGGTGACTTCGGCCGGTTGGCTGCATTTTCTGCCGTAATATTTGCCGACCTGGGCAAATACATCGGTTACTGCCCGGTCGTCGTAAACGGCAAAATCGAAGGAGCTGTTCGTTTCCCTGCCGGAAATGTCGAAATTTGAGGGGAGTTCCTCACGAAAGGCAAGTCGCACGTCGATGTCGTCGAGATGCTGGGCAAGCAGTACTTTCTGCACCTCGGGATCTGTCAGGCTTTCCCGGTTGGTGACGAAGATGCGGGTGATTTTTACCCCCCGGTCGAGGGCGCGCAGGTTTGCCTGATAGAAATTGAGCAGTGCACCTCTGGTGAGCCAGCCCGAGGTGAGCGGGTCGACTGCTTTGATCCGGATGGTTGCCTGATTCGAAAGCCTGGCCCCTTCATGGTAAAACTCTATTTCGTCCAGCGGGATGTAGCCCTGCTGGAGCAGGGTGATGTTCTTCAGGGTACTGAGCACTAGTTCCTGAGCCTTGGCCTGGCATTCTGCATCGTTGATCTGGGCCAAAGCAAAGGGTATTTCGTGGACCTGATGGTACATTCTGGCAAGGCTGGTCTTGGTTTTTTCGATGTCTTCCCGCACAAGATATGTCACCAGTGAAAGAAGGATGCCTATGCCGAAGATCATGTAGGCTGCCTGCTCGTTGTGCAGCGCAAAATGGAAGAAAATAGCAAGTCCCGAACCGACAATGAATTCGATGAACACCGCCAGTTCGTGGATTTTCTTATTGATATTTAGCATCTGCTTCTCCTTTTGTTTTCTATGTCGCGCCATTGCCGGGATCTCCGCTCGAGATGCGGAAATAAAAAAAGCCTGGATGTCGAGATATCGTTGGATATTTCGGCAACCCGGCTGTCTGCTTGAGACCCTGTAGGCTTTCCGCCCCATCCTCGCGGATGGTTAAGTATTGTCGTCTATCTGCTGTTAAATAAGTATGTCTTCGTTTAATGAATAACAACAATAACCGAAGAAGTGAAGGCAAAAGCTCTGTTTCTTGATTGTAACATGCTTGTATCATTATGTTTTTCTATGATTGCCCTTGGGGTTGAGCGACCGGCCTTCGGGAGATGGTAGGCAATCCCGGTCAAAATGCTATCAATTGTTCCGGTTAGAGGTACAATGTCCTTTAATAGATGACTATTTTCAAAGAATGACGACTTTCGCGAGGAAAGCACATGGAAACAAAAAAACTGGAGAATCTTGTCAAGAAAGCCAAAGGTGAACTTTCCTGGACAGTTCATGAAGTCGCGACGCAGGATAGCGTTCCGTTGCGCATTTTTTCTAATCCAATGGACAAGACCCATACCATTTACCTGCCATCACCTCCTCCAGAGAAGAGCGTCGCCTTTGAACTCCTTTTCCTTCACGAGCTGGGACATGCCCTGATGTGTGAGCGGATCCATCCTTTCTTTGCCAGCGGTTTCCCGATTGTCGGTCTGGAAAAGGACCAAATTACTACGGCTGCTCCGGTGCTCAGTGCTGCCAGCGACTGGTTCATAGGCCACTGGCTGATGGAATTCTGTCCCGAGCTGGCACTTGCCGAATTGCAGGACGAATATGAGGCAACTGCCGAACTGATGGCAAATGGTGAAACTCCGGGCCTGGACAAGTTCTTTGTTGCAGTGCTGATCACTGCCCAGTCCATAAAATATCTGAAGGCGGCGGTGGAATGTTCGGGATTCCTGGATTCGGCAGTGCAGGCATTTCTGGCGGTTCCACCCGATAACCCGTCGGTCTGGAAACTGGTGGAGTTGATCAACAGGCTCCTGTCGCTGGGTGCTACATACCGCTGTCGTCAGGTTACCAGCCAGGGGCAGGAAGTGATGGAGTTTTTCCGTAGCTCCGATAGCTCAATATCGTCACCAGCAGAGGGTTGACCCCGGGAAATTCCTAGCGGCCGAACACCTTGAAGAGCCCTTTCACTCCCGAGCTTCCCGAGTCGATAAGCCCCTTGCCGATGCTCGAAGCAGAGGCGATGCCGATTTTTGACGATAGTCCGGTTGCCAGCAGTTCGACGAAAGACTGGCGAACGGTAAACTTTGGGTTGTCCAGACTGCCGTTCATGGCAAATTTCACCCGCAAGTCCCCCTTGCTGTCAGCTACGACTTTCTTGAGTGCCCAGACCGGCATCCCCTTCCAGAAACCCTTTGATCCTGATTGGTCGAACGACAGCTCCCTCAGTACTATCTCTCCCGGTGCCTTCAGATAGCGCTTCTCGATAGCGATGGAACAATTGACCGAGAGCAGCCCGGCAATAACGTCAAGATCCCCTTTTTTGATGAAATAGGGGCGCAGGCGGGTAATATCGAGATCGCTGACATCGAGCTGCAGCCTGCTGTCGAGGTTTTTTGGTGAGAGGCTCCCCTTCAGGGCGAGACTGCCGCCGACCTGCATCTTCAACGTCAGCTGCAACGGTGCGGCCCGATCGGTGTTCGGGATGTCGAAGGCGCCGAGTTTCAGGGCGATCTGATGGAATTTCAGATGATGGTAATGTTCACGGGGATTACTCAAGCCAACGCTGTCATGGCGGGCCACCTGCCGGTCGATAAGGTCAATGGTGCCTTCACTGATTTTCAGGCCGCTGATGGTAACAGGCAGAGTCGTTCCGGACTTCGTCTGTCTGGCCGGGGCGGGGCGGGAGGGGAGCGGGTTGACCAGGGAGCCGTCAGGGGCGATTTCCAGCACGACGTAGGGCTTGTCGAGAGATATTTCCCCCAGCTCCATACGGCCGCTGAACAGGGATACCAGCCGGGGCCTCAGGACGAGCCTTTCGATGGCCAGCCGCTGCGGGAAGGGGCCACTGCCTCGGCGCAGCAGACGGACTTGGTCCAATTCGACCCGGTTCCAACGTACCGATACCTTGCCGATGGTCAGCTCTTCGCCGATTATGCCTCTCAGCTGTTGCTGCACAAGGGTGGTAAGGTGCCCATAACTCCACCAGGTGGCTCCGAGCGTGATCAATGCCAGGAGACCAAGACACAAAGCGATGATATTCCGCACTTTACTGGTCAGCATACTTTTCAAATCCGTGACATGGTGAACTACTGCGAGGCAGTAGCCGTAGGCCATATGAATGACGGGTCTCGACTCTGTTCATCCCGATTTTGCAGAAGGCTGGGAGCTGCCACAGAGTCTCTCTCCATGGTCCAGACACATGTTAAAATATAACATATTACTGCTCTCGGAGCAAATTCCTTAACCGCGGCCGGTCGGTATTGCAGGGTTCTCAAGGAGCTCATTTCTGTAACCAATTCAGTGGTTGGAGGGTCTATAATAATATAGAGACAATGCTCAATTATTTGCCACGTTGTCAGTGGCAAACAAAGAGAAAAGGATGGAATCAGAAGGAGGTCGGTATGAGAAAGTTCATGCGAATTGTCCTCGCACTAATGATCGTGCTCATGGCGTGCTCAGTGCCAGTTCAGGCAGACCGCGGCAGACATGGCCATGTCCGTAGCCATCTGGGAATAGGTCTGTTTGTCGGACCGGGATTATGGTGGCCGGGATGGTGGGGGACATATCCGTATTATCCGTATTATCCGCCGGTCATCGTAGAGCAGCCAGCTGACCTGTATGTTCAACCGGCTCCTCAGGCAGATGAAACCCGATACTGGTATTACTGTAAAGAGGCACAGGGATATTACCCGAGCGTCAAAAAATGTCCGGGCGGATGGATGAAGGTCGTACCTCCGTCAGGCCAACCGGAGGGAGAGGAGTGAGTTATGTTCAGCAGGCGCATCCGAAAGGATATTACAATATTGGCAATTCTGGTGTTGGGCGGATGTGCGACAATGCCGACGGGGCCGAGTGTTCTGGTAATGCCGGCTCCGGGGAAAACCATTGAACATTTCCAGGTCGAAGATATGACCTGCAGGCAGTGGGCCGGACAGCAGATCGGCATCTCAGCACAAGATACCGTAAATAAGAATACCGTCTCCGGGGCTGCCGTAGGGACCGCAATCGGAGCGGGGGCCGGTGCCCTTATCGGCGCGGCCTCCGGACATACAGGCGCAGGCGCAGCCATTGGCGCCGGTAGCGGACTCCTTGTCGGGACAGCCGCAGGTTCCGGTGCCGGTCAGGAATATGGCATGGATGCCCAGCAGAGATATGACTACGCTTATGTGCAGTGTATGTACACCAAGGGTAACCAGATTCCCGGACGGGTGCACCGGTACCAGATAAGGAGTGTCAATCCTCCTCCGGACAGGTACTCTGTGCCGCCTGACTACAAGCCTGATTACCCGAGGTAGTCGCCGCCAAGGAAAACCTGTTTACTGGAATCCTGAGCCGTGAGAGATGTGTTTGAAATCCGGAGTGAAGAGAGAGTGCTATTTCTGGTTCGAAAATCCAAGGCGATCAAGATGGTTGCAGATGTAGCCGTCCCCCATGCTCAGTGAATACTCGCAGAATTTTGAGTCGAACCTTTTCACCTTGCACTGGAAAAAATCCTTGCTGATCATGCGGGTACGACAGACTTTTACGGGATTCCATATATTGAACAGACTCATAGCGCCACCTTAAGCAGGTATTTTTCGGTCGTGTGATTCGTTGTGATCGTCAAACTATTTCTTCTTTTCTTCTTTTTTGATCTTTTTTTCAGCCTTTTTTTCTTTCGGACTCTTTGCCGGTGCCTTTTTAACGGCTTTTTTACTGTCCTCGCCTTTGCTCATGACTAATCTCCTTATCACTAAAGGTTATGCTGCGTATCCGACGTGATAAAATTCTACGGTATTATACCACTCTCCGGAGCAGGTAACGGTTTTTTATTACTGTCAATCGTCTCGCCACTTTCGCCGCGCATAGTGCCGAGTGGCCTGATGAAGGCCAGGAACCGCTCCCGGAGTCGCTCCGCGTCAGCACAGTTCCCGGTGCTGCGCAGGATCTCCATGACACACTCGGCTGTACAGAGACCCGACTCCTTCTGGTTTTTCCTGAGGTTGTAGACTGATTTTCCGGCAGGTTTGAGGCAGACGCGCCGGACCTGTTGCAGGTACGGGCTTCTCTGGTGGATTCTCCTCGCCTCATGCCAAGTGCCGTCGATAAGGATTACGTGACCTATTCCCGTGAGATCGCCTTCCGCCTCGTCCGCAGCTCCGGGATAGATCAATGCCACGCCGCCTGCCTCGATCTCCTTCACAAGAGCGGCAGGCGGATTGATCCTGTCCCAGCGGACCTGCCGGGCCGCGCTCCCCAGGATTTCCACTACCAGCTTGCCGGTGTTGGAGGGCTTTTCCAGCTCCTTGAAATGCGTCAAGAGGGTGAATTTCATTACAGCTTCCTTACTGCAAAGATGAGAGCGGCTGATTGGCCGTCTTTTTAATCAGTTTACTACCGCCGGGATTCCCGGTTGAACCAGGCAAGAATTGCCTCCACCGATTGTGTCCCGGCCAGTTGGGCGATTACCTTGCCGCCCCGCAGCAGCATGACGACCGGGATGCTGCGTACGGCAAAGCGGGAGGCAAGAACCGGATTATCCTGGGTGTTTATCTGGACCACTGCTGCCTTGCCGGCAACTTTTTCGGCAACTGTTCGCACCGCCGGTGCGAAGGAGACACAGTGCGGTCACCAGGGCGCCCAGAACTCGGCCAGCACCGGTCCCGGATAATTAGCAGTGAAACCGTTGAAGCTGCTGTCGGTCAACTGCTGGGGCCGGTAGTAGAGGGGCTTTAGCTCGGCCCGGCAGCTGCCGCAGCGCCCCTTTTTCCCTTCCATTTCCGCCGGGATCCTGTTATCCGTGCCGCAGGCTCCGCAGGTGACAATGTAGGAGCTCATGAAATCCTCCGCACCCTTTGTCCATGATCCGGGAATTACTGACTATGCTGTAAGGGTAACAGGGAAGAGGGCGGTGTCAAAGATACGGTAGACCCCCAATTCGCTCGGCCTGTCAACTCTACGGGGATACCTTAGAGTTGACAGGCCCTTTCTTTTAGGCAGGGGTTAGCTACCTTACTGTGAACCATAGTTCTCTCAGGGGAGCGGTGTGAGGAGTGCATCTCCCAGCGCGGTATCGCTACTGTTAATCACGTTTTTGAGAGGAGAGGAGTAGGGGGCAAAACCGCTGGCCTGCACATGAACCCGGTAGATCCCGGCCGGGACGAAAGAACTGAAGTCTCCTTCCCAGCTCTGGCGGCCGGATAGGTGGCTGGATAGGTTGCTGAATATGGTGCTGCCCGCTATGGGATTGACACTGTTTTGCGGAACAACCGTCACGGTTGCGCTCGACCAATCCCTGGCAGTTGACACGACCGTGCCTGACAAGGAGCCGAAGCTGGTAAGAGGACTGCCTGACTGAATGATGCGGATACCGGCCGGTTTCAGGTTGTAGGCGCCGTTACCGCGGGCCACAATGGCGGTATTCGGATCGAAGTCGAGGAGGATGGCATTGATGATACCCTCTTTTACTTCGAACTGCCCCAGAACCTTAAGCCCGGATTGCTGGGCACTGGGGGTGGTGAGGGGGACTTTGAGGGTCGGGGCTGTTTTCAGGGTGAGGTAATTGACCGGATCATGCCCCTGTCCGCTCGGGTTCGGCTCCAGGATGAGACGAACCTGGCTGTAACTCCCGGCAGGAATGGTGATGGTACCGAGGATCTCCTGCTGAAAGCGGAGGGTGAGGATGTTCACGACGTGCGGGGTGCTGTAGGAAACTAAAACCGGTAAGCGGGCATCATTGTCCTCAGCATTCTCCATGCCGCCCGGAACCAGCCGTACTTCTCTGATTGCTACCACCACCTGCTGAAAAGCATCACTCTGCTTGTCCGTGAGGCCGACCTGGAGCGTACCGCTTTTCGCCGAACCTCCACCGCCGCCGCTGCACCCCCACTGGGCAAGCGAAACTGCTGCCAGCAACAATACCCCGACTACACTGCAATGCTTCTTCAAGTTTCCGAACATGAATAATTCCCCCTCTCTGTGAATTTTTCAGTCCCGGATTCCTGAAGCGAAAACAGAAAAGCCGGGGCAAAAATATCAGGTGATATTTCGGCAACCCGGCTGTCTCGATGAGACCCTGTAGGCTTTCCGCCCCATCCTCACGGATGGTTGAGTATTATCGTGTATTCCTGGTGATTGAATATGGAACGCATTTTACATTGTGACTGAAAAAAGTCAATTCATTCGGAAGGATCATACAGTTTCAAAGCGTTTTCACGAAGGAAATCCGGAGATGATGTGATTTTCTAACACCTGTGGATCAAGAATATACAGGCCTTCAGGCGTTTATTTTTCGGTTTCTGATGACTGCAGAGGGAGTATAATAATTACAGATAAGAGACAAAAGTACAGAGGAAAGGAGGTGGCAACCATGAAAGCAATGACAACCAGAACCATGATGCCGCAGCGCAGAATGAGCGCAGCCATGAAAGCCATGACGGGGAAAAAGCTCCGGATGACGCCTAATCACAACGTTCATATCATTACCCACCACGGTAAGCTGATGATCGGCCGTAAGGGGCGCAAGGTCTGAAACGCCAGCCATGTCCGGCGAGCCGCAGCGTAACATCCGGATAGCGAAAGGGGGGTACCATGTTGGCTATAGAACTGAGTGAAAAGGAACTGACTGCACTGAAAAGTGCTCTTGAATCGTATATCCCCGATCTGGCAACAGAAAGGGTCGGCACTGACAACAGGGAATGGCATGCTGAACTGAAGGAGCGGGAGGCTTTGCTTGGCGAAATTCTGAAACGCCTGAAAGGCGTCAAGTCTTGATTCCGGATGATCCTTCAGTCTGTCTCGTAAAGCAATGAAGGGCGACCTACACCTCCCACTCACCCGACTCCCAACGCTGGACGGCCATGTCGGCCCGAAATCCGAGCAGGCCAGGCTCTTTTGCCACCCTGCGCAGCGCCGCCAGACAGCGTTCGGTATCACGGCGGATTGAATAGACCGCTGCCATGCCGGCCACTACCGGGTCGAGGCTGTCGACCAGGTCCAGCAGACTCTCTTCCCCCTTTTGCCCTTCACGTACCAGTGCCTCATACAGCGCAGCGATCATCCTGGCCTGGGTCTCGGCCCGCTCCGCATCCATGGATTCAACTGCTTCGTGATGCGCCCTGGCAACCACGGCGAAGCGTTTCAACAGCCGGTTGAGCCGGTCGCGCTGTATGTCACCGGGGCGTGTTGCGGATGGATCAGTCATCGGTCATTCTCCTGCCCATGCTTTGCCTTGTAATTCGGCAGCTCTCGTCCGGTCAGCCCGTTCTCCGTACCTTGAAGAAGCGCCCCTTTATCCTGTTTCTCCCGAGACAGTCCAGGGCCTGATCGATGCTCTGCCGCATGATCGCCACATAGGTCTGCTGGTCGAAGAGATCGATCCTGCCGACCTCGCTCCCTGCTATTCCCCCCTCGCCGGTCAGGGCCCCCAGGATATCTCCGGGCCGCAGCTTGTTCTTCCGGCCGCCGTCGATGCAGAGTGTGACCATGGGCGGTAACGGCGGTCTGCCCGTGGCCACTGCCAGAGATGCAAGGTCATGGCGGTCAATCGTGCTCCCCAGCGACTCTTCAATGGCAGCTATCAGTCGGCTTTCCCGGGGCGATACCAGGCTTATGGCCAGCCCCTGCTCCCCGGCACGGCCGGTACGGCCGATGCGGTGGGTATGAATCTCCGGATTGCGAGACAGCTCGAAATTGATCACTGCCGGGAGTTCCTTGATGTCCAGTCCGCGGGCAGCAACATCGGTAGCTACCAACACCGAAGCGCTCCGGTTGGCGAACCGCACCAGCACTTGGTCCCGCTCCCGCTGTTCCAGGTCGCCATGGATGGCCAGCGCCGCAAACCCCCGGCTGACCAAGGCTTCGGCCAGCTCCTGGCACTCCAGTTTAGTGTTGCAAAAGACCAGGGTCGACTCCGGACGATAGTGTCCAAGAATGCGTGCCATTGCCTCGGTCCGCTGCTCTCTCTCCGCCTCAAAGAAGATCTGCTCTATGGAACCCTCATCATGGGTCTCATCCACACTGACCAGGGCCGGCTCGTGCTGGATCGCTGCGCTCATGGCAGCGATCGACTCCGGGTAGGTGGCGGAAAACAGCAGGGTCTGCTTTCTGGGCGGGGTGGCGGCAATCAGGGTGCTTATCTCTTCCTGAAACCCCATATCGAGCATGCGGTCCGCTTCGTCAAGCACCATGACCCGCAACGCGGACAGGTCCAGAGTCCCCCGGCGCAGATGGTCGAGCAGACGACCAGGAGTGCCGACGATTACATGGGCGCCATGCTCCAGAGATCCCAGCTGGGGACCGAAGGGGACGCCCCCGCAGATGGTCAGGATCTTGATGTTGTCGGTAAAACGGGCAAGGCGTCGCAGCTCCTTGCCGACTTGATCGGCCAGCTCGCGGGTCGGGCAGAGCACCAGCGCCTGCACCCGGAAGGATGATGCCTCCAGGTGCGTCAGCAGGCCGATGCCAAAGGCCGCGGTCTTGCCGCTGCCGGTCTTGGCTTTGGCGGTCACGTCCTTGCCGGCCAGGATGAGCGGCAAACTGTGGGCCTGAACCGGCGTCATCTCGGTATAGCCGAGGGAGGCCAGGTTTTTAAGCATGGGGAATTTAATATGAAGTGAAGAAAACGCTTTCGGGTTGTTCATGGGGTCTCTCTCATTCTGCTCCCGCAAAAAAACCACAGGAGGTTGGCCCTGTGGTTCGGACACTGATAAATGTAGCAGATTGCAGCTTGCGGAGCAATTTATTAGCAATGCTGCTCAGTCACACGGATTCACCCGGCCTGCAGGTTGAAGAGTTTCTGTCCCGAATTTACGCGAAATCACATACTCCGGGATGGTGTATAATTAAATCAGGCTACATCATTACAGTCGTAAAAGGAGAACAGTCATGGCAAATCCGTTCGTACATGTAGAGCTGATGACCACTGATGTGGCCAAAGCCAAGGCATTTTATACCGGGCTGTTCGATTGGCAGCTGGAAGAGATACCGGGGATGGACTACACCGTGATCAAGGTGGGTGAAGGGACCGGCGGCGGCATGATGAAGACAGCCCAGCCCGATTCACCGTCGTACTGGATCGCCTACGTGCTGGTGGACGATGCTGCTATCGCCACCGAAAAGGCCCGGACCCTCGGAGCGACGATCTGCAAGGAGGTCACCGAGATTCCCGGAATCGGCTGGTTCAGTATCATAACCGACCCGACCGGGGCGACACTGGCGCTCTGGCAGATGAACCCGGCTTATCCGAAACCGGCGGAGTGACAGGCAGCATGCAAGATTCTACTTGATATTTTATTAGTTAGGATTAACATGAATATAGAAGCATGTTCTTTGACAAATAGCTCTGGGATGTCCGTAACAGGAATGTGAGGAACCTGTCGACCAGTTTCGTATTCTGTCTGCCATTAAGACGTGGTGAGCAAGCCTAAGAGGTCAAAGGGACGCCTGAAACGTTGCGGCAGGCAACAGGTTTAGCAAAGGATGGATGTGCTCACACGATTCTACGGCAACCCGGAGCGAATTCATGGAATTGGCGCTGTTCGAAATCACGCGGAAAGCGACATGTCTCATCCGCCAGGCGTGTGACACCGCTTGAAAAAGGGGAAATCGGTAGGTCTTACCGCCTTGTACGGCCCGTGTGGGCTGTCACGATCGGCCTGTCGGTATTCACCGACGGATCAGAATAAAGGATTTCGCTCCAGCGCCAACCATTTTAAAAAGGCGGCCAATGAGGCCGCCTTTCTGTTACATGGATTGCCAGAGGAAACATTTCATCACGCTGGCGTTTATTCAGGCACTGGGTCTGGTGTCAGAGTTATTTCAAATGCCTTTATGTAGCCTCTTCAAAGGAATAAAATGAAATCAGAAGATATCGACTACTCTGGCGTCATTTCTGGAGAGAAAGAGAGGTGCTATATGCGCGTGATACTGATAGGTGGAACCGGCACGATCGGCCGGGAGGTGGCAAATGCTTTGCGGGTAGCCCACGAAGTGGTGACCGCCGGCAGAAAGAGCGGGGATTTGTCGGTCGATATCACGGAGCCGGAGAGCATTGAGGCAATGTTCAATCAGGCGGGCGAATTCGATGCCCTGGTTTCCGCGGCAGGGTCGGCACGCTTTGGCCCACTGGACGATCTGGATTACGACGACTTTCTCTTCGGTTTCAAAAACAAGTTAATGGGGCAGGTGAACCTGGTCCGGATCGGTCGAACCTATATAAATGACAACGGTTCATTTACGCTCACCAGCGGGGTACTGGCCCGTGAACCGATACCCGGCAGCAGCGCGGTCAGCATGGTTAATGCGGGGCTGGAAGGGTTTGTCCGGGCGGCACAGCTTGAGCTGGAGCGGAATGTGAGAGTCAATGTAGTAAGTCCGGTATGGGTACAGGAGACCCTTCTGGCCATGGGACGGAGTACGGCTGAAGGCATGCCAGCCGCATTGGTCGCCCGTGCCTACCTGGCCAGTGTTACCGGCACCATGAAGGGTGCGGTGCTGGATGTGAATGATTATGTCTGAAGAGGCTTTGAACTGCTGAGAGCAGGACAAGTTGATTTTCCTGATAACAGAAAGGCGGCCAACTGGCCGCCTTTGAAAACCATGCAGTCCTGCAGTTGCTAACTTTTCAGCTCGAAGGATACCTTGAGCGAAACCTGATATTCAGCCACTTTGCCATCGGGGCCGATGTGTCCGCGGACCTCCTGCACTTCGAACCAGGAGAGTTTGTCCAGTGTGCTCTGCGCCTTGACCAGAGCTGCCTCTATGGCCGCCTCGATACTCCCGGCAGCAACGCCTATTATCTCAACCTTCTTGTAAATCCTTTCCTTGCCGTACATGGAAACCTCCTTTCAAGCAGCTGTCGACTCCTGCAGCAAGCATAACAGAGTGTAGTCGGTCTGCAACAGCCGACGCAACACTCGACTCTTCCCGAAAACTACAGGCAGATCGCCGCCTATTGGAATTCTTTAAATATCGGTTTTCCATGTATAATCATTTCCCCGTACTTGTAATCCTCCTGCATAATGTGGTTGATGAACCAATCACTCAGGAAAGCTAACACGCTTCGACTGGGAAGTGTTCCCTGATGGTACTGTTTCAACATCTCGTTCACTTCATTGGTGAAATAGGCATGCTGACCGATTTGTACTGTTAATCCCGGGTAGCTCATCGCCCTCATTAAACGCTCTTCCTCGGAAAAATGGAAACCGGCGTATTCGATCAGCGCATTGAGAGTATCCCCGACCTTCTTGGCGGCGTCGTCTGAAGCAATTTCGTTCTGAAGCTCGGCAAGATATCCCAGCAGTTTTTTGTGATGCCTGTCCATTTCATCCACATGCACACTAAACTTGTCTTTCCATTCCACAATTTTCATGACTTACCCCCTCAACAAATATAATAGATAAATACTGATTTGCTATCGATTTACGAGTCCATCCGGCGCATTAGACCATTTGCTTCTGCCGTATTCATTTTAGCCCTCCCTCCTGCCGGTGCCAACAGATATTCAACAAAGGAGTGAACACGGTATTGCAGTATTCCTTTGAATTTTTGACGTGGGTCATTTCCCCGGCAGCAGACTCGGTTTATTCTCGGCCGGCATGACTAATCCGGCGGCCGTCTAAGACGCCGCACACAAAGGAGAGAGCGATGGGAGATTGCGGATGCGGCCACGCTGCTGGTGCTGGGCCGTTTGCTGAAGGGAGGGATCTGGTGGAATTTGTTTCACGGGCTCATGGTGGTGTTCTCAAAACAGAGCCGCTGCCCGGGGACGGGCTGCAGGCAGTCTGTCAGGGGTGCGGAGCAACTTTCACTCTCGTTACCTTTGTAGGCAGTTGTCCGGTCTGCGGCGGAGTCCATGCCGTATCACCGCCGCGCTGTCATGATCCGGCGAATATCCAGTTTGCCGGCGAAGAGTATCGACTGTCGTAAATGCCGGGACTGCAGTGTTAAAGGTGCGGCAGTCAGCATTATTTTCAAGCGGGGTAAGGCATGACAACAGTCAGTGAAATTGCGGCCACTCTCATCATTTGGGTATTGACGGCTTTCGGGGTCTTTTTCGGCTTCCGCGCCGCCTGGCGGCGCAGGAAACAGAAACGTACCGATGGGTAGCCATTGCAGATTTGCAAGAGAGAGAATTTTGTGAGCCGGAAAATCCGGCAGTTTTTTCTCAGTGTGGTAAAATTATAGTCAGCCAGGATGCATTTGCCGCGATAAAAAGGCTGATAATGCCTGGCATTCATATTGCAATTTCTGGCGTGAGAGGATCACGCAACGGAGGTGACGTATGAATACCTTGCCGATTGATGAGGCTATTGAGCGCTATGTACGGGAACGAAGGGAACGCGGGCCGCATGAGGCCGGTGCCCACTTCCTCAGTTATGCGCATCTCCGCTATCGCGGGAGGGAGCTGGTTGAATTCCTCGACGCGACTTCGAGAATGATCCGTTACTATATCGGTTTTTTCCGGCTCATGGTAAACCCCCTCAAGGGGCCTGAACTGGCCTTTTTTGCTACGGCTGTGGTATTGGCCGTGTTCGGCTGTCTGATGCTGAATGAGCCGGAGGAACAGCTTCCCGGCATCTTTATCCTCTCGGGCGCCCTGGTGAACGGCTGGGCAATCATCAGCCGGGTCGTCAAAAAGTGGTGTGACCTGAACGTGCTGATAGCAATCTACCGTGAGCTGCTCATCCTGGCGGAAAAGGAGCTGCTTGCAGAGAGAGCTGCTTTGCCGGAGCATTGAACGGTACGGGAGAATAGGCGAATTACGCCCGCGTCTGAAAAGAGATTTTGAAAAGGCAGCCACCAGGCCGCCTTTTTTTATTAGCTTTCCTCAGTATTTGAGCACCTTGTTCAGGAAATTCTGCAGTGCCGCTGTGCGCGGATGATAAAACAGTTCCGAGGCCGGCCCGGCCTCTGCCACGGCGCCGTCGCTGACAAACAGGCAGTAGTCGGCAACCTGGCGGGCAAAACCGATATGGTGAGTGGCCATGATCAGGTCGCGCCCCTCATGGCGTAACTCTTCAATGACCTCCAGCACCTCTGCGGTCATCTCCGGATCAAGGGCCGAGGTCGGTTCGTCGAAGAGCAGGAAGCGGGGCCTGATGGCGATTGCCCGCACGATCGCGACCCGCTGCTGCTGGCCGCCGGAAAGCTCGGCAGGTTTTTTGGCAGCATGGGGCGACAGCTGGAAGCGCTCCAGCAAATCTATGGCATGTCCCCTGGCCTCTGCCGGGGAATAGCCATGTACCTTTTCCAGGGGGAGCGTGATGTTGGCCAGCGCTGTCAGGTGGGGGAAGAGATTGAATGCCTGAAAGACCATTCCGATGCCCTGGCGGTGGCGCAGCAGGCTCTCCCGGCTGAAGAGCAGCTGCTCACCGTCAATCGCCAGAGTTCCCCGGTCCGGGATCTCCAGTCCGGCAATCAGCCTGAGCAGTGTGGTCTTCCCCCCTCCGGACGGGCCGATAATTGCCAGTGCCTGGAAATCGGCGATCGTTTCGGTTATCCCCTGCAGAGCAGCCTGGCTCCCATACCACTTTTCCAGACCGCGCAGCTCAAGTCGCATAACGATACTTCCGTTCCAGTGCCCGGCTCACCAGGGAGATGGGGAGTGTCAGCATGAGATACCCCGCCGCCAAGGGGAGGTAACTCTCCAGAGTACTGTAGGTGAAGGAATTCACCTCCTGGGCATTGAGGGTGAATTCGCTGACAGCGATGATGGAGAGGAGCGACGAATCCTTGATGATGGAGGCGAACTGGCCGGCCAGCGGCGGCAGCAGCCGGCGCAGGACCTGCGGAAAGACAACGTAACAATAGGTCTGCCAACGGGTGAGGCCGATGGCCCGGGCCGACTCCAGCTGGGATTCCCCCACGCTTTCGATCCCGGCCCGGATGATCTCGGAGATATACGCCCCGCTGAACAGCGACAGGGTCAGCACGCCGACCAGATATCGATCGGTAATGCCGAATGCATCGGCAACCACATAGAAAAAAATCAGGATCTGTACCAGCAGCGGGGTTCCGCGAATCAGTTCGACATAGAGTGTTACCAGCGAACGGGCCGGCAGAAACGGGCAGCGGCGGGCGAGAGCCGCAGCCAGGCCGATCATCAGACTGGTGCAGAGCGCCACTGCAGAAATGGCCACCGTCATCAGCCACCCCTGCAGAAACTTGAGGCGATAGGCAAGGACCGCGTTCCAGTTCCAGCCGTACTGCAGCTGCTGGAAGGCAAAGGTGAAGACCAGCGCCACCACCAGCAGGGCCAGCAGCCAGCCCGCCAGCCGGGGGAGGAGAGGCAGCGTTTCATCCCGCCCGCTCCGCTGGTCGAATAACAGCTTGAAAAAGAATGAACTCATGGTCTCCGTGGTCAGAGGTAGAACGGATAGCCCAGCCGCTTGAATGCCTCTTTCTGTTCCTTCAGATAGCGGTCACCCAGCCGCTCGAAGCCTCCGTTGGCGCGGAACTCCTTCAGAAAGGCATTCACCTTCATGCGCAGGGCATCATATCCCTTGCGCACGCCGACTGCCCAGGACTCCTTCTGGAACGGGACCAGCAGCGCCCTGGTTGTTGTCGGGTTGCGTTGCCAGTGCTGGTAGATCGACATCTGGTCATAGATAAAGGCATCTGCCTTGCCCTGTACCACCTCGAGGACCGCCGCCGACTCTCTGTCCAGAACCAGCAGCCGGGCCTGTTTGATGTTCCCGGCAGCAAAAGTGTGACCGGTCGTCCCCTTTTTGACGGCTACCGTCCGGCCGGGCCGGTCGAGATCCTTGATGCCGGTGACCAAGGCCCCCTTCTTTACCAGCAGGCAGAGTCCGGTACTCAGGTACGGGTCGGAGAAATCGATCGATTTCGCCCTCTCCTCGGTGGCAGTCATGGAAGAGATGATCAGGTCGATCTTGCCGGTCTTCAGAGCCGGAATCAGTCCGTCAAAGGCAGTATTCTCGATGACGACCTTCTTTCCCAGCGCCTTTCCCAGCTCAAGGGCAAGATCGACGCTCACCCCCGAAGGTTTGCCGGACGTGTCGGTCATCTCGAAGGGTGGATAGGACAACTCCATCCCCACCACCAGCGTATCCTTCTCCGTAGCCGCTACCCCGACGACGGAAAAACCCGCCGTAAGGAGCAGCACCAACGCCAGCAGGTACCTTATTAATCCCTCTCTCCTCATTACATCTCTCCCCGTAACCGTTGCTGTGCCCTGCCTGCTTCGCTGTTGCAGTATAGCAGTTCAGCCGGCTTCTGCAATGCCGGCAAAGTGCCGGCCTTTCCTCCCTTCTTCTCTTCACGCCGATTGCGCTATAATTAAATGAGGAGAGGCACCGTCTGGCAAGAGGGGGTGTGCATGATGCCAACTCTATTGAGAATGCTGGCAAGTGTGGCAGCAGTACTGGTCATGGCTGGATGCGGAGTCCAGCAGTATACGAATCATACCAGTGCCGATGGATATCCCTACCGTCATGCCGATTTTGATTACAAGTATGCCTGGAAAACCGCCACTACGGATCATGGCGTCGTAATCGACGGTGTTATGAAGAATGTACGTTATGCCTTTATCGACAGCGTAGTAATGACGGTAGAGGTGCTGGGAAAAGACGGTAAATTCATTGCAAGGGCAATTGATTTTCCCATGCCGCAGCGGACCAGAGAGGGTGAAGTGAGCCATTTCAGCCTGCAGCTCGGAGATGTAAAACCTGCAGCCGGCGATATCTTCCGGTTCCTCGTTCATTACAAGGGGAATGAAGGGGGGATGCTTGGCAATGTAGACTGGATCAGCATCTTCAATACTGATGCGCTGACCGGCGCGGTCATCCGCCCGCCGGGCAAGAACCCGGAAGAATGGTAGCGAGGGAGTCATGAAACAACGTCCACGCAAACCTGCTGTTCCGCGCCCGGCGGAGGAGACGCTACGCCGCGCCATCAGCGGACTGATCCTGGATCATCCGCTGTCCGCCCGGGAGATATCCGTCCAGGCGCATATTCCGGAAAAGGATGTCTATGGCCATCTGGAACATATTCGTCACAGCCTCCACTCTTTCGGCAGCCTTCTGGAAGTGACCCCGGCCGAATGCCGCTCCTGCGGCTTCGCTTTTACCAAGCGCGACCGGCTCACACCGCCCGGCAAATGCCCTGTCTGCCGCTGTGAGACAATCTTCGAGTCGCTCTTCGCCATCAGGCAGGGGAAGGAGCGCGACGCGGCCTGCCGCACTGAAAGCACTAGGCAAGCAGCAGGGAAGCAGCATGCAGCAGCAGGCCGATAACGCCGCCGACCAGGGTTCCATTCATCCTGATGAACTGCAGGTCGGAACCGATGCTAAGCTCGATCTCGCTGACATAATCCTCGTTTTCCCACTGCTGCACCGTACCGGAAATATGCCCGGCAATGGCAGTTCGCAACGTATCCCCGTAATGCAATATCAACGTTGCAAGGTGCTCATTCAAGGAGTCTTTCAACCCCCGGTTTTGCGCCAGGGTATTGCCAAGACCGGCAACAGCTGCCGAAATTTTCTCCTGTACCTTTGAATGGGGCTGTTGCAGGTCTTCGCTCAGCCAGCTCTTCAGATCGTTGCCGATGTTTTTCACGTAATCGGCAATAAACTGGTCGTGGACCATCTCTAGCTTGATCGTCTCGACTTTGCTGCGCAGAACCGGGTCGGATTTCAGCCGGGCAATAAACTCCGTCAATGCGTTGTCAAACCTGTACCTGACCTCATGGGCAGGATCGGCATTAACTTCCTGAATGAATGCGTTAATTCTTCTGGCGACTTTTTCACCCGCCCCTTTGGAAAACTGGTCCCGGTTGGGGATAAAGTGACTCAGGAGCGGGTACTCTTTCGTACACATGTCGTCGATGGAGCCGGCCAGTCTGGCCTGCGCTTCGGCGGTCGCCAGCCATGCGGCAAAGCGGTTCAATATGTCATCAAGAACGATCTGGTGACGATTGTCTTTTTTGAGTGCAGCGAGAATCGTCCCGGCTGAAGAGGATAGATCCAGGTTTTCAAGCCGGTTGCTCAGAGCGGTTCTGAGTAGCTGCTGCACACGTTCGTCATCGATAAAATCCAGAGAGTCGGCAAGTAATCGGGTCAACCCTTTGGCCAGGCCGGCGGCATTCTCCCTTGACATCAGGTAGACGGCAAGGTGCTCCGCCGGATTGTACTCTCGCAGCTTGGCGATCAGGGTATCGCTGGCAAGAAACCTGTCACGGATAAAGTCTGCCAGATTCCCGGCAATTGCGTCCTTCTTGTTCTTAATGATGTTCGTATGAGGTATAGGCACGCCCAAAGGGTGGCGGAACAGCGCCACCACGGCAAACCAGTCCGCCAGGGCGCCAACCATGGCCGCCTCCGCAAAAGCGGCCAGCCACTCCCAGGCGCCATGCCCCTTCCGGGAGCGTGCAACAACAAACAGTATGGCCGCGCCAATCATCAGTCCGGTGGCTATTGTCTTGTTTCTGATCAGTATTCGTTCTCTGTTGTCCACGTACTTTTTCAAGGGTTATTTCCTCGTTCCCGTACCGCTCAGCAGCGGCAGGATGAACTTCTCGAAGGTGGCCTTCTGCCTGGTGGTGAGCAGGTCGACGTCCCCTTCGTTATCGAGGAGGAAAGTGCCGACGCCGATGACAGTCTTTGCCAGATAACCGGTGCCGGCAACGCTCTTTTCGATCTCTGCGGTTCGTCTGCTCAGCAGGAATCGCAACGGGGTTAGTTCTACTTTCATATGGTCTGCTCCGTAAAGGTGAGGTGGGTGCCACTGCTTGCTTTTGCTTTGCCCGGCGTTATACTGATTACAGGATTAAAATCGATATCGAATTGGAAGGCACGCCGTGTATTCTACTTCCAGAAAAGAGAGGATGCTATGAAAAGAATAATTCCGGCCATTATTTTAACTTTAATGGCACTTGCCCTTTCCGGTTGCGGCCATCACCATCACGCCATGTATGTGCGAGACTCTGCCGACCTGGTCAAAGCCGCCGACTGGACCAAAATGGAGACCGCCACCGTCACCATGACCGACTATGCCTTCAATCCGGCTTCTGTCGTCTTCCGCAAGGGGGTTCCTTATAAACTTGTCATCGAGAACAAGGGTTCCGGGAAACACTATTTCACCGCTGAAAGTTTCTTTCGGGCGATCGCTACGCGTAAACTCCAGTCCAACACCGATGGCGAGGTAAAGGCTCCCTATTTCAGCGCCATCGAAGTCTATCCCGGACGTTCTCTCGATCTTTATTTCATTGCTGTAAAGAGCGGGACTTACCCTCTCATCTGTACGGTCGAAGGGCATGAGGTCATGGGGATGAAAGGAGAAATCCGCATCGAATAGGATGACAGGTAACCCACTTTTAAGACGAGCCTGCGTGTCAGCAGGAACATAGCAATATCCATGAAATAACAAAGGCGGCCAGATGGCCGCCTTTTGATTTGGTACGAGGTTCCCGGGACTTCAACTAAAAGAGAAACTAAAAGAGATAGTAAAGGGAGAGACCGGCCTTGACGCCGAAGGGCGAGCCGAAGTGCATATCGAACAAATTGCTACCCTTGTTGTGGGAAGTGGAACCGGTGGCAACGGCCACGGACGGGATGAGGTAGAAATTGTGCAGGAGTTGGAGGTAGCTGGCCAGTTCGAGGTCGTAGGATTCCGAACTGGAGAGGGTATCCGTTGCGGTCGCGAAGGCTGCATCGACGCGGGCATCGAAGGTGACGGTTTCATTCAGTTCGCGCTCGACCCCGACTGAGAGTATGTGCTCGTCGGCATGGCCGTGGTTGGAGATGACCGCCTGGTACGAGGCGTAAGGGGTGTGGTGCCCGAGCTTCTTGCTGACGGCGAGTATCGGGTTCACGTCGGTCGTCTTGGTGCCAGGGTTGTTTGCTCCGCCGGCAGTGTCGAATTTCACGTTCAGACCGGCAACGAGAGAGACCGGTGCATTCTTCTTCTCGTCAAGGAGACTGTATTTGGCGCCGAAACTGAAGTCGCCGAAGCCGTCCCTTTTCTCGGGCAAGATGCCAGCGTCAGCGTCACTCCTCAATGAGGTACGTTCCGAAAACACATAGGGGATCGATGCGGTCACTTCGAGGCCGTAGCCGACGCCGGCGCCGAGCGAATACCTGCTTTCCGTACTGTTTACCACGGCGCGTCCGTTACCGAATCTGCTGTCAAAGCTCTGCTGCAGGCGCACGTATTCGAAGCTTGCCTGGGCCTCTACCTGCTTCGCATCGAGCACATCGGTGATGAGGAGTTTATGCTCCGCCCGGGCAGCGGTTGCGGTCATCAGAATACAGACGATCATTCCTGCGATACTCTTTTGCATCATTTTTTCCATTCCTCCAAAAGAATTTAATATCAGTGCCCCGCCATGCGCCATCGTGGCTGCTCTACCGATCCTCCTTCCCTCACGATCTGCCCCGGCACGGCATGAATCTCATTAAATATCACACTTGTGTTTGCGGCGCAAGGTGCCCGGCCCCTCCTCGGCAGCGAGGATCGGCATTCCGGAATTATCCTTTACCTTTCAACAGAAAAGCCGACCGATCGGCCGCCTTGAATAGAGAAACGCAAAGACATCACGCTATGTTTCTGTAAGAGTTCTCGATCTGCTCGAACCCGCGCTGGACCCGCTTCAGCAGGCTGACTTCCTTAACCGGCTTCAGGATGATGTCAAAGAACCCTTTCTTGAAGGCGGTATGCTCCTCGTCCGGGGTCGCATTTGCCGTCATCAGTATCACCGGTGTAAAGCGGAATTCAGGAATTTTCCTCACCGCATCGAGGAATTCGTAGCCACCCAGCTTCGGCATTACCTTGTCGGTAATGATCAACTTCGGCTTGTGCGTGAAGATTACTTTGAATGCCTCCATTGGATCAGGCGCAGTATCAACGGTGTAACCGTGTTTTCTCAGGACGTCGGAAACCGAGACCCTGATCAGTTCATCGTCTTCAACGAGTAAAATCGATTTCTCCCCGGTTTCGACAATGTCTCTTCCCATGTAATGTTTTGCAATGGCGCGGTTTATATCGGTACGTGTGGAAACGAAGATTACCAGCTGAACCTTGTGGAGATCAGAGATCTCTTCGAAAAGCTTTGCTGTTGTGGGATCGATAACCGCCAGGCCAAGTTTGCCATTCTCAAGCTTCAGCGGGAAAATCGTATGTTCGGTAGCCATCTCGAACGGAATCATCCTCAGCAATTGCGGAGGATATGAAAGCCGGGCAAAATTTCGAATCTTTCTGCACCGGTACTGTATGGCCAGACCTTCAGCCAGCTCCTCGGGAGTGATAAGCCCGATCTGTTCGAGGAACGTTCCAAAACGGATGCCCTTGCTTTTGGCATGAGCGACCATCCGTTTAAGCCCGATTTCAGTAAGTAGGCCACGCTCAACAAATATCCTGCCGAGCTTTTTGCGGGGCAACTCATCGCCAGCTGTCTCAATTTCCACTACTTTCCCTTCTCCTGCAATTAATGTTGAAAAAAATCAGTTCCGCATTCTCCCTTCATGTGACACGAATGCGTATATCTCTAGCACAATAACAGTGGGGAACAAACCGTTTTGCAAGTCACTTCCGGGCAGAAGCAGGAAGAAACAGCAAAGACGGCCGATTGGCCGCCTTTAATTGGGAATGTTTCCGGCTAGTTCACAGACAAGAAGTTCCGATCTGACCTCATGACTGCCGGCTACTGCAGCGGCGTCAGTCGTTCCTCCTTGAAGGAAGTCACCTTCCAGATTCCGTCTGCCTGTGCCACCTCGACGTCGTGCAGAAAGGTGACCGGCCACTTGCAGATGGCCGAGGATACGCCGGGAGGGATACGGCAGACCGTCTCCTCAACCTGCAGGATGACGCTGCCGGCGTCGCCCTTCTTCTCCTCTTTCCGCTTGTGTTTGATCCAGGCGATATCGCCGGCAATGGAGCTGATCGTCGGCTTGGACATGGAGAATTCCTTGCCGTAGACCTTCATCGAAGATGGGGCCATCATCTGGGTTCGCGCTTCAGCATGACCTCGCGCCTGCCCGG
>Ga0134124_10000666_pt1 | contig 27319 bp, 24 predicted proteins | sample KB304_FD_96880 | JGI IMG/M metagenome (GOLD analysis project Ga0134124, IMG submission 96880) | Terrestrial soil microbial communities without Nitrogen fertilizer from Kellogg Biological Station, Michigan, USA - KB3-0-4 | ecosystem: Environmental > Terrestrial > Soil > Unclassified ... | reverse complement strand
TTGAGAGCCGCATCGTAGGCAAAACCATCCCAGGCGGTGCCGCCGCCGTTGAACTCCGGCTTGCGCTGCGGATCCCAGGTCTTGTCGGCTTGCGCCAATTCCGGATTTTCATACGGCTGCCCAACGGCGGGCGGCACCGTGTAGAAGCGCCACTTGAATTTGCCGGTTTCCAAATCGTACGCGGCCACGTAGCCACGCACGGCGGTGTGGCCCATGTCGGCGCCGCTATTGCCGATGACGATGACATTGCCGGCGACTTGCGGGGCGCCGGTGCTGGAGTAGGGCAGCTTGTGATCGGTGATGGTGTCCGCCACCCAGATTTTCTTCCCGGTTGCCGCATCCAAGGCATGCAGACGCCCGTCGACCGACGCCACATACACCTTGCCCTTCCAAACCGCCACGCCGCGGTTGACCACATAGCAGCAGGCATCGCGCGCCTTCTGGCCATCCACCTTGGGGTCATAGCTCCAGCGTCGCGTACCGGTCTTCGCATCGAGCGCATACACCTGCGACCAGCTGGTGGAGATGTAAATGGTGCCGTCGACCACCAGTGGCGTGCCTTCCATGCCGCGATCGGCACTGGCATCGAATTCGTGGTACCAGGCCAGGCCCAGCTGCTTCACATTGTCGCGGCGAATCCGGGTCAGCGGACTGAAGCGCTGCTCGGAGTAGGTGCGGCCGTAGCTCAGCCATTCGGCATTGTTCTCGGCCGCGACGATGCGGGGCCCATCCACCTGGCCGGCCGGGCCCGGACTTGTTGACGAAGGCCCGGAACAACCGCCAAGCAGAAATGTGGCGGGCAGGGCAAGCATCAGCGACAGAGACCTGATCGCGCGCATCGATTCCCCCGGTGGGCCGGTGGTCCGGCCTTTTGTAGTAGTAGGATGCGCTGGAGTATAGCGGCGAACAACCGGCCGGCGATCGAAGCAGACGGGGAGAAACAGAACAATGTTGCGCGAAGCGATTCATCGTCGTGAATTACTGCGGTTCCTGGCGGCCAGTCCGGTGCTGGCTGCGTTGCCGGCCTGGCAGGCAGTGGCTGCCCAGGCTGGTCTTGCCAGCGCCGCCGATGCGCTGGATGTATTCGACTTCGAGAAAGCGGCCGAGGCCATCGTGCCGCCGGCACATTGGGGCTATCTGCAGAGCGGCGTGGACGGCAATGTCACGCGCGATGCCAACCACACGGCCTATGAGAAGTGGCAGCTGGTGCCGCGGCGTTTCGTCGATGTGAGCAACATGTCGCTGGCCACGACGCTGTTCGGCAGCGCGCTGGCCTCGCCGGTGATCATGAGTCCCATCGGTAGCCTGCGGGCGCTGCATGCGGAGGCGGATATTGGCGTGGCACGCGCGGCGAAGGCGAAGAATCAGCAGCAGGTCGTCTCCACGCAGATGTCCGACAACATCGAAGACATCGCCGCGGCGCGCGGCGCGCCGCCGTGGTTCCAGCTCTACACCACCAATCGCATCGAAGCCACACGGCAGATGGTGCAGCGTGCGCAGCAGGCGGGTTGCACCGTGGTGGCCGTCACTGTCGATCTACCCGCTGGCCGCAACACCGAAACCGCCACGCGCCTGCGCCGGCAGGACACCCGCACCTGCGGCAATTGTCATCAGACCGATGCGGCAGGCAACCCGCGGCTGAGCATGAGCACCAAGCCCATGTTCAAAGGCCTCGACACGCAGGGCCTGGGACTGACGTCGCCGTCACTGACCTGGGACTTCATCAAGCGCCTGAAAGACATGACCACCATGAAGGTGGTGATCAAGGGCATCGAAGCGCGCGAGGATGCCGCACTGGCCGTGAAGCATGGCGCTGATGGCATTTTCGTGTCGAATCACGGGGGACGTGCGCTCGAGAGCGGGCGCGGCACCGTTGAGTCCCTGTCCGAGGTGGTCAAGGGCGTGGCAGGCAAGGTGCCGGTGCTGATCGATGGTGGCGTGCGACGCGGCACCGATGTCTTCAAGGCACTGGCGCTAGGTGCCAGCGCAGTGGGCATCGGCAGACCCTATGTGTGGGGGCTTTCCTGCTTCGGGCAGGCGGGCGTAGAGCGGGTGCTCGATATCCTGAACCTGGAGCTGCGGCTGGCAATGGTGGGATGCGGAGCGCGCAACATCGGCGAGATCAAGGCGTCGTCGCTGATCGCGAAGTGACGCGAATGAAGTGAACACCGCCTGCGTCTCTGGGGAGAACGCAGACGGTGTCCGCAGAGGCCCGTTGCTAGCGCGGGCCGAAGGTGTACGTGAAGCCGACCGTAATCAGGTCGAGATCACCGACGACATCGGTGTCGTACTTCTCGTATTCTGCGCGGATCGCAAATTGTGCGAGCCGCAGCTGCAGACCGGCTCCATAGGCAAATTCGGTCTTCTTGTCTTCAAACAAAACAGCGCCAATGTTGCCGTCCGCATCCAGCCGTGCGACACCGGCCTTGAGGAACAGATCCACCGGGCCGATCGGCGCCAGTCCCACGCCATACGCGGAGTAACCCTTGGCCTTCACTTCGTAGGGGCCGACTGTGCCGAAAGCCGGAGCAGAGGCCTTGCCGAAGTCGATGTAGTTGGCTTCGACCGCAAAGTTCCGATTCATGCGGAAACCCAGGATGGCCTTCCAGCTATTGTCGTTGTTGTCGATGTCGTCAGACGTGAAATTGTCCGCGTCAAAGTGCGATCGGGTGAGACCCGCGCCGACATATACGCCAGTGGGTGGATCGACGGTCTGCGCCTGCGCCTGGCTGGCCAGGATCAACAGCGGAGCTGCAACTGCAGCGGCAAGAATCTTCATGGGTGAGTCCTTTGATTTCCGGTACTGGGGCGCAGTGTCCGGATTTGAAGGCTTCGCGGCTGTAGGTGGCCACCCCAACCAACTGTCAGCGGGACGCGAATAGCGTCGTTAATCCGCCACAGTTACGACGTCCTTGTAGGAGCGTCCTGATTCATTTGTAGGTCTTGAGATTCAGATACGCCGCTTCGATGTTGTGCTCGCGCAGTTGTTCGTAGTGGCGCCAGTTCTTGTATGGCTCCAGCAGGATGGTCTTCTTCATCTGTTCCAGGCTCATGCCGGCACTCATCGCGGTCTGTACTTCGCGCTTCAGGTATTCCATGAATTCGCGTCCTTCGGCGATGTCCTTCCTTGTGAATGGCACAGTGCCATGTCCACCGACGGAGATATCGAAGTCCAGCGCCTCGATGGTGCGATAGGACCTGATCCACTCATCCATCGGATGTCCATCGAAAGGGCCGCAGGCGCTGGGCAGCGAGCGCATCGAATCAAGCACCAGCGCATCGGCCGGAAAGTCGGTGGTGAACAGCACGCGCTCATCCCGGAACAGCACCGCGGTGCCATCGTTCGCATGATTCTTGCCGGGGAATACCATGTCGATGGTCTTGCCGCCAAAGCGCAGCGTCATGCGTTCGGAGTAGACGATGTCCGGCTTCGGCGTGTCGGCAAAGAATTCGGCAGGCGAGGCGCGGCCATCACCATTCTTGTCTTTCGAAGTAACCGAGCCGCCACCGGCGCCGCAGTACCAGGGGCGTTCTCGCGAGGGCTCTTCGAATTCGTTTACGTCGAGGTAGCCATCGTTGTTGCGATCGGTGATGTCACCGGGCAGCGCGGGGTAGCGGCCATCCATGTTGCGCAGGAAGCCTTCCTGCGCGATGAACTTCGCGGTGTCGGCGAAGATCTTGCCGCCTTCGGTGTGATCCCAGTGGCTGTGACTGAGGATCACGTACTTCACGGCCTTGCCCGGAAACTTCTTCGCCAGCTCGTCCTTCAGCCATTTCGCGAAGGGCACACTCAAGGTATCCACCAGCAGCAGGCCCTCGGGCGTGTCGAGGATGCCCACATACCAGCCGCCATTATTGGCACGGTACACATCGCCCTTCACATGCGTGATGGCGCGCCCCGGTGGCGCGAACATGCCGGGCGGTGGTGGAGGCAGGCGCGCTGCGGCGCCATCGTTGTTGCTGGCGCGCGGCGAGGGTGCCGGCGCATCGGCGCCTCCGGCCTGCAGGCACCAGGCCAGTGCCACCATGGCCAGCACAGACCATGTCGCCAGACGTGGACCGCGAAGGGCTCGGCTGAACAACATGATCGTCTCCTGGGCAGGCGCGACGCGCGCTGCTACCGGTCGCGGCCGAAGAACTTTCCCAGCAGGCCGGGCTTCTTCACCGGCTTCGCGGGTTGTGTGAGGCGAGGGGCTGGCTTCGCCGGCGGTTTCGGCGCAGCGCCCCGCTTGGGCGGCGCGCGGTTGTCATAGGGATTGAAATCGCGGCGCGCGCCGGCCATGGGATCCACCTCGCGCTTTCCGCCGAAGGTGGGCGCATTCTCGCCATAGGGATTGCCGCCGGCTTCGCGCGCGGCGCGCTCTTCTTCCTCAGCCTTCTTTTTCTTTTCCTGCTCCTCGTCGAGCAGGCTGAGGCCCGGAAGCTCCAGCCGCTTCAGCAGCCGCGAAGTGGAATCCAGCGCATGACGACCGGTGTCCACGGCCCATTCCCAGATGGCGCGGCCGCCGGCATCGTGCTTCACCCGCCCAGCCGGCGTGTTTTCGTCATGCGGTTTTTTGGGTGAGGACAAGTCTTGAAGCCTTTGGTCCATGGGCCGTGCGCTGCTCACGCACCTTCTATATTAGCGAAACCGGGTTCCCGCGAGGACTGGTCGCCTGCGCTGCGGGGGACTGCTATCTTGCCGCTCACGCATCGTCCGGGGGTCATTGATGATCAGTACCAAAACCCTTGCCGGGGTTGGGTTGCTGTCGGCGCTTTTCGCCGGCTGTTCCAAGCCGCCTGCTGCGCCGCAGGCCCTGCCGGGTGTGGTGGCCGCCACCCCGCTGCGGCAGACCGTGGCCGACTGGGACGACTATGCGGGCCGCTTCGAGGCTGTAGATACGGTGGAGGTGCGGCCGCGCGTTTCGGGCGCCATTGATTCGGTGCACTTCCAGGATGGGCAGCATGTGCGCAAGGGCCAGCTGCTGTTCGTCATCGATTCACGTCCCTTCGATGCGCAGCTGGCCAAGGCGCGAGCCGATCTGGCCGGCACGCGTGCCACGCTGGCCAATGCGGATGCGGAACTCAAGCGCGCCGAGGCGCTGGTCAAGGACCACCTGATCAGCCAGACCCAGGCGGATCTGCGCAGTGCCACGCAGCTTCAGGCTGCCGCGGCACAGGCGGCGGCCGAAGCCGCGGTAAGCACGGCGCAACTGAACCTGTCGTTCACACGCATCGAGGCGCCGATCAGCGGACGCGTCTCGTGGCGGCGGCTGGCACCGGGCAACCTGGTCAGCGCAGATTCGACTTTGCTCACCACCATTGTCAGCGAGGATCCCATCCGCTTTCTCTTCGACGCGCCGGAATCTGCACTGCTGAAGTACCGCCGCGCCGGCGACGAGCAGGCCAGCCAGGTGGAAATACAGCTGCAGGATGAAACGGACTACCGCTGGAAAGGCCGCGTCGACTTCCTCGACAACACGCTGGATCGCAGCTCCGGCACCATACGCGCGCGTGCCACGGTGGCGAACCCGAAGGGGTTCATCACTCCGGGCATGTTCGGGCATCTGCGTCTGTACAGTGCGAAACCCTTTGAAGCCCTGCTGGTGCCTGACGAGGCCATCGTCACGGATCAGACCCGTCAGGTGGTCTATGTCGTCGTCGGCGACCAGGTGCAGCAGAAGGTGGTGCAGCCCGGGCGGTTGCTGAATGGTCTGCGCGTGATCCGTTCCGGCATCGAGCCTGCGGATCAGGTGGTGATCAGTGGCATGCAGCGCGCACGTCCCGGTCGCAAGGTGGCGGTTACCGCCGGCACGGTCACGGCGTTTCCATCGGGCGTGTCGCTGGGCGAGACCAGCACGTTGAAGCTGCCGGCAGGCCAGAAGCCTGCCAGCCCACCGCCGCAGGCCAAGTAGCGTGCGGCTGTCGCATTTCTTCATCGATCGGCCGATCTTCGCGGCCGCCGTGTCGGTGGTGATCACGCTGGTGGGACTGGTCTCCTATTTCACGCTGCCGGTGGATCAGTACCCGAACATCGCGCCTCCCACGGTGTCGGTGAATGCGGTGTATCCGGGCGCCACCGCCGAGGAGATCGCCGAGACCGTTGCCGCGCCACTGGAGCAGCAGATCAACGGCATCACCGACATGCTGTACATGTCGTCTTCGTCCACGGGCGAAGGCCGCATGACCATCACGGTGACCTTCCGCACCGGCGCGAATGTGGACATCGCGCAGGTGGATGTGCAGAACCGCATCCAGTCGGTGCTGCCGCAATTGCCGCAGGAAGTGCGTGATCTCGGCATCACAGTGCGGAAGGCGTCCACCGAAACGCTGCTCATCGTGCACATGTTCGCCAGCGACAAGAGCGTGGACCGCAAGTACATCGCCAACTACGCCAGCCTGCAGGTGCGCGAGCGCCTGCTGCGTACACCGGGAGTTGGTGATGTGACCACCAATGCCGCGCGCGACTACGCCATGCGCGTGTGGATCGATCCCGAGCGGGCGGCATCTCGCGATCTCACGGTGCAGGAGATTGTCACGGCGCTGCGCAACAACAACCTGCAGGTGTCCAGCGGCGCCGTGGGCGCGCCGCCGTTCAACAACAATCCGGCGGCCTATCAGCTCAATGTGCGCGCGCAGGGCCGGCTGGAATCGCCGGAGGAATTCGCCGACGCCATCATCAAGCGCGATGCGCAGGGCCGCGTCACGCGCATCGGGGATGTGGCGCGCGTGGAGCTGGGTGCGCAGAACTATGCGCTGAATGCCTACAAGAGCATGGAGCCGGCGGTTTCGCTGTCGGTGAACCAGGCGCCGAATTCCAATGCGCTGGAAACCGAACACGCCATCTTCCGCACCATGGAAGAGCTGAAGCGTGATTTTCCGCCCGGCGTGTCGTACGAGATCATCTATGACCCGGTGTCGTTCACGCGGCTGGCGGTGGAAGAGGTGCGCCGCACCTTGCTGGAAGCCATGCTGCTGGGCGCGGCCGTGGTGCTTTTGTTCCTGCAGCGCTGGCGCACAGCGCTGATTCCACTGGTGGCCATTCCGGTGTCGCTGGTGGGTTCGCTGGCAGTGATGTCGGCCTTTGGCTTCTCGCTGAACAACCTGTCGATGTTCGCGCTGGTGCTGTCGATCGGCATCGTGGTGGACGATGCCATAGTGGTGGTGGAGAACGTCGAACGGCATCTGCGTGCGGGCATGCAGCCGCGCGAGGCCGCGCGCCTCACCATGGATGAAGTGGGCGGCGCGTTGATCGGCATCGCGCTGGTGCTGGTGGCCGTGTTCGTGCCCACGGCCTTCATGGGCGGCATCACCGGCCAGTTCTACAAGCAGTTCGCACTGACCATTGCGGCGGCGACGCTGATCTCATTGATCGTCTCCCTGACGCTTTCACCGGCCATGGCTGCGGCATTGCTGAAGCCGCACGATCCATCCGAGGCGCGCAGCGGCGTGGGCAGAAAACTCTTCGCCTGGGGCGAGGCCGTGAACGGATGGATGGATCGCCTGGCACTGGGCTATAGCCGCGTCACCGCGGTGGTGTTGCGTCGTGGCGTGGTGATGCTGGTGATCTATGGCGGGCTGGTGGCGCTGATGGCGTGGCGGATGGTGGATACGCCGCGGGGATTCATTCCCGTGCAGGACCAGTCGAATGTGACGACGTCCATCACCATGCCGCCGGGCAGCAGTCTCGCGCGCACCGACGCCATCGTGCAGCAGGTGGTGCCCATCGTGCTCAAGACGCCGGGCGTGTCGTCGGCCTCGGTGTATTCGGGCATGGATGGCGTCACCTTCAGCCCCTCCACCAGTTCCGGGCAGATGTGGGCCATCCTCGATCCCTTCGAGCAGCGACTGCCCAAGGGACAGACGGCGCAGTCGATCGCAGTCGAGCTGCGCAAGCGCCTGGCGCCGATTTCGGCGGCGGAGATCCGCGTCGGCATGCCGGCACCCGTGCGTGGCCTGGGCAATTCCGGCGGCTTCCGCCTGATGGTGGAGGATCGCGCCGGCCTCGGTTACCGCGCACTGGAATCCGCTGTGCAGGAACTGGCCGAAGCGGCGTCGAAGGATCCCGCCATCGGCAGCGCCTTCAGCAATTTCAACACGCGCAATCCCACGCTGGATGCGGTGGTGGATCGCGACAAGGCCGAGATGCTGGGCGTGCCGGTGCGCAATGTGTTCGCGACGCTGCAGACCTATCTGGCCGGCAGCTACGTCAACAACATAACGCTGCTGGGCCACACCTTCCAGGTGATCGCACAGGGCGATACCTCGTATCGACAGGATCAGGACTGGATCGGCGAGCTGAAGACACGTTCAGTGTCCGGATCGATGGTGCCCATCGGCGCCGTGGCGCAGTTCAAGCCCGCCACCGCGCCGTATCGCGTGATCCGCTACAACCTGTATCCGGCGGCGGATTTGCAAGGCGAGGCCGCTCCGGGCTACTCCTCCGGCGAGGCCATCGCGGCGATGGAGCGACTCGCTCGGGAACATCTGCCTGCCGGCATGCATTTCGAGTGGACCGACATGGCCTACCAGCAGCAGCTGTCGGGCGGAGCTGGCGATTTCGCCTTCGTGCTCGGTGTCCTGTTCGTGTTCATCTTCCTGGCAGCTTTGTACGAGAGCGTGACGCTGCCGCTGGCGGTGATCCTCATCGTGCCCATGTGCGTGCTGGCCGCCATGCTGGGCGTGAATGCCCTGAAGCTCGACAACAACATCCTGACGCAGATCGGCATGGTGGTGCTCATCGGTCTGGCAGCGAAGAATGCCATTCTCATCGTGGAGTTCGCACGCCAGGGCGAGGAGCAGCATGGGATGGATCCGGTGAAGGCCGCGATTGAGGCCGCGCGGACACGATTGCGCCCGATTCTGATGACCTCGGTGGCCTTCATCTGCGGTGTTTCGCCGCTGGCCTTCGCGCGCGGCGCGGGCGCAGAACTGCGCCAGGCGCTGGGCGTGTCGGTGTTCTACGGCATGATCGGCGTGACGTTGTTCGGGCTGGTGTTCACGCCGGTGTTTTACGTGCTGTGCCGTCGCATTGGCGGACGGTTCACGCGCGTGCCACGCATCCGGATACTGGATGGCAAGGATCATGCGTAAGCGAGCGGCCGTGCTGTGCCTGATGGCGCTGTGCGCGTTCGCATCGGCCGGCGCCGGCGAGCAACGCTGGCTGCGCAATGCGGAGCGCGGTTTCAGCACGGATGGCCGTGTACAGTTCTTTGCGCTGCCGAATGCCAACAGTGGACCTGTCACGGTGACGGTGGCCTGGGATGGCGCGGTGTGGTTCACCGAAGGGCAGGGCAATCGCATCGGTCGCATCAACCCCGACGGCACCGGCTTGAAAGAGTACGACCTGCCGCATGCCAACAGCGCGCCCCGGATCATCGCCATGGGTGCTGACGGCAATGTGTGGTTCTCCGAGCACGGCGGCAATCGCATCGGCCGCATCACTTCCACAGGTGCGCTCGTGGAGTTCGACATTCCCACCGCGGACAGTCAGCCGCGTGCCACTGCGCTGGGCCACGATGGCAACATCTGGTTTGGCGAATTCGCCGGCAACAAGATCGGCCGCATCACGCCAAAAGGTCTGATCACCGAGTTTGCGATACCGACTCCCGACAGCGGGCCGCGCGCACTGGCCGCGGGGCCCGATGGCAATATCTGGTTCTCGGAATTCCGCGCGGGAAAGATCGGGCGCATCACCCCCAGGGGTGTGATCACTGAGTTTGCGTTGCCGCGTCCGAATTCAGGTCCCGGCGACATCACGGCTGGCGCCGATGGTGCGATGTGGTTCGTGGAGCTGTCTGGAACCATGGATGGCGTGCAGCCTGATGGCGGACGCATCGGTCGCATCGCCATGGATGGCAAAGTCGCTGAGTTCGAGCTGCCGAACAAGACACCATCGCTCATCAACATCGCTGTCGGGCCGGATCGCAATATCTGGTACACGCGCGGCTCGAAAGTCGGGCGTGTGACGGTTGAAGGGAAGATCAGCGAGTACGAACTGGGCGATGGGTCGCGGGGTTCCGGACTTTCTGCCGGTGCGGATCGTCAACCGCCCGCAAAGCTGGTGAATCGCCTCTACGTCGCCGATGGCGGCGGCAACCGCATCGCCTGGCTTGAATTCGCCGCGCCGCGGCGCTGACTATTTTCTGCAGCTCGGCAGCTGGCCGGGCAGCGCCGCGCTGGCGGCTGTCATGCAGAGCATGGCAGCCGCACAGAACAGCGAGGGCGCGCGGGCGCTGCCCATCATTACGACCTCAGATTCCCTTGATGTCGCGCTTGCGCGTGTTGCGGCGATGCGTGGCTTCCTGTGCGTACATCGACGTGAACAGGTAACGGTTCGCATCGATGCCGGCCTGGATGGGCGCGGGCGTCGGCGTGAATGCCACCATCGACTCGATGTAGGCCGCGGCGCGCGCCTCCATGCCCTGTCGATACTCCGGTGCCGGGAAGATGAACAGGTCGTTGTTCAGAATGGCATTGACCACCAGCCGGCCAACGGTGATCGGATCCTGCGGACGTGCCCAGAACGGACCCGCATCCGGTGCCGTGGGTCGCTGCTGCTGCGGTGGCCTCGCACCACCCGCACCGCCCTGACGTGCCTGCCCCGCATTGCGTGGCGCCGCCGGCGCATCGTTCTTCAGATTCTCGGGACGATGCGACTCGCTCTGTCCGATGTTCGTCTGCGTGATGCCGGGGATCAGCGTCGAGGTGCCGATGTTGGTGGCCTTCAGGTCATCGCGCAGTTGTTCCATCAATCCCGTGGCCGCAATCTTGGACACGGCGTAGATGCCCACCGGCAGACCCACGAGGATGCCGCTGGTCGAGGTGGTGGTGACGATGTGGCAGCCCTCGGTCGGGCGGGCTCTCATCCTCGGCACGAAGGTTTTCACTCCGTACACAGGTCCCCAGAAGTTCACACCCATGCCCCAGTCCCAGTCGTTGTACGTGCCGCTGACCAGGCCCGCGCCCAGGCCAACGCCGGCGTTGTTCACCAGAATGTGCACCGGACCGAACTTCTTCTCGATTTCGTCGGCCTTCTTTTCCCAGCTGTCGCGCTCCATCACGTTGTGCACCATGGTGGCAACGCGCGGATCGTTTTCCGGGAACATCTTCAATGCATCCGGGAACTGCTTCTCATCGATATTGCCGAGGATCACCTTCGCACCCTGCTCATGGAGTGCGCGCGCGATGCCAAGGCCGATGCCGCTGGATCCACCGGTGATGTAGCAGACCTTGTCTTTCACATCAGTGATGGTCGGCGCCTGCGATGCGCCGAGGTCTGGTGTACGCAGTCCTGAAGGCGGCGCGGCATCTGCAGCACTTGCGCTGCTTCCGGCGCCGAGTTGCCCCAGCGCCGCGGCGCCGGCGGCAACTGCAACACCGCCCAGCATCTGCCGGCGGTTCAGATTCTTGTCGTCCATTGTTTTTCCCCCATTGTCGTGAACGCGAACAAGCCGCCGATCATAGGAGACTCATCCGGACGGGAACAGCATCTCGCGCCGCATCGGCGTCGATGGCGGATATGCGAAAAAATCAGCTTCGCACGCGACCCTGGATGGCATTGGCCCGCGCAGTGCAGACGATGCAACCGCTGTCATCCTGCGGGAGGCGAATGCGAAGACGCTCCTTGAGTCTGGCGGTGGCAGTGGGATTCAGCGATGCCAGGGCATGACGCACGCTCGGGCCGCCCTGAATGACATTCCAGTAGTGATCCAGATCGCGGTAGGTGCGTTGTACCGTGAACTGCTGGGTCTGGATGGCGTCGAATCCGGCGTCCTTCCACAGCTCATGTGACACATCCAGTCTCGAGGCGTCGCGACGGGGTTCCACCTTGGCCGGCGCGCCCAGCTCCAGCAGTTCTGCCTGCAGCAGGGCGTAAGGGAATCCGCCGCCTTCCATATCCCACGAATAGGCCGTGGCGATGCCGCCAGGGCGCAGCACGCGCGCCATTTCAGCCACACCTCGCGCCGGCTCCGGAACGAAGAAGATCACCAGCGGCATCACGGTGATGTCCACGCTCTGGTCGCGCAGCGGCAGAGCCATGGCGTCGCCCTGCAGCAGCTCCGCGTTGCGCAGCGCCGGACGAGTGCGCGCAAACTCCAGCTGTGCCGCGGAGGGGTCCACGCCGGTTACCGTCGCCGGCGCACAGCGCTGCACGATGGTCTCGGTGAATGCGCCATTGCCACAGCCCACATCGAGCCAGCGCAGGCCCGGTGCCGGCGTCAACCAGTCGAGGAAGGCAGAGCCGGCAAGGTGGCTCCACTTGCCCATGTACTCTTCGTAGGCGGCGCCATCGTCAAAGGATATCGGTCGGTTCATCGGCAAATTCTGACACGTTGACCCCCGCTTGATGCATGTGGCCTACTTCCTCCATAACAAAGAAGGCCGGCAGGCCTTGGGCGGGCTAAGTGCCGGAGCATTCACTGCTGACGAGCCGCTATCGGGCGCGGTTCATCGGAATCCTGTTTCTCGTCTGCTTCTTCAATCTGGCCGATCGCACTGTGCTGTCGGTACTGGCGCCTCTGATACGCGCCGACCTGCACCTGAGCGATACGCAGCTGGGCATGCTGCAGGGCCTGGCCTTCGCGCTGCTGTACGGTGGTCTCGGTATCCCGATCGGCTGGCTCGCTGAACGCTACAGCCGCATCGGCATCATCGCGCTCGCCACAGCATTCTGGTCTGCTGCCACTGCGCTGTCGGGTACCGCCATGAACTTCACGCAGATGATGCTGACGCGCATCGGTGTGGGGCTGGGCGAGGCCGGCTTTACAGCGCCTACGGCTTCGCTGGTGGGCGATCATTTTCCTCGCCATCGACGCGCCAGCGGCATGTCTTTGATCATGCTGGGCCTGCCCCTGGGCGCCATGGTGGGCGCATTGCTGGCGGGCGTGATCGCAGAAGGCTGGGGCTGGCGCGCGGTGTTCTTCGCCTTCGGTGTGCCGGGCGTCGTGGTGGCACTCACGGTATGGCTGGGCCTGAGCGAGCCGCCGCGAGGACTGGCCGATGGTGCGCCAACGCTGCGCGGTGCGCTGCCACCACTGCGCGCGGTGTTCGCGCACCTGTGGCGGGTGCCGAGCCTGCGCTGGATCGTCATCGGTGGATCCATCTGCTCCATCGGCATCCAGGGCGTGGCGCAGTTCATGGCGCTGTATTTCGTGCGCAGCTTCCACATGCCCATCCGCTCGGCCGCGGCACTGTTTGGCATCGTGTCGGGTGCGTCGCTGGCGGTGGGACTGGTCGTGGGCGCCTTCGGCACCGACCGTGCCTCATCGCGCGATGCGCGCTGGTGGGTGATCGCACCCGCCATCGCCCTGGTGCTGACCACGGCCTGCTTCGTCATCGGATTCCGCAGCGCGAACATGCAGATGGCCGTGGCGCTCATCGGGCTGGGTTGCATGGGCGCGATGATCCACTACGGTCCCACGGTGGGTTTGATCCAGAACCTCACACCGGTGAACATGCGTTCGTCCGCATCCGCGGTCTTTGCCATGTGTTACGCCCTGGCGGGTACGGGTATCGGCCCCACCTTCGTCGGGTTCTTCAGTGACCGCATCGCGGCCTCTGCGCTGGGGCAGGCGGACTATGTCCAGGTGTGCCGTCCGGGTTCCACTGCGCCCGCGATGATCGATGCCTGCGCCAGTGCAGCGCGCAGCGGACTGGTGGGCGCGTTGACGCTATGCGTGCTGTCTTATGCTGTGGCCGCCGTGTTCTACGCACTGGCCAGCCGCACACTGCGCAGCGATCTCAAGGCGAATTGACGGCGACGAAGTCGGCAATGCAGCGGGTGAACTGCTCTTCTGCGGAGCCGACAGATTGCGCCGGCGACAGATGGTTGTGGCCGGCGAGATATTGCAGCGGCGCGTAGCGTTTTTTCCGCTGATGCCAGGCCTGCGCCACCTGCATGGCCTGATCCTGGAAATCCCCGGGGTCGAACTCGCTCACGCTGAACAGCAGCGGCAACTCGCTGGCCAGCAGTCCATCGATGTGTCGCGCCTGTTCGCGCAGGGTCGGGCCCTCGCCGTAGTAGGCATTGCTGAACTGATTGGGCGGCTGTGCCGTGGCGTCGTAGATGCCGGAGATCATCAGCGCGCCGGCAAGGCCGACCTCGCCGCCGTGGTGAAACTTCGACTGCGCGACATAGGCTGCGACATGTGCGCCGCCGGCGCTCTGTCCCATCAGGAACAGCGCATCGGGATTGCCGCCATAGGCTGCGATGTTTTCACGCAGCCAGCGCACCGCCAGCGCCATGTCTTCAGGCCCGCTGGGCCAGCGGTGTTGGGGTGCAAGGCGATAGGTCATCGTCACGCCCACCCAGCCCTGCTGCGCGGCCCATTGGCTCACATTGTCGTAGAAGGGCGAGGTCGCGCTGGTCTTGTCGCCCATCACGAAGCCGCCACCGTGTACGTACACCAGTACGGGAGCGAGTGTGGGCTGGCCCTTGCGGAAGATATCGAGTCGATGGCGCTCATCGGTGCCATACCGCTGGTCACGGGTGATTTCCACAGTGGCATCGCGCGGCGCTGCCATGGAAGCCAGCAGGGCGCTCGTGCCCTGCATCATCGGTGGCGAGAGCTCTGTGCCCAGCGCCTGCAGCTTGCTGCGGATTTCAGGATTCATCGTGCGGGGGGATCCATCAGCAGTACGGGTTTGATCACGCGGCCGTGATGCACATCGGCGAAGGCCCGCGCGATTTCATGGAAGCGGTAGAAGGTGAGCAGGCGATCGAAGGGGAAGCGGCCTTGACGCCAGTAGTCGATGAGCCTGGGCAGGAACAGCCCCGGATGAGCATCACCACCCAGTATGCCGCGCAATTGCCGGCCGCCGGCCAGCATGGGGAACATCGAGGGTGACCATTGCCCGCGCGGTGCGGCGACGAAGCCGGCGGTGCCATTCATGGCCAGCACATCCAGTGCCATGCTGTGCACTGCCGGCACCGTGGTGGTATTCAATGTGAAACGCACGCCGCGACCGGTCACGGCGCGGATCTGCTTCACGGCATCGTCATCCGAATGGAATGCATGCGTGGCTCCCAGCTCGCGCGCCAGGGCCAGGCGCTCGCTGCTCACATCCACTGCGATGATGTGCTGGGCGCCGATGAGCTTCGCTGCCATCACGGCCGACAGACCTACGCCGCCGACACCGAAGATGGCGATCGAATCGCCATAGCCCACGTGTAATGCTTCGATCACCGCGCCAGCGCCAGTGATCACGCCACAACCCAGCGGCCCCAGTTTTTCCAGGGGAAGATCTTTGCCGACCTTCACCGCGGTGCGTTCGGGCACTACGGTTTGCGTGGCAAAGCTCGACTGCCCGAAGAAATGCGAATGCACCGACGCATCGCCGCAGCGCAGCGCCGTGGATCCATCCAGTCGCTTGCCACCGAAGCACAGCGGCATGGCCAGGTCGCAGTAGGTGGGGCGATTGGCGAGGCAGCTGGGGCAGCGGCCACAGGAGCTGCCACTCAGGATCACATGATCGCCGACTTCGAAGCCGCGCACGCCGGCACCCAGGGCATCGACCACCCCGGCGCCTTCATGGCCTAGCACGATGGGCTGCGGGGAATGCCGACCGGGATGCTCGTGCAGGTCGGTGTGGCAGATGCCAGTGGCCACCAGTCGCACGCGCATCTCGCCGGCGCGCGGCTCTTCCAGTTCCAGCGATTCCAGCGCGGGGGCTTCGCCCGTTCCACGGCTGACGGCAGCGGTGACCTGCATGGCTACTTCTTCAGGTTGGGATTGGAGACTGGCGCCTGTGGCGGACGCTGCATGGTGATCTCCCCCTGCCAGGGGATATCCGCTAGCTGCGTCCAGCCATTGACGGAGAGGCTCTGGAATTTCCAGCGGCCCTCCTTCTTCGTGATGTGATCCTTGCGCGTGCCGATGCCGAACACGAAGTTGTTCTTGTATTCCACATTGTGCTGCAGGATCTGGAAGAAGCAGCGCACATCAAGTTCGCCTTCCTGCTCACGCGGATCCATGATGAAGGTGTTCATCAGGTGCTGGCGACCGATCCACCAATGCTGACGACCGTACCACAGGGACTTCAGGTTCTCGGCGATGGCCGCGTGGCCCTGCACCTTGCCCTGCCACATGTGATCGAACCACGCGTCCTGCGTGAAGGTGGACAGCGCCATGTCCAGATCCGCCAGGTCGATACCCCAGGCATACCGTGCGTACAGTTCCTGTATCTCCGCGCGATCGAGTGCGCTCAGCTGCCAGCTCATGACTGCTTCTCCTTCGGTGCACCAGGCGGCGGGCCGTTGTGCAGATGATGATCGTTCTGGATGTCGGCGGGTTGACCATGCTGCGTCAGCAGTGCCTTGCGGCGCACGAAGCGCAGGATGGCCTCGGGTCCGGTGCGCGAGCCACCACCGACGCCGGAGAAGCCGAAGCTGTTGGTGCCAATGGTGCGGTTCTTGGCGAAGGTGAGGAAGGTATCCTGCACGAATACGGCACCGGCGTTGAGCCGCTCGGCGATGGGCAGGGCCTCGGCTTCGCTGCCGCCGATCACCGCTGCGGTCAGGCCATACGCGGTGTCGTTGGCCAGGCGAATGCCTTCTTCGATGTCACGAAATTTCATCACCGGCAGGCAGGGGCCGAAAGTCTCTTCCTGCATGATGAGCATGTCGTGTGTCACATTCGTGAGCACCGTGGCATGCATGTAGAGGCCGCCATCGTGCGTCTCCACGTCTCCGCCAGTGTGGATGATCGCGCCCTTTGCGACAGCGTCGGCCAGATGCCGCTTCACGATGTCGGCCTGCGGTGCGAAGGTGAAGGGGTGCAGATGGCCCGCGCGTGGATTGTCGCAGTTCAGGCGGACCGCCTTTGCCTTGTCGATGAGTTTCGCGACAAAGGCATCGTGAATGGCGGCGTCTACGTAAATGCGCTCCACCGAGAAGCACACCATGCCATTTGCATGCACACCGCCGCGCAGCACGGCAGTGGCGGCGCGTTCGAGATCGGCCGAGGCCGTGACGATGACCGGATCCTTGCCGCCCAGTTCCAGATAGCTCGGGATCAGCCGCTCGGCGCAGTGCACCGCGATCTTGCGACCCGTGGGCACGCTGCCGGTGAAGCAGAGCACATCGACGTTGTCGATGACCGCCTTGCCGGTCTCGGCATCGCCGGTGGCGAAATCGAACACGGCTGCGAGCTCGGGCACGGCGCGCACGCTCTCGAACAGTGGCGTCGTGAAGCGTGGCGTGATTTCGCTGGGCTTCAGCAGCACAGCGCAACCAGCGAACAGCGCCGGTACGGCATCGAGCAGCGCCAGCATCATCGGTGCGTTCCACGGCGAGATCACACCGCACAACGGGTAGGGCACGAACTGCGTGCGCACTTCCACCGAAGGCACGGCCTTCGATGGGCCTTGATAGCTCGCCTTCTGCAGTGCGCCGGCCGCGTCTTCGAGCCAGCCACCGATGTTGCCCATGGTGATGAAGCCCTGCAGGTACGAGGTGTGACAGCCGCCGGTGTCTTCGGCATCGGCTTCAGCAATGGCTGCCGCGCGCTTCTTCACCTCGCCCAGCCAGCGCGCCATCACGGCACTGCGACCGGCCAGACCCATCGCCGCCCAGGCTTTCTGGCTCTCGCGCAGCTGGGCCGCCTTTGTGGCTACATCCTGCGCCGTGGCTACCGGCAGGTCGAAATCGGTGCGGCCCGTGCGCGGATTGCGGACGGCCAATGTACGTGTGCTGGTCCGCGTGCCGGCTTCAGCCATGCGTTGCCCCTCATGTTGTATTCATCGCAGCGGAGCGCGCATTATGCCTCGATAAGGAGAGGGGGATATGCCGGAACCGTTCATTCAGGCGCTTAGTTTCTACGCCACGCAGAAGCCGTATCGTTTCGAAGCGGATGTGTACGACTGCGAAGTGCTGGGCGAGTTGCCTGCCGCGCTGCAAGGGTCGTACTACCGCTGCGGTGCAGACGATGCCTACCCCACGCTGGAAGGCGACATCATTCTCAACGGCGATGGCATGGCCTCGGTGTTCCATCTCTCGGGCGGCAAGGCGGACTTCCGCTGTCGCTATGTGAAGACCGAGCGTTACCTCGCCGAACGTCGCGCGCGGCAACGACTTGCGGGCAAGTACCGCACCAGTTTCGCCGATGCGCCGCAGCTTTCCGGCCTCGATCGCGACAACACCGCGAACACCAGCGCCTTCTGGCATCACGGCCGGCTGTATGCGCTGCGTGAGGATTCCGTTCCCACCGAACTCGATCCCGACACGCTCGAAACGCTTGGGGCCGCACCGTTCAAATCAGGTCTGAAGACCCGGACCATGACCGCGCATCCCAAGATAGATCCGGTCACGGGCGAGTGGTGGAGCTACGGCCAGTTCTGCCACAAGGAATATCGCAACGAGATGGCGCTCACTGTGCTCGACCGGCAGGGCAGGCTGGTGCGCCAGGAAGAGCTGGTCATGCCCTATCCCGGCGTGTGCCATGACTTCTCCATGACCCGCGAGCACGTAGTGTTCACGGTGATGCCGCTCACCGTCGATCTGGATCGGGTGAAAGCGGGCGGTGATTTCTACGCCTGGGATCCTTCACTGCATCCCATGTACGGCATCATGCCGCGCGCCGGCACCACGGCCGACATCCGCTGGCATGCCGTGCCTGGCGCCATGATCGCGCACTTCATGAATGCCTGGTCCGAAGGCGACAAGGTGTTCGTCGATGGCTTCGCTGCGCCCGGCAACAGCTTCGCCTTCTTCAAGGATGTGAATGGCAACCCCACCCCCAACGCGGTGGCGGACAGCAAGCTCACGCGGCTGAGTTTCGACATGGCCGACAAATCTGCGAAGGTGGGCTTCGATCCTTTTGCGGCGGCTGTCGGCGAAATGCCCAAGATCGACGATCGCAGCGGCATGCATCCGTATCGCTACGGCTGGCACAAGACCTTCGACGGTCTGGCCATGGTGGACTGGAAAACCGGCGAGCATCGCATTCATCAGCTGCTGAAGACGGAGAATCCCGGCATGGCGCAGGAGCCTGTGTTCGTGCCGCGCACGCCGGATGCCGCCGAGGGCGATGGCTACATCATCTCCGTGGTCAACCGCGTGAAGGAAAACCTGGCCGAGCTGTACGTCATCGATACGAAGGACTGGATGGGTGCGCCGGTGGCCAGGGTGAGATTGCCATTCAATCTGCCGATGAGTTTCCACGGCACTTTCGTATCGCGACCCGGCGCGCAGCTGCCGCGCTGAAGCCGCAGCGCTGATCTGGGCATCGTCGCTATCGGCGCGCGTAGGACGGCACTTACCGCAATGCCCGGTTTGCGTGGGATCGCCCCGGACCTGCTTCGCTCCTACAGTGGGGACACTGAACGGCAGGAGTGTCCTATGTCATTTGCGCTGTACATCATCGGACTGGCGATCCTCGTCGGCGGTCTGGCCTGGGCCCTGGTCACCGCCGGTGTGTCTTCCACATGGATCGGCGTCGCATGCCTGATCGTCGTGGGGCTCGGCATCATGGGAGCGGTGTCGCGCACGCGCGCGAAGGATCCACCCTCGGCCTGATGACGACGCTGCGTTAGAGCGATACGAGGCCCATCTTCTCGCAGGCCGGGCAGGATGCGAGGTGCGGCAGCTGCAGTTCGAACCAGGAACGCCCGCAGCTGCAGCGCATCTTGTACAGCCGCTGCGCGCTGATGGATCCGAGCTCCTGCTCACGAACTTCAATGCCATTGGATTCGGGCCGCGTGCGGATGCGGGCTGCAAATGCATTGAATTCGGTTACTTTTCCCACGGGTCCATTTCCTGGATTCTTCATGTGACACCTTGGCGGTGCGTGGTCTTATGTTAAAGGTCGCACAGGATTCAGGCCCCAGCAAGCTTTTCTTCTCAGGAGCGGCTAAGGGCAAATAGCCGCCAGTAGGTCAGGCAACGCCATAGCCATTCCAGCGGTCCGAACCGGAAGCGCGCCAGCCAGGGGCTGGACCAGACCAGCATCAGCGCGAAGCCCAGCAGCATGAAACCCCACTGTTCGAGCCGGCTGAACCGGTCGAACAGCCCCAGCCCCCAACCCTGGAAAATGACCGCCATCACCAGGGACATGGCCAGGTAATTGGTGAGCGCCATCTGGCCTGCGGCCGCCAGACGCTGGCCCAGGCGGCTCGGAACGAGGCGCGGCGCCAGGGCCACCAGCACCGCGAGATATCCCAGCGTCATGGGCAGACGCAGGATGTCCACCGGTCCATAGAACACGAAGTAGTTGAGCGCATAGCGCCAGTGCTCCCGCATCAGCCACAGGCCCAGAGCCAGTGCGGCCGCAGAGGCAAAGGCGATTCCAGTGATCCCCCAGCGCAGCATGCGGCGCCGGTTCCATGCCCCCGAGAAGAAGCCGAGCCGGTACAGCGCGGCGCCGATCAGCATCATTGGCAGGTATTGAAGGGTGACATAGCGCAGCGAGATGACCGGATCGAACAGTGCTTCGGTGTTCCATCCATCAGCAGTCCTGAAACGATGCATGAGGATGTCACCCATGCTGCCCCCGGCCATCACCTGACTCTCCTCGGTGACGGCCTCGCGCTGTCCCTGCCAGTATTTTTCGTACTCGATGCGTTCCGGTGCGGTGGCGGGCGCGGCCAGCGCGATGCGTTCGGCAGCCGCGTCCGGCCACAGCTCCTGTGTGGAAAGAACTGTATCCACGCAGACCAGCAGCACGCCCAGTACCAGCAGCAGTCGCGGATTCCAAGACACCATCCACAAGGCCACCATGCCCAGCAGTGCGTATTGCAGCAGGATGTCGCCTTCGAAGAGGAACACGTAGTGCAGTGCGCCGAACAGCAGCAGCCAGAACAATCTGCGCAGCTGCAGCCACCGTGCCGGCGCACCGCGCGCGCGGGCCCGCTCCATGAAGACCACCAGCCCCACGCCAAACAGCGCCGCGAACATGCTGCGGAACTTGCCGTCGATGACGATGTAGTTCACCAGCCACGGGAACCACTCGTTCCACGTCACCTCGTGAACCAGCGCGACGACGCGGCGCGCCTCGTTCGGCCGCGCGTAGGTGACGATGTTGGAGGCGAGGATGCCCAGCACGGCGATGCCGCGGATGAAATCCAGGCTGGTGATACGGTCCGCTGCGCCGACGGGCGCGGACTTCTTGTTTTCGGGGTCCATCGTTCGAGACTAGTCGTCGGGAAGTCTCAGGGCAAACCTTGGAGTACGCTTGCAGAATGTCCCGCATTGCGCGTCACCGGTGGTTCGCCACGCTCGTCATTCTGCTGTGCGCGGCCACGGTGGTATTCGCCGAGCGGGAGTTTCGTGTCTACGCCAGCCTGGAACCGCAGGCCGATGTGGAGCTGCCCGAAGGGTGGGACAAGCCTGCCGGATTCGTGGTGGCGCGGATGATGTATCCCGGCAATTTCGGCTTCCGGCGGTCCGGATTCGGTGACTGGCGCCAGGGCGGAACCGCCTGGGCCGTGGACTATCCGCGCGGCGATCGCTACTACGCAAAGATCCTGCGCCGTCTCACCACCATCGACGTGCGCTCGGTGGAACAGCCCGTCAATCTCGATGACGGCGATGATGTCTATGACTGGCCCTTCATGATCGTGGGGTTGCCGGGCTTCTGGGATCTCACCGATGCACAGGTGGCGAAGCTGCGCGACTACCTGCTGCGCGGCGGCTTTCTCATCGCCGACAGCTTCTTCGGCACCAACGAATGGGAAGGCTTCATGGAAGGCATCCGCCGCGTGTTTCCGGATCGGGATGTCATCGACCTGCCCGCCGATCATCCGCTGCTGCACACGGTGTATGACCTCGACACGCATCATCAGGTGCCCAACTGGAATTCACTGCGCTTTGGAGGCGGCTATCGCAACGACGGTGCGGTTCCGCACTGGCGCGCGATACTCGACGACGACGGACGGGTGATGGTGGCCATCGCCTTCAACAATGATCTGGGTGATTCCTATCAGTGGGCGGATGATCCGGAATATCCGGCCGAGGGCGCCTCACTCGGATTGCGCATGGGCGTGAACATGGCGGTGTACGCACTGAGCCACTGAAAAGCTTGTTATTGCTTCGAGAACGCGAGCACTACATTGCCTGGCGTTCCACCCACGATCGCGTAACCCGACCCCACGAGTACCAGGCCATCGGCAACGATCGGTCCCAGTGCATTGATGGAGCCGCCGCGCGACTTCACGCCATTCACGGTGTCGAATTCGCGCGAAGTTTCGAACGACCACAGCAGGCTGCCGTCTGTGGACGACACCGCGTGCAGCGTTCCACTGGAGGTGCCTGCCAGGATCACGCCAGGGATGGCGGTGGTGGCTGAGCTGTAACGCACGCCATCCTGCACGGCCTTCAGCCACAGGCGGTTACCCGTGGCCAGATCCATCGCGCCCGTGCCACCCCGTGTCAGGGCGTAGTACATGACTTCATCATCGAATGCCGCACCCCAGAAGATGCCGCCCGGTGTGGGAACGCCGGGGCGCGGCCTGTCTCCGATAACGGGACCACTGGCGTTCACGCGCCATATCAGCTCGCCCTTCTTGTCGGGATCGAGTGCGAGCACGTCGCCGGGTTTGGTCACCACGACGATGCGGCGGCTGCCGTCGCGAAGTTTCACCAGTACGGGCGAGGCGGGGATGTCCCAGTCGGGTCCCACCACCTTCGGGCAATTCTCGGTACGCGCCTGTCCGCCGCAGCCGACGAGGAAGGAGTCTTCCTTGTGCACCTGGTATGACCACAACACCTTGCCGCTGTCCATGTTCACGGCCATCACCGAATCGGAGGTCTCGATGGCCGGATACGTAGTGGCGTCTCCAGTGCCGAAGTAAACCGCGCGCCGCTCCGGATCCACCGTCGGCGAATTCCAGACCGCGCCTCCCGCCGGACCCCACTGCTGCACACCCAGCGAATTCTTGTGCAGGGGCTTGGGCAGTTCAGGCGTCACATGTGTCAGCCACAGGCGCTTGCCGGTGCTGGCATCCACCGCGGCGACACCGCCGACCGATTTGCAGCACTCCCAGGTGGGAGTCGCGGCGCTGAATTCCTCGAACGAGGAGAAGGGCACGTACAGCCGGCCATCGTGGTAAGTGGGCGCAGCAGTGACTCGTGCGCGGTAGTCGGGTTCAGGCCGCTTGATCCACAGTTTCTTTCCCGTGTGCGCATCGACCGCGTAGACATTCGCCTGCCGGTCGCCGAAGAACACCGCGTAGCCACTCGAGCCGCGCACTTTCACCGCGCCGATGGTCATCGCCGTGCGCACCGCATGGCCGGCATTGAAGGACCAGTACACGCAGCCGGTATCCGCATCCAGCGAGTAGATGTAGCCGGTGTCGGCGCCGACGAAGACGCGGCCGAACACCATCGCGGGCTGTGCGTAGGAAGAGGTGCTGTTGGGCAGGCCGAAGGCCCACTTCAGTTTCAACTGCGGAACATCCGCCGCGGTGAGCCCGGCCGCGGCTGCGTTCTGGAAGCGCGTGTTCTGTGTATTCACGCCCCAGCCATTCCATGCCGGACGCTGCGCGGACTGCTGCAGCGGTGGATTGGCCTTGCAGCGATTGGGCATCTTGTCCGCATCGGCAAGGCCTGCGGTGCCGAGACGCTGGCCGCTGATGGTTTCCGACACGGCACGCTTCTGCACGTCGGTGAGCTGATAGCCGATTACACCCGCCATCACGCCCTTGGTGAGCGAATCGTAGATGCGCTCGGGTGTGTACTGGAACAGCACCTCTGGGGCGGGCGCCTTTTCGTACTGGGGATTGCCGTGGCAGGTGGTGCATTTCTGCTGGAAGACGCCATAGCCGGCTTCGGTGGCCGCGTTGGCGCCGGCCAGCGCGGGTTGCTGCGCAGGCTGCTGTGCCAGGGCGGCGCCCGGCAACACGCCGATCACCGCCGCCACTGCGACGATGCGCCGAGCGAAAGTCATCCGCGCGCCAAGAACTGCAGTCGCCATTGCCGCCCCCCTGAATGAGTTGTCCGGGCCGCAAGGCCCGCGACCGACTGTATCAGGCTTCGGTATCGGCCAGTCGCAGCAGGCGTTCTTCCGCCAGGCGCCGCTCTTCTTCGATATGCGCCAGCACCCCTTCGACATCGGCCGCCGTCTCATCGAAGGTGAACTTGCCGGTGAGCACGGAGGTGGCAGTGAGCGTGCCGGCGCTGTAAAGCGCCCAGATTTCATGTGCGTAATGCGTGTCGAGCAGTTCGGGCACGGCGCGGCCGAAGGTCTCGCGCAGATTGTTCACGTCGCGCTCGAACAGCGCGAAGGCGTTGTTGTTGCTGGCGGCATCGACGGCCTGCGGCAGATCGATGATCACCGGGCCTGCGACATCCACCAGCACGTTGAATTCCGAGAGATCGCCGTGGATGATGCCCGCGCAAAGCATCAGCACCACCTGCGACAGCAGGAAGGCATGCCATTCGCGCGCCTGTTCGGGTGTGATGTCGATGTCGCCCAGTCGTGGCGCCGGTCCGCCCCCGGCATCGCTTACCAGTTCCATCAGCAGTACGCCGTCGAATACACCATAGGGCCGGGGAACACGCACGCCGGCGCGGTCCAGCTTGTACAGCGCATCGACCTCGGCGTTCTTCCATTGGGCTTCGGCTAGCTCGCGGCCATGGCGGCTGCCGCCCTTGAGCGCGCGCGCATCGCGGCTGCCGCGGGTCTTGCGGCCTTCCTGGTATTCGGCGAGGCGGTGGAAGCCGCGCTGGTTCGCGTCCTTGTAGACCTTGGCGCAGCGGATTTCCCTGCCGCAGGCCACCACGAATACCGTGGCCTCCTTGCCGCTGCGCAGGCGGCGCACGACGGAATCGATGATTCCGTCTTCGATCAGGGGCTGCAGGGCAGCAGGTGGCTTCATCGTCGATCCGCGGGGAAAACAGCTGGCGGAAGTCTATAGGGATATCTGCGCAAGCGCTGTCGCACGTGCCCGGCGGGGCGGGCAGGGCGGGAGTTCATTGACAGGCTCCCTGAAGTTAGATATTTAGATAAATAGCTAAATCTAAGGTGATCGATGGAACTTGTATTCGAGGCCCTGGCTTCGGCGCCCCGGCGCAAGATCCTGGCGTATCTGTCCGCCGCAGATCTTTCCGCGGGAGAGATCGCCGCCCGCTTTTCGATGACCAAGCCATCGATATCCAAACACCTGTCCATCCTGGAGAGCGCGGGACTCATCCGTGGGGAGCGCAGGGGCCAGTTCATCGTCTACTCGCTGGTGCGCGAGAATCTGGTCAACAAGTTGAATGGATTCGTGCAGGAGATCTGCCCGGTGTCGCGGCCCCTGAAGCGCGAGAGCCGCAGGTTGAAGGCAAAGCGGTGACCTCGCCGTTCTCCTTCAAGGGCGACATCGGGCGCGTCGCCTACGCCTCGATGTCTCTCGCGACGTTCTTCACGCAGCACGCCTTCGCCTACCTCGTGATGTTCGAAAGGGGTGTCAGTCTCGATATCCCGTGGTGGTTCTGGATGGTGCCGCTGCGTGTGGCGGCGCAGAAAATCGACTTCCGGCCGGAATGGCTCATGCTGGCGGGTCTATGCGTGCTGGTCATCGTGATGTGGATGCTGCTCGCGCTGGCCTACCGACGCATCCGCACGATCGGCTATGACGGAGCCAGTATTTCGTTGATGACTGCGCCGGGCATTCAATTGCTGATGGTGGCGTGGCTCACGAACGCCCCTGCGCTGGCGCGCGAGCCGGTGCAACCCGCGGTAGCCGCGGCCAGCAGGACACGTGTTGTAGTGCTTGGCCTGCTGACAGGCACCGCGTTGAGCGTGGCTGCAGCCGCCTTGTCGACGCTGGTGCTGGGCATCTATGGCTTCGGGCTGTTTGTCGCATCGCCATTTGTCGTGGGAATGACCGTCGCGTCCATCGCGAAGCGCAATACAGATCTCGGACTGGGCCAAACTACCTTCCTTGTCATGTGCTCGCTTGGCCTGGGAGCGTTGATCCTCATCGGTCTGGCCATGGAAGGCGTGGTCTGTCTCCTGTTCGCCTCACCACTGATCGCGTTGATGGGATTTCTGGGGGCCGTGGCGGGACGTCTGATCACCAATGGGCGGCCCGGCTTTCGCGCGGCGCCGATGAGCGTGGCTCTGCTGCCCTTGTTGCTGGTCAGCGAGCTGCTGCTGCCACCTGCGGCGGATTTCGAAAGCGTGGAAAGTGTGGATATCGCAGCATCGCCCAGTGCTGTGTGGGAATCAGTGGTGCACATGGGTCCGATTCCGGCTGCTCCAGCCGCGCCCTTCAGCTGGGGGCTGGCCTATCCGATGAGCGGCGAGATCAAAGGCACCGGTGTCGGTGCCGTCCGGCGGGGCGTGTTCTCGACAGGCATCGCCTACGAACGCGTCGTGGAGTGGGTGCCGGAAAGGCGGCTTTCCTTCATCGTTCTCAGTGATCCGCCAAGCATGCGCGAACTCAGCCCCTATGCGCATGTGAACGCACCGCATACCCAGGGCTATTTCCGAACGCGGGACGCGCGCTTCCGCATCACACCGCTGCCGGATGGCCGCACCCGGCTGACGCTGGCAACGCATCACGATCTGGATCTCGAGCCCGCGCTGTACTGGCTGCCCTTCGCGCAGTGGGCCGTGCATGCGAACAAGACGCGGGTGCTGAAGCACTTCCAGCAGCAGGCGGAGGATGGGTGAACCGCGGGACATGAAAAGGCCCGCACTGGGCGGGCCTTTTCCGTTGACTTTGCGTTGTTGCGAAATCAGTCTTCGACCAGGAAGCTGCGCAGCTGCTCACTGCGGCTGGGATGCCGCAGCTTGCGCAGCGCCTTCGCCTCGATCTGGCGGATGCGCTCGCGGGTCACATCGAACTGCTTGCCCACTTCTTCGAGCGTGTGGTCGGTGTTCATGTCGATGCCGAAGCGCATGCGCAGCACCTTGGCCTCGCGTGGCGTGAGCTGCGACAGCACCGAGTGCGTGGTCTCGCGCAGCGACTCCATGGTGGCCTGGTCGATGGGCGAAGTCACCGAGGTGTCTTCGATGAAATCGCCAAGGTGTGAATCCTCGTCATCGCCGATCGGAGTCTCCATCGAAATGGGCTCCTTGGCGATCTTCAGCACCTTGCGCACCTTGTCCTCGGGCATTTCCATGCGCACGGCCAGTTCATCCGGCGTCGGCTCGCGGCCCATCTCCTGCAGCATCTGCCGCGAGATGCGGTTCAGCTTGTTGATGGTCTCGATCATGTGCACCGGGATGCGGATGGTACGCGCCTGGTCGGCGATCGAACGGGTGATCGCCTGGCGGATCCACCAGGTCGCATAGGTGGAGAACTTGTAGCCGCGGCGGTATTCGAATTTATCCACCGCCTTCATCAGGCCGATGTTGCCTTCCTGGATGAGGTCGAGGAACTGCAGGCCGCGGTTGGTGTACTTCTTCGCGAT